>Ga0265293_10001950_pt1 | contig 43313 bp, 30 predicted proteins | sample Munlanlewell138R_FD_192505 | JGI IMG/M metagenome (GOLD analysis project Ga0265293, IMG submission 192505) | Leachate microbial communities from a municipal landfill in Southern Ontario, Canada - Leachate well 138R | ecosystem: Engineered > Solid waste > Landfill > Unclassified | place: Canada...
TAACAGGAGGATACAAAATGAGTGAATATTTCAAAGGAATAAAACAAATTGAATACGTTGGAAAAGAGTCTAGAGAGCAATTGGCTTTCCATTATTACAATCCCAAAGAAATAATTGGGGGAAAGTCTATGCAGGATCATCTCAGATTTTCTGTTGCTTACTGGCACACCTTTACCGCAGAAGGAAGAGATATGTTTGGTGTTGAAAGTGCTCAAAGAGCATGGAATAAATATACTGATCCTTTAGACAAAGCCCTGGCTAGAGCTGATGCCGCTTTCGAATTTATGAGCAAACTTGGTGTGAAATATTTTTGTTTTCACGACAGAGATTTAGCGGATGAACAAGAAACATTAAGAATGACTAATAAATTACTTGACAAAGTTGTTACTCATATAAAAGAAAAGATGGAGGAAACTGGCATTAAATTACTTTGGGGAACAGCTAACTTATTTGCTCACCCCAGATACATGCAAGGTGCAGCAACTACTTGTGATGCAGATGTTTATGCTTACGCATCTGCACAAGTCAAAAAAGCTCTAGAAATTACCAAAGAACTAGAAGGAGAGAACTATGTTTTTTGGGGTGGAAGGGAAGGATATGAAACACTTCTCAATACAAACATGGAATTAGAATTAAACAATCTAGCTAAATTTATGCATATGGCAGTAGATTATGCTAAAGAAATAGGTTTCACAGGTCAGTTTTTGATAGAACCAAAACCAAAAGAACCTACAAAACATCAATATGATTTTGATGTAGCAAACTCTTATGCATTCTTACAAAAGTATGACTTAGACAAGTATTTTAAATTCAATATAGAAGCAAATCATGCAACATTAGCTGGACACACATTTCAACACGAATTAAGATATGCAAGAATTAACAATCTTTTAGGAAGTATAGATGCAAATATGGGGGACTTATTGCTCGGTTGGGATACAGATCAATTCCCAACTAATGTGTATGAAAATGTTTTTGCGATGTACGAAATACTAAAAAATGGAGGCATTGCACCTGGTGGATTAAACTTTGATGCTCATGTGAGAAGACCGTCTTACGAAGATATAGATTTATTTTATGCTCACATTGCAGGAATGGACGCATTTGCTTTAGGTCTAAAAATAGCTCATAAAATAATAGAAGATAAAGTACTGGAAGATTTTATTGAAAAACGATATAATAGTTTCAAAGAAGGAATAGGTAAAAAGATAGTTGAAGGCACAACAAATTTAAAAGAACTTGAAGACTATGTTATTGACAAGAAAGTTTCTTTACCTAAATCTGGCAGACAAGAATACTTGGAAAATATTATCAATCAATATATTTTTTAATGATTAATAAATATTAAGATTTTTCATCCTAAATGAAAGTAAATGTTTTTAATCGTTACTAATATTAGTTGATTGGATAAATTAATGGTTGACTTAAAAAGTTAATTTACATATAATTTATTTAGAAGAAAATTGAAACCTCTTCCAATTTTAAGACTGGTACGTTCTGCATATAAAAATCTTCAACTAAGAAGTATTAATAATAAAACTATTTAATATTAAAATGCTTAACACTAGTTGATAGAGTCTGTATGGTATGGTTTAGTCAAGATATATTCTAAGATATTTTTTAACAGGTTTTAGTTGATTTCTCAAACTTATTTTTATTTATGTTAAACAAATTTAATTTTTATTTACTCTTTTAAATTACATTAAAAACTATATCTTAACAAGAGGAGGGAACTAGTATGAAAAAAGTTTTAACGTTTTTTTTGATATCTTTAGTATTATTTAGTGCAACTATTTTCGCAGCAAAAGATGAAATATTGATTGGTCTTTCTATGTGTGAATTACAACTAGAAAGATGGCAGAAAGATCGAGACATCTTTGTAAATACTGCAGAAAAGTTTGGTGCAAAAGTGATAGTACAGTCTTCCAACAATGACGATCTTTTACAAATTTCACAAGTTGAAAATATGATTACTCAGGGAGTTGATGTATTAGTAATAATTGCTCACGATGGAAACATTATGGGTAGTGTTGTTAAGGAAGCCCATGCCAATGGGGTTCCAGTCATTGCATATGATAGATTACTTATGGACTGTGACTTGGATTATTTCATCACTTTTGACCCCATAAAAATTGGTGAATATCAAGCAAAATATCTCGTTGAAAGAAAACCAAAAGGTAACTATTTCTTATTAGGCGGTTCTCCGACCGACAACAATGCTCACCTTGTTAGACAAGGTCAAATGAATGTACTTCAACCTTACATAGATAGAGGAGATATAAAAATTGTGGGAGATCAATGGGCTAAAAACTGGTCTGCACAGGAGGCTATGAATATCATAGAAAATGCTCTGACCGCAACAAAAAATCAAATTGATGCTATTGTAGCTTCAAATGATAGTACTGCTGGAGGGGCAATCGAGGCATTAAAAGAACAAGGATTAGCTGGAAAAGTCTTGGTATCAGGTCAAGACGCAGATTTAGTTGCTTGTCAGAGAATAGTTGAAGGCACACAAACTGTGACAGTTTACAAACCTATAAAAGATATTGCTACCCAAGCTGCAATTATGGCAGTATCTATTGCAAAAGATGTACATATCATTACAAATGGAAAAGCAGATAATGGATTTAAAGAAGTACCAACTTTTTATCTGGAACCAATACCTGTAGATATAAATAATATTGTTGACACAGTAATAAAAGATGGATTTCATTCGTTAGAAGAGGTATATAAAAATGTTCCAAAATCTCAATGGCCTAAAATTAATTAATTCTTAGTTCATTTTAGGAAAAATAAAAATGTTTAATAATGGTTAGGGACAATCCCTAACCATTTTATATAAAACCCTTTTACTCACTATTTTAGTTTTGATATAAGAGGTGAAATTAATGCCTACTTTATTAAGGATAAAAAATGTTTCAAAATACTTTCCTGGAGTCAAAGCTTTGGATAATATTACAATGGATATAGAGAAGAATGAAATACACGCTATTTGTGGAGAAAACGGTGCAGGAAAATCTACTCTGATAAGTATACTAGGTGGTATATATCCATATGGTAGCTATGAAGGAGATATTTATCTCAAAGATAAAAAAATTGAATTTAAAAATCCAAAAGATGCTGAGGAAGCAGGTATTGCAGTTATTCATCAAGAATTAACTCTTTTTGAAGAATTAAGCATAATAGAAAATATATATATGGGATCACAAAAAGTTAAAGGACTTGTTATCGATTGGAATTCTATGTATGAGGAATCACAAATTCTCTTAAAAAAATTAAAGTTAGATGACCTAAATATTTTCACAAAGATAAAACATCTAGGTGTTGGAAAACAACAGTTAATTGAAATAGCTAAAGCATTAGTTAAAAAAGCAAATATCCTCATTTTAGACGAACCTACAGCTTCATTAACAGAAAGTGAAACAAATAACTTATTAGCACTATTAAAGGAGTTAAAAAAAGAAGGGGTCACTTGTATATATATTTCTCATAAATTAGATGAAATATTTGAAGTTGCAGATAGGGTTAGTATCCTCCGAGATGGAAAACTAATAGGGACTAAATTGATTAATGAAGTCACAAAAAATGATCTAATAAAAATGATGGTAGGTCGAGAAATAAGTCAAATGTTTCCAAAAAGAAAAATTTCTCCTGAAAAAATAATCTTTGAAGTAAAAAATTTTACGGTATTTGAAGAGTATAATCCCACAAAAAAGGTAGTTGACAATGTTAGTTTTAATTTGAGGTATGGTGAGATTCTAGGTTTTTCGGGCTTAGTAGGAGCAGGACGAACTGAATTAATGAGCAGTATCATCGGTTTTTATCAAGGTAAAAAAGAAGGGGAAGTTTTTTTAAACTCTGAGAAAGTTAACATTAATTCTCCACAAGAAGCGTTAGAGCTTGGCATAGCCTATTTATCTGAAGATAGAAAAGGTGCTGGAATAATTTCTAACTTAACTGTTAGAGAAAACATTACAATTGCTTTTATAAAAAAATTTGCCACTTTTTTTCATATTAACAAAGAAAGTGAAACTTTAAAAGCTTTGGAAATAATTAAAGAATTAAACATAAAAACTCAGTCTCCAGAAGTAAAAATTTCAACGTTAAGTGGTGGAAATCAACAGAAAACTTTAATTGGACGAAATTTAGTTTCCATTCCAAAAATATTGATAATGGATGAACCTACTCGAGGTATAGACGTAGGAGCAAAACAAGAAATATATTCACTTATGAACAAATTAACAAAACAAGGAATTTCTATAATAATGATTTCTTCAGAATTACCAGAAATTATTGGAATGGCTGACAGAATAATAGTTCTACACGAAGGTAAATTTATGGGTGAAATTGAAAATTACAATCATGATACAAATCAAGAAGATATTATGTACTTAGCTACAGGAATTAGGGGAGGTAAAGGTGAATGAAGACTAACAAAAAGAAAGTTGATTTAAGATCATATATGATGATTATCGCTCTTCTTGTAATATGGCTTATATTTACTATAATGACAAAGGGATCATTTTTATCTGCTCGAAATATCTCCAATTTATTTAGACAATCAGTTTTTATTTCTCTATTAGCTATAGGCATGGTTATGGTCATCATTCTAGGTGAAATAGATCTCTCTGTTGGATCTATAGTTGGACTTTCAGGAGGTATATTAGCTATTCTTGATGTTTGGAAAGGTATTAATCCAGTTTTATCAATGATTATTACTCTTGGGATAGGGTTATTGTTAGGTTTATGGAATGGATATTGGATAGCTTACAAAGGAGTACCTTCTTTTATTGTAACTTTAGGAGGAATGCTTATTTTTAGAGGCATTTTAATGGGGATAACGAAAGGTATTACTATAGGACCTATGAGCCATTTTTTTACTTTTTTAGGAAAAGGTTATCTTTCAAATTCATTTGGTATTCTATTGGGAATTATTGCATCGATAATGATTATAATCTCAGAATTTCGATCATGGAAAAAAAAGAAGTCTTACAATATTGATTCATCTTCTACCCGATTTGAGTTTGTGAAAGTTGCTCTATACATAATTCTCATAAATTTATTTGTCATTATTTTCAATTCTTATAATGGACTTCCATTCCCTCTTTTAATAATGATTATAATCTTACTTTTGTTTGCATACATCACACAAAATACAGTTTTTGGTCGATATATTTATGCTATAGGAGGAAACAGCAAAGCTGCTATACTTTCGGGAATAAATATAAAAAAGATTACTCTTATTGTTTTTATGATTAATGGTCTTCTTGCATCATTAGGAGGCGTTTTTTTAACATCAAGATTAAATGCTGCAGCTGTTTCAGCTGGAGAAGGTGCCGAATTGGATACAATCGCCGCTTGCGTCATAGGAGGAGCAAGTTTAATGGGAGGTATTGGAACTACCTTCGGAGCGGTTGTAGGAGCTATAGTTATGACAAGTTTAGATAATGGCATGAGCTTATTAAACGTTGAAGTTTTTTGGCAATCTATAATTAAAGGTTTAGTTCTCCTGTTTGCTGTGTGGTTCGATGTGATAAGCAAAAAAAGAGAAGCCTAAAACTATTAATTTTTTACCATAACGTTCTACATACAAATTTTTTAACTAATTATTTGATGGAGGGTACAAAATGAGTGAATATTTCAAAGGAATAAAACAAATTGAATACGTTGGAAAAGAGTCTAGAGAGCAATTGGCTTTCCATTATTACAATCCCAAAGAAATAATTGGGGGAAAGTCTATGCAGGATCATCTCAGATTTTCTGTTGCTTACTGGCACACCTTTACCGCAGAAGGAAGAGATATGTTTGGTGTTGAAAGTGCTCAAAGAGCATGGAATAAATATACTGATCCTTTAGACAAAGCCCTGGCTAGAGCTGATGCCGCTTTCGAATTTATGAGCAAACTTGGTGTGAAATATTTTTGTTTTCACGACAGAGATTTAGCGGATGAACAAGAAACATTAAGAATGACTAATAAATTACTTGACAAAGTTGTTACTCATATAAAAGAAAAGATGGAGGAAACTGGCATTAAATTACTTTGGGGAACAGCTAACTTATTTGCTCACCCCAGATACATGCAAGGTGCAGCAACTACTTGTGATGCAGATGTTTATGCTTACGCATCTGCACAAGTCAAAAAAGCTCTAGAAATTACCAAAGAACTAGAAGGAGAGAACTATGTTTTTTGGGGTGGAAGGGAAGGATATGAAACACTTCTCAATACAAACATGGAATTAGAATTAAACAATCTAGCTAAATTTATGCATATGGCAGTAGATTATGCTAAAGAAATAGGTTTCACAGGTCAGTTTTTGATAGAACCAAAACCAAAAGAACCTACAAAACATCAATATGATTTTGATGTAGCAAACTCTTATGCATTCTTACAAAAGTATGACTTAGACAAGTATTTTAAATTCAATATAGAAGCAAATCATGCAACATTAGCTGGACACACATTTCAACACGAATTAAGATATGCAAGAATTAACAATCTTTTAGGAAGTATAGATGCAAATATGGGGGACTTATTGCTCGGTTGGGATACAGATCAATTCCCAACTAATGTGTATGAAAATGTTTTTGCGATGTACGAAATACTAAAAAATGGAGGCATTGCACCTGGTGGATTAAACTTTGATGCTCATGTGAGAAGACCGTCTTACGAAGATATAGATTTATTTTATGCTCACATTGCAGGAATGGACGCATTTGCTTTAGGTCTAAAAATAGCTCATAAAATAATAGAAGATAAAGTACTGGAAGATTTTATTGAAAAACGATATAATAGTTTCAAAGAAGGAATAGGTAAAAAGATAGTTGAAGGCACAACAAATTTAAAAGAACTTGAAGACTATGTTATTGACAAGAAAGTTTCTTTACCTAAATCTGGCAGACAAGAATACTTGGAAAATATTATCAATCAATATATTTTTTAATGATTAATAAATTGATTTAAGGAGGACTTAAATTTTGAAGCTAAAGAAAATAAATGCTGAAAGAATGGGCTATTCAAACAAATTAATGGTCTTTAATTTAATTCGATATTCTCCACAAATATCAAGAAATGAAATTACTAAACTTACAGGTTTAGATAAAAGCACTGTCACGAAGATTGTGTTTGATCTAATGGACAAGAATCTCGTTAAAGAAGGAGAAAGAAAGTCCTCGCAAGGACCTGGCAGAAAACCTATAAAGTTAGAGCCAGTGAAAGAGGCTGTTATGTCGATAATTGTAAAAGTTGGAGTAGAAAGCACTATTGTTGGAATGGGTTATCTAAATAACCAGATAGAAAAGATAAGTAAATTTGAAACACCCAAAAGTTTTGCTTCTTTTCTTGAAAAAGTCTCATCCATTGTTGAGCATATATATAGCGAAAATAAAGAACAAAATATTGCTGGAATTTCATTTTCTTTTCCAGGAATGGTAGACAGAGACAATTTGATTATAGAATACGTACCTCATTTTAACTGGAATAACATTAATTTCAAAAAAGCTTTTCTCAGAAACCTACCTAACTGGGACAAGTCGATTTTCATCGCAAATGAGGCAAAGCTGGCGTTACAGGCGGAATTATATTTTAATAAAAGCATAAAAAATCTAAACAATGGTGTTTACATATTCATATCTCAAGGTATTGGTGGAGCTTTATTAATTGATGGACAAATATATTTAGGCCCTAACTATACTGCTGGGGAATTTGGACATATGAGTATTCATGTTGATGGCGAAAAATGTTTTTGTAATAACCAAGGCTGTTGGGAAACTTATGCTTCTATAGATACAATTTCAAAAATATATGAATATAGTAATGGAAAACTTGAAGGAGATACTTACGAAGAAAAATTTAAAAACTTGCTGGATAAATCACAAAGAAGAGAAAATAATTCTTATGAAATTGTACAACAAATGTTGTATTATTTATCTGTAGGAGCAGTAAATCTTATAAATATATTGAATCCGGAATTTGTACTTTTTGGAGGGTATGGTTCTTTGTTTCCTAATGAATACTTAATTGAAATAGAAAACTTAATCAAACAGAGGGCTTTAAAACCCGCCTTAAAATCTTTCACAAAGACTTGTAAACCAGTTTTTGATATAGAAACAGCTTGTCTAACAGGTGCAAATTTAAGAGTTATGGACGATTTTTCTGAAAAAATAGTTAAATAACGAAAAAACAGTATAGTTGTTTGAGGTGATTTGTCATGGAAAAATACCTAGGAATCGATGTGGGAACAACTTCGATTAAAGGATTAGTAGTTGATGAGAATGGACGACTTTTAGATACTTATTCTTGGCCTTTAAAGATGGACATCCCAAAGCCTGGTTGGGCAGAACAAGACCCCAATTTGTGGTGGGAAGGTGTTCTTGAAATATTAAGAAATGTTTCTCTAAAACATACTATATCTGCTATTGGTTTTTCAGGCCAAATGCATAGTTTAGTTTGTTTAGATAAAAATTTTCAAGTTATTAGACCAGCCATTTTGTGGTGTGACCAAAGAACTACTCAACAATGTAAAAAAGCAACTGAAATTATGGGGGGAGAAACAAAAGTAATTGAAAAAATGGGAAATCCGTTTCTTGAAGGTTTTACTTTTCCAAAGATTCTATGGATAAAAGAAAATGAACCAGCTAATTTTAACAAGATAAAAAAAATATTGCTTCCAAAAGATTATATAATCTACAAATTAACAGGAAATTTAGGAATAGATTATTCTGACGCATCTGGAACCGCTTGTTTTAATGTTAATAAGAATACATGGGATAGTGAAGTATTTGAAAAATTTGAAATTGATATTAGTATAATGCCTGATATTTATTTATCTTACGACGACAGAGGAGAACTAAGAAACGAATTAAAAAGTCAGTTAGGGTGGAACAACTGTAAAATAGTTTCGGGTGGAGCAGATAACGCTGCTGCTGCATTTGGAATAGGCATTTCCAAAAAAGGTGAATCCATGGTAAGTATTGGAACATCAGGAACTGTTCTAACAATAACTGAAAACAAAAAACCAGATTTAGAAGGGAAAATACATTATTTCAACCATGTACTTGAAAATAAATATTATTATATGGGTGTGATGCTATCTGCTGCCAACACATTAAATTGGGTAAGAGACCACTTTTTCCCGCATTCAAGCTGGGATGAAATAGAAGAAAGAATAAACAATTCTAAACCTGGATCAAATGGAATAATATTTCTTCCTTATCTTAATGGAGAGAGAACTCCACATAGGGACCCCAACGCTCGCGGAGTAATTTTCGGGATATCTTCGATAAATAATGAAAATGATATACTAAGGGCCACAATGGAAGGCATTACTTTTGGATTAAGGGACTCATTTGAACTTATAAAAGAAAAGACAGAAATCAAAGATATGAGAATAGTAGGTGGAGGAGCTAAAAATAAAACATGGATTAAATTAGTCGCAGCAAATTTTAAAATGCCCATAAAGATACCTCAAATAGATGAAGGGGGAGCTTATGGAGCTTCTATGCTTGCTGCATTAGGAAATGGACAAAATCTAGAACATGTCTTAAATTGGGTTAAAATAAAAGAAATAATAGAACCTGACGATAACTTGTTTGAGATATACGATGAACTTTATGAGATATACAAAAAATTGTATTTTTCATTAAAACAGAATTATATACAAATGGCAAAATTTTTAAATTTATAATTAAATTAAAAAAGCGGCTTCTGCCGCTTTTTGTTGTTTAAATTTTTAAGATAATGTAGCTCTAAGCATCCATGAGTCTTTCTCAAATTCCTTGAGAGAACCTATTAATATATCTGCAGTTCCTTCATCTCCATACTCTTGAACAAGCTTGATTATATTTCTAAGTTGTCCTATTAATTCTGAAAAGTCTTTCAAAACAATATTTAATGATTCTTCCACATCATACCTTTTACTGTCAATTTCTTTTAACGTCGCATTTTGAGCATAATCACTTAATTTCACTAATGGCCTATATCCTAAAGTAAGGATTCTTTCAGCAATTTCATCAATATGGTCAGATACATAGTCATAATACTCTTCTAATTTTTCGTGAACCTTAAAAAAATTCCTACCTTCTACATTCCAATGTAAATTATGCAATTTTGCATAAAATACTTGTAAATTTGATAAATATAAGTTTAATTCTCTAGAAATCGTTTCTCTTGCTTTCTCATCCAAATATATGTTTACTTCAATTTTTCCAGCTTTATTCATAATAAATCCCTCCTTATGATTTTTTTGCTGTCCTCAGAAATTGTAAAATCTGCATTATATATATGTTTAATATTCAATTATTTTTACAAAATACTCCTCAGTTCTAATCCTCACTAATTCTGAATTTTTTAACTATCCGGTACTTGTACCAAAGGATTCGTTTACTTTATTCCATAATAACCTAATACGTTAATACAACTCAAATCTTTATTCAAATTGATTATAACAAAAGATTGTAAATTAATAACTAAATTTTATAACAAAATGTAATGTTTTGGTTTCATTATTTGCTATTTCATTTATTCTTATTATATAAAATTAGTGTTACCTGTACTTTCGTGATAGATAACGCTAATCTAATTGAATATAATAATATTAAATTTATAAATTTTTTATACTCTCTAAAAAATTGCAATCAATAAAGCTAAAATCAAAATGATAACTTTTAATAAAGCTGAAATCTGCGAATATATAGTAAAAGAATCATTGTAATTAACGTAAAGAATGCCATTATTCTCTTGTCGATCTTTAAAAACATTAGTTATTCTACCATATCGATCAATTGATCCTGTCAAACCTGTGTTAGATATCTGCACAAAATCTCTTCTTGTTTCAAGTGCTCTAAAAATTCCTTGAGTATAATGCTGCAAAAGTGCCGTTTTTGAATTAAACCATCCATCATTAGTAACTGCTATTAAAAACCCCGCACCTTTTTTAACCTGAGAAGCAGAAATTTCAGGAAAATATGTTTCAAAACATATTTGAACGCCAAATTTTTTACTATCTATTTCAAAAATATTGAATTTTTCCCCAGGACTATAATACCTTAACAATTTAAACATCTGAAAATTATTAAAAAAAGCTTCATAAGGCAAAAATTCCGCAAAAGGCGTTAATTTAATTTTATCATAAACATTAATTACAGTACCATATTCATTATAAAACCATACAGAGTTAAAATAATTTTCTCCATCAAAACGTGGATAACCTATAATGACGGGTTTGGACGAATTTTGAATATCCATTTTCATATAATCTAATACATCAGAATTAGAAATATCTTCTAGAAACGACGATTCGGGAAATACTATCAAATCAACATCTTTACTTTGAAAATCAGATATATTTTTTGAAAAAACTGAATAATTTTTGTAAATATCAGAAGAATATTTAATTTCTTGAGGTATATTAGTCTGTATTGCTCCAATTTTTATTGAATTATTAGTATAATTAATATCAGGTAAAAATCTAACTATACTAAAATTTAATAAGTAAATAAAAGAGAAAATAATAAGCATATTAATACTACGATTTCTTGTTTTATCAAAAGCTATCAATGAGTTAACAAAAACAATAATAAAAGTAATACCCATAGGACCTATTATTGATACTAGTTGAATTAACCCGGTGTGGTCGTATAGAGCATAAGCCAAATTTCCTCCAGTAAATGCTAAATCTCCAAACTCCCTTAATATCTCAGCACTAGTAAAAGCAAGAGAATAAAATAAAGAAAGATACAATAAATTGTATGTCCTGTTTTTTCTATGAAAAAGTTCAGCTAAAAGCCAAATTATTAGATAGGGAAGAATAAGTAAAATGATCATTCCTACAAATCCTAAGAATCCTAAAAATGATGGATAGTTTTGCAAAACTTGAGGTATATTTTTGGTTAAAGTGGGAAATAACCACCAAAGTGTTGTCACTAACATTGAAGCCGAAAAAATAATAGTATGAAGAAATCTTTGATAATAATTCTTTGAATTGACCATATTTCGAAGAAAAAAGACTAACGAAAACCAGATAATAAAAGAAAAAAGATTCCCAGGCATCGCTAAACCTGTTAATATCCCAGAAATTAAAGTAAAAAAATATTGCATGTATAACCTCCATCTAATTAAATAAGTTAATATAATAAATATTAATATAATAATATTATCATATCATAAAATCAATGAGTTGTGAAAAAATCAATAATAAACTATTAAGTTGATTTTTAATTTTCATATTTTACAGAAGGAGATAAAAATGACAAAAGAAGAAATTCGCAGAGAGATTTTAAAAAAAAGAATAAATTTAAAGCCACAATTTTACGAACAATATTCAAAAGAAATAATCAAGAAAGTATTGCTAATATTGCAAGATCTCGATTATAAATCTATTGCTTTATATTATCCTATAAAAAACGAGGTTAATACTTTACCCTTAATTGAAAAATTATTAAAAGAATCAAAAGAAGTGTATTTACCTAAGTTAATCGGAAAGAAGATGTTTATGTCAAGATTACATTCTTTAGATTTGTTAAAAGCTAACAAATACAAAATTCCAGAACCTATAAATAACGACTTTTCATCTCAAATAGATATATACATTATTCCCGCAATTGCGTATGATTTAAGAAAATATAGAATTGGATATGGAGGAGGATATTACGATAATTACTTTATAGAAAACAAAAAAACATTACTTATTGGGATCATTTTCGACTTTCAACTTGTTAATTATTTTGAGGAAAACGAAAACGATATTAAAGTTGATATAGTAATAACAGAAAAAAGAATTATACAATAAGAAAATAATAAATTAGGAAATCAATTTTTTCACTCTTGCATTAAGAGTGATATACGTTATTATTAAGATTATATTTAGAATATATGCAATGCTTATATAAAGGTGGTTTGGCATGTATATCCCTTTTGACTTTTACACTTGAAAATTTCTTTCTTTTAAAGTATAATATAAGTAAAGGGTTATAGATAAATAATGCCTTATATATACAAAAAATAAGTTGAATAAGTCATTTCAAAGGAGGTATTAAAATGAGCGATAAAGAATTCGTAGTAGGAATCGATCTGGGAACCACTAATTCAGCTATTGCCTGGGTTAAACCTGATGGGAATCCTGAAGTTATTCCAAATGCAGAGGGTAAAAGAACGACACCTTCAATTGTTTCATTTACAAAAGATGGTCAAATTTTGGTGGGAGAACCTGCTAAAAGACAAGTAATTTTGAATGCTGAAAGAACAGTCAGATCAATTAAAAGATATATGGGCAGTGATTATACCATTAAAATTGATGATAAAGTTTATACTCCACAACAAATAAGTGCTTTTATTTTAAAAAAACTTGTTAAAGATGCAGAGGAATATCTAGGTGGCAAAATTAAGAAGGCAGTAATTACTGTACCTGCATACTTTAATGATGCTCAAAGGCAAGCTACTAAAGAAGCAGGGGAAATTGCAGGATTGGAAGTTTTGAGAATAATAAATGAGCCTACAGCTGCAGCAATTGCGTTTGGATTGGATAGATCAGAAGAAGAAAAACGTATAGTAGTTTACGATTTAGGCGGAGGAACTTTCGACGTTTCTATTTTAGACATTGGAGACGACATCATAGAAGTTATAGCAACTTCTGGTTTAAACCATCTTGGTGGTGACGACTTTGACCAAAGAATTATTGATTGGTTAGTTGATGAATTTAACAAAGATTATAAAATCAATTTAAGAAACGATAAACAAGCTATGCAGAGATTGAAAGAAGCAGCAGAAAATGCGAAAATCGAATTGTCTTCTAAATTGGAAACTGACATTAATCTACCTTTCATAACAGTTGTTGATGGACAACCTGTTCATTTAGAGAAAAAATTGACAAGAGCAAAATTTGAAGAATTAATTAGAGATTTAGTAGAATCTACAAGAACGCCCATAGAAAATGCCATGAAAGACGCAAAACTTACACCACAAGATATCGATGCTGTTTTACTCGTTGGTGGTTCTACCAGGATTCCATACGTTCAAAGACTCGTTTCCACTTATTTTGGGAAGGAACCTTCAAAGAATGTTAATCCAGATGAGGCTGTTGCAGTTGGTGCTGCTGTTCAGGCTTCCATTATGGTTGGAGATACTGATAGAGACTTGGTATTAGTAGATGTTACTCCTTTGTCTCTAGGAGTTGAGGTCAAGGGTGGATTGATGGAAGTAATTATTCCCAGAAATACCAAAATACCTATAAAAAAATCAAAAGTCTTTACAACTGCCGTTGACGGGCAAACTGAAGTTGAAATTAGAGTTTATCAAGGAGAAAGACCTCTTGCAAGAGATAACTTTTTCCTGGGAAGTTTTAAACTTACAGGAATTCCACCTGCGCCAAGAGGTGTTCCACAAATAGAAGTAACTTTTGATATTGACACAAATGGCATAGTAAGTGTATCAGCTAAGGATTTAGGAACCCAAAAACAACAATCAATGGTTGTCACTGGTAGGCAGAAGCTTAGTAGAGATCAAATTGAAAAGATGATTAAAGACGCTCAAGCATATGAACAACAAGATAAAAAAATTAGAGAAGAGATTGAACTTAAGAATCAAGCTGACGAACTAGTTTATCAAACTGAAAAGACTTTACGTGAACATGGTGATAAAATCCCTGAAGATCTCAAAAATACCATCGAATCAAAAAATAATGAGCTAAAACAAGCAATTGAAGAAGATAATATCGGTAAAATTAAGATATTAATGGATGAATTGCAGCAGGAAATAATTAAGATAGGTCAGCATATTTATCCCAATCAAGACCCTGGAGCAACAACAGGAACATCATCTACAGATTCTGAAGAAGATAATTAATTTATTTTAAAAGAGACAGCACAAAGCTGTCTCTTTTTATTTTTCAACTAATTATTTATATGTTGTCTTGATCAGTTATATAATAATCAAAAGTCAGGTCTACAATATCAAAAGAGCCTTTTATCTTATTTGACCAACTAGTGTTAATTGGATGCTCAATGCCCGAAGAAATAACTGTAATAAGATTATATATTTCAGCTAAATCAAGAATTTTTTTTACATTAATCAATCCCCCGACTTTCGTTAAACTTAATACTATCCCGTTAGAAAAATCATGAAGTCTTAGTAAATCTTCTAGTGTTACAATTGATTCATCCCAAAATATTGGATATTGCGATTCTATCAATTCAACCTTCTTCTCCCTGCCTTTAGCAAGAGGTTGCTCAAGTGCAACTATTTTAAGAGGTTTTAAAATTTCCAAAGCTTTGGTTAATTCATAAAAGTCTAATAAACCCCTGAAATCTAACCATACATGTTTACCTTGGAAAATTTTTGAAATCTCATTTAAATCTTTCATGGAAGGTTTTTCTAAAAATTCTAACTTAAGTTCTTGATGGTTTGTAGAATAAGTGTTATAGACTTCATGAAGATTCAAATTTTTTTTCCAAAAAATCCTAAAAATATTTTCTTGATATTTATCTTTATCAAAAGAAAAGAGAAGTTTGGATATATCTAAATTATACTTATTATTGATGTAATCACAAATTGTCAACATTATTGATGTTTTTGCTGTATTTTCATTTTTAATTAATTTGTCAATTATATTTTCTATAGTCTGTATATTTTCTATCTCTGGAACATTTTCAATAAACTCTCTTAATTCTTCAAGGATTGCCATTGTTGATTTAAAAGTCTGACCAAAATATATATCAGGAGTAGCTGCACCTATACCTTCTATATTATCTTTATCAACTATCTTAAAAAGTACATGTTCTATCCATTCAGTATCTAAATTCTTTAATAAAGTTCTTTCTTGCCAATAATATACGTCTCTTTCTCTAGTCTGCATGATAAAATCACTCCTAATTATTTAAACCATCCTTTTAAAACAATGTTACCATCAGATAATTCCACAATATAGAAGAAATTAATCCATATATCGGTGAAAAAAATAATTCTTTGATATTCTTTTTTTTATCAAAAATAAGTTTATAAGCCAATCCAGCAGCAATTGCAATAACAACCCACAAATAATTATTAGCTAATGCAAAAATATAAATAGCTAATCTCTCAGAAGCTCCAACTGTATCTTTTTGCTGCCTTTCTAAAACATTAAAGGTTCTAAATAAATAACTACCAAAACTTGTTGATACAACCATACCTACAATATAAAACTGAAATACCTCCGAAATAAATGAACTTTTAAAAAAGGATCTAAAAAGATAAGAAATAAATAAAAAAACAACCAAAGAAGACACTTCAAAAACTAAATCAGTTCTTTGTCTATTTATTCTAAATATATCAATAAGTATATGAATAACTATGCTAAATAATACAATTAACAATCCCCAACCTTTAAGCATATCAAAATTAAAAGCCAGAAATACTAGAACAACCCATATTAAATGTTTATAATAATTATTGATATCAAAAAATTTAGGGGAATAAACATTTGTAAAAGCAAAGTCTGATACAAAATGACTAATGAAAACTGTTAAAGGGAACATAGACTACCTCCATTATTTTCGTAATAATTAATTTCTTATAATGTGTTTATCTGACTTATCTCATTCTCAAGATTTCTACCATTTATTTTGAACATTTTAGAGAATAATGCTTATATACTAAATATATCTTATTTTTCATATCAATTTATTTCTTTCAACATGACATTTTCCTACAATAATTTAATTTATTCCCAATACTTTTTCTCAACTTTCGATAATCTTGAGTAGTCTCCTTTTTTCCTTCCTACCTTTGCACATTCTCGACCATTGACTTCCACTACATCGGCAGTAAAATCCAATTTTTCCCTCAACAATTTAGACCCAACTCCATACAAATCAGCGGCTACATCTAGAGTTTCAAAAAGGTCTATCTTTTCTGCATCAAACCCTCCAGAAACCATAATTTTTAAGTCTTCCATTCCTAATTGATCAAATTTTCTTCTTGCACGCCACACTATCTCTGGATTTACACCCAATGAGGATCTATCTTTTGGAACAACTGATTTATCCCTAAGATTTCCAGAAGTATCAAATCTCACTGCCCAAATTTTATTTTTACCTTCTCCTATAACTTTAGCTAAGTCTCCAGCTTGAATATTTGGTTCTTGCCCATAAAAGTACTTATAAAACTTTCTTGCAACATCAATAGAGGTTCCTATGACATCATTATTCCAATCAACTAAAACAATTCTATTCACATGTCCATCTATATGCTTATCAAAAGCAATAGTCGCAGAAGTTGTATCTCCATCATAAGCGGCAATTAAAGCATGAGGTATTGTTCCTAATGATTCGACCCCCCAATAATCAGCATTAGCATCGGTTGATACACCAAAAGCACCCGCTTTTAAAGCAGCATAACCGTCTGTTGTTTGAACCCAAAAATGGTCAAATCTAGCACTAAAAAATATTACAGGTTTTCCTCTTGCAGCTTTGACAACTTTCTTGACAGATGTGGCTGTACTTGAAGCACGAGCCATCACACCTAATAAAATAGTTTCTAAATAACCAAAGTATGCTGGGTTACCTTCAATTACAAAAACTGGTTCCATGTCTTTGGCTTCGTCACCATCATAGAGAGCTCTTACCTCAATTTCATTCCATTTGTCTACCCACAAATTATTTAAAATCATTCTTATATCCCATTTTTTAGAAGTAAGTTGTAATAACTCATCTTTGTCCATTCTAGTTGAAGCATCTTGTATGGATTTCTCTAATTTTAAAATCTCATTGAATAAGTCTTTAGCCCTTTCTTCATCTTTATAGTAACCTGTACCAAATCTTAAAATAGCAAGAGCCTCATCTAGTCCAACTACTATACAATCTCCCCTGGGAAAAAATTGATAAGTTACCGTCACATTTTTCTTATCTTTCTTTAAAACCTCAACATACCTTGTAAAGTATTTATCACTATAATACCCCATTCTAACTTTATCTATTGGTACTTTGAACAGATTTGGATGCAACCTTTTTTTGTTACCTTCTTCACTCATTCAATAATCACCTTCTAATTGAATATTTTTCTAAATTTAAGAGATATTCTTTCCATTCTATTCCTGGAGTAAAATTCCCTAGTTCTCCATTACTTTTTATTACTCTGTGACAAGGTATAATTATGGGAAGTGGATTATTCTTCATTAAATTACCTACTACTCTGTAAGCCTTTTCATTTCCGACTTTTTGAGCTAATTCTTTGTAGGAGATAACTGTACCTTTTTCAGTCATATAAAGATAATTATATACCTTTTTTGCAAAATGTGTTTTTCCAGGCATATCAAAACACGTGATAGGAACTCTTTCTAATTTTCCAAAAAGAAAACTATAAATGATATCATAAAATTTTTTCGATTTATCATCATATATTTGAGAAGTCTTTATCTTTGCAAATTCAATTTTAACTATTTTTTCACCTTCAATATGTATAACTATATCTCCTGGATCGGTTGATAGTATTGTTTTCATCTTTCTAACTCCTTAAAATCAACTGGTACAACATAAGTTACACCATCTTTCATCGTGATGCCATAAAAAATTTCTGCAATTTCCATCATGAGTTTATTGTGAGTAATAATTAAAAATTGTGATTTTTGGGAGTTTTCTAATATTAAATCTGCTACTTTTGCAGTATTAATATCATCTAATGGAGCATCTATCTCATCTAAAATATAAAAGGGACTTGGATTTAAATTAATCAATGCAAATAAAAATGCTATTGCTATTAAGGCTTTTTCCCCTCCTGAAAAAAGAGAGAGTTTCTGGAAATTTCTTCCAGCCTTTTTTACAGATATTTGAATCCCTTTTTCAAATGTTTTTCCTTCTCCTAAAAGATTAAGTTCACCATATCCATTAGGAAAAAGTTTAGATATAAAAGAACCAAATTCACTGTTTAACTGCTGAAAGAAAACACTAAATTGACTTTCTGCTTCTTCATCTAACTTTTTTATAGAACTTTTCAAAGAATTTATTGAACTCAAAATATCATCTTTGTTTTTCTTATTCTCTTCATATTCTTTTTGTACATCTTCATATTCATCCAGTACCGTTAAATCTACAGACCCTAGTTTTTTTAGTGAATCTTCTAAATCTATTAGCCTATTTTCTAAAGCTTTAATATCATTTTCTGGTAAATCTTTCAACTCAAAATCTTCTTCTTGTATGCCTAAATTTTTAGCTTTCTCTACTAAAAACTTAATATTGTTATTTACATCTTTGATTTCATATTCTAACTTTTGATTTTCCTCACGAATCTTATTAACAGATTCTTTTAGCTCATTCCTTTGATTTTCATATTTTTCTAGTGATTTGGATTTATCGTGTTTACCACTTCTACTAGCTTTCATAATATCAAATAACCTTGAAATTTCATCATTTAAAAATTTATTATCATTTTCTAAACTTTCAAACGTATCATTTATTTTATTTATTTCTTGATTTATTTTACTCGTTTCTTGAGCTAATTCTTCCATACGTCTTTTAGTTTTAATTAAGTCTTCGGAAAGTTCGTTATATTCCTTTCTAAAATATTCATATTTTTCTATCGCCGCTTCTAATTCAATTTTATACTCAACTATTTTCTTATCTTTTGAAGATAGTTCTTCTTTTAAACTATCAATATGTTTTACGATAGCATTCTTTTCTTCTTTTAATGAAGATTGTTGATGTTGATATTCTTCTAATTTTATCTTAAAATCTTGCATACTATTGGTATAATAGGTGTTTTCTTCTTCACATTTTAATAGTTTTTCTTGAACTTGTTTAATCTGTACATTGATCTTCTCTTCTTCCTCTTTCATTCTTTTATATTCACTCAAATGAATATTCTTAGTCGCATAGAGATTTCTTAACTTATCTCTTAAATTTTCTAATCTTTCTTGCTTTACTTTAACTTCTTCTCCTAAAGCATTTAAAACATTTGATTTTTTGTTTATTTCTTCTCTAATCTTCTCTAATTCCTCTTCCAGTTCATGCATCTCTCTTTTTCTCTTCAGAAGAAAAGAAGAATAATCATATTTTGATTTTCCACCAGTTATTGCACCATATCCTGAGACTAATTCTCCACTTAATGTAACAATATTTCCATTATAGTTCATCTTTGAAATCCTTATTGCAGTATCAAGATTATCCACCAATAAGGCATTAGAAAATACGTATTCCATAACTGTTCTATAACTATCGTCAAAAGTTACAATATCTAGCACAAAGTCAATAACTCCAGGTTCGTTCAAAAAAGATTTCTTTAAGGACACTCGAGTTCTTAATAAATCCATAGGCAAAAAAGTAATTTTCCCATTTGTGTTTTGCTTTAAATATTCTAAATATTCCTTTGCCTTCCCGGAGTTTTTTATTACAACATTTTGTAATCTTGCTCCTGCAATTGTAGAAACCGCCTCTTCATACTTTTCATCTGTTTTAATCAAATTAGCTACAACATCTACAACATTTGAATCAGTTCCAAACTTTTTAAAAAATTCTTTAGTAACCTCCGAATAACCTTCATACTCATTAATTTGTCTTTTTAGATTTATGTAATTAAAATTTTTTTCTCGTTCTTTCTCCTGCATTTTTATAATTTCTGAATGAATTAGATTATATCTATCTTCAGTTTCCTTCAAATCTAAAGTTTCGTTTTTTGTGGATTCTTCTAGTTTTGATTCAAAATTTTCAGTTTTGCTTAATTCACGTTCAAGATCTTGTAGCTTTTCTTTTATTTCAGTAGATGATAATTCCAAAGAGTTTTTTTGTTCGTATAATAAACTGATTTTATTGTTATTATTTGTAAATTGAATTCTATTTTTCTCAATATTATTTGTTAATTCTTTAATTATAGGTTCAATATTCAAAAGATTTTTTTCTAGTTCTTTTAATCTATCTTCTCTCTGTTGTAATATTTTTAAAGATTGTTCCCTCTCTTCTAGTCTTAAATTATATAACTTTTCCTTTTCTTCTTTCTCAATTCTATATTTATTTACCTGTTCATTTAATGTAGATAGTTTTTCTTCAAGATCTACAATCTTTTCTTCTAGAGATTTGTTTTCCCATTTTTTATTTAACAATTGAGAATTTAGACTATTTAATTTATCGGACAAACTTAATTTTTCTTTTTCAATTAATTGCAATCTTTGACGATAATTTTCTACTAAATCTCCACTCGTTGATAGTTGTTTGTCAACACTTTCAATTTCATCCTTAAGACTTCGATATTTCCTTTCTATCTCAAACAACTGACTTAATAGTTCCTTTATCTTTTCAGAATTGTCATTTAATTTATCTTCGTATGTTTTAATTTGATTCATAAACTTTACTTTAGATACCCCAAAATAAACCTTTCCTATCTTTTTTATCTCTTCAACATATTCTAAATATTTTTTGGCTCTTCCTGCTCTTATAGATAAAGATTTCAATCTCTTATCTACTATGAAAAGTACGTCATTTATCCTTTCCAAATTAACATTTGCCTTCTCTAAAAGTCTAAGAGAATTTTCTTTTTTCTCGAGATAATTGGCGATATTTGAAGCATCAAGTACAATATTTCGGATATCTTCTGGAGATGCATTAACTATTTCGCCAATTTGCCCCTGACCAATGATAGAATAAAAGTTTTTCCCTATTCCAGTATCAAACACACTTTGTAATTCTTTTAATGTTACCTGTTTAGAATCAACATAATACTTGTTATATGAATTTCTTTCTAGAGTCTTTGATATTTTTACAGTTTTATTATCATCATTTACTAATATCAATGATACTCTAGCTTCGTTAGATGAATTTAAGTTATTGCTACCAGAAAAAAGTATATCAGTTTTCTCGGATATACGCATTTGCTTTTGTGATTGCTCACCTAAAAGCCATCTAATAGCATCTACTATGTTCGACTTTCCAGAACCATTCGGACCAATTATTGCAATAATATTCTTATCTAGATTAAAAACTGTCCTTCTTCCAAAGCTCTTAAATCCTTCTATCTCTAGAGAAAGAAGTCTCAACTAAATCCCCCCAGAGGGCTCCAAACTTTTAACTTTTTCTTCAATAATCTTGACAACTTCTTCGGTACTTTTTCCTTGAATAAAAGCTCTATACATAAAGCCCACTAATGTCATATCAAGGGAAGCAAACCATCGTGGGGAACCTTTGGCATTACTTTGATTTCTTAATAAATAACTTGGATGAAAAGTGGCAAAAATTTTAATATTTCCATGCCAATCATAAAAATGACCTCTTGATTCAGTCATTTTATTTAATCCTGTAAAATAATTCAAAGGAGTACTCCCAAGTGTTACAATTATCTTGGGTTTAATTACTAAAATTTGTGCATCTAAATAAGATTGACATTCTTTAATCTCTTCTTTAGTTGGCATTCTATTCTGAGGAGGTCTACATTTTACAATATTAGTAATGAAAACATCTTTTCTTTCTAACTTTGCAAGTTCTTTCAACATTTTTTCAAGCAATTGACCTGCTCTTCCAACAAAAGGCTCTCCTAAAGCATCTTCATCTGCGCCTGGGCCTTCTCCCACAAACATAATAGGAGAATCTACGTTTCCAGAACCAGGTACTGTGTTTTTTCTTGTTAAATGTAGAGGACATTTTTCACATAATTCTATATTTTTTGCGATCATTTTCATTTTTTCTTGTTTTTCAATGTTCCCATATAATAGCATTATAATCTCTCCCTATTTAATAACTGAATTCCACAAATATTACTTTATATTATCTTAATATTTTTAATATCTTACATTAATCCTACATTAACTCCGCTATCACTAAAGCTAACATTTTTACTTGGCAAATAATTAATAAAAAATGTTAAGGCAAAAGATTCAATTTGAGGTTGAGGTAAAATTGAAAAAACAGCCTTAAAGTTGAAAGTCCAACAAACTATCTTTTTTTGAATCTCAAATTCTGTAAAGTTTAAGTATTTATCTTTAATATCATAATTAAAAGAAATGTTAGCAAACTCACTTTTATCCCAATTCATAACTTCAAATCCTGTTTTTAAATAATCGGAGACAAAATAACTAGAATCAATACCAAACGAATATTTTGAATTCTTCTCTAAAAAATTAAAACGTAATTCGTATAAATTATACTCATTTTTGATGTTGAAATTACCAAAAATTTTATTACCATTATTATAAAAAACATAATAACTATATATTTCAGGTATGATTTTAGAAAATTTTGTCTCACCTAAATACAAATTATAGTCTAATTGTAATAGATTCCTGTTATATTTAAATGTTTCTCTATTCTTAAAATATTCTATTTTTAAATCTTCTTCATGTTTATAATCAAATTCAGTTCTATGAATATAGTTAGAAAAATTATTTGTTATTTTTACACTGGTTACTTCGGGGAATATATTATTATCATCTTCTATGTTAAAATCAGTTTTTGTCTGTATAATATTTTCAGAATCTACTACTTTTATTTTATTATTTGTCTCCAATTTTAACCCCTTTAAGTCAAATAAATCTTCAGGATCCATCAGATCATATGTTCGGGTTAATCTTGCAGAATGAAATAAATTGTTTTCAAAAAAAGACAAATTATAACCCAAGTAATCAAGGTAATTGATTTCATCAGTAGTACTTGGAGAATAAGAGTTTTCCAAAACCTTTATATATTCAAGAGAATTTCCAACATCAAAAATACCCAAATTTATGTCTATACCTGGTTTTAAAGAATAGTCAAATAATGTTTTACCCTCTGAATATTTTTGGTCTGGCACAAAATCTTTTCCATAATTGAATCGAATTTTACTATCCATATTAAACTTTAATTTAAAATCATCTTTTTTATACTCATATAAAGTATCTTTATATGAAAATGTATTATTTGAAAGTAACCTATTCTGAACTGTTTCAGTACCTTGACTTGAAAAAGTATAATCAAAATTTCCGTACATATTAGTAAAGCCTGTATAAAAATTATACTTTCCAGCTAATTCAATTCGATCTTTTCGAGTATTCCATATTTCTTCAAAAGTAAGATCAGTTAAATCTCCATAAGACTTTGAATTAAGCTTTATTTTGGACAATGAGATCAACGACTTACCATATCTTTTCTGAAAAGCTTGTGTTTCTAAATTCAAAAATAGAATATCTTTAAAACCTTCTGAATCCCAATAAATATGCGACTGAATATTTTTTAAATCACCAAAATTAGTTTTTAATTTAGGTATATTCAAAGAAAAATATTTGTTGTTAATTGTAGGTTCAATTTTTAATTCCAACTTTGATTTCTCAAAAAATTCATAATAAATACCTAAGTTATCAGGCTTGTTAGTGGAAGAAATGATTTCAGAAAAAATAAACATCCTACCTTCAAATAATGGAAATCCATATCTAAAAAAAGTATCCTGATAAACTTCACCTGTATTTAATTCATTAATAATATTATTAGACAAATGGAAACTAGATGAATTTTCAAATTTATAATTAATTTTGGTTTCAATAGAAATCTTATTATTACCATAAGCAAAAGTCAAAGAAAAAGGCACTTCCTCATCTTCAGATAAACTTTGAAAATAAAAAGGTAGATATAAAGTTGGAACACCAAAAAAACTAAGCACTACATCTCTAGCAATGAGAAAATACCCAGGATAAATATCAACTTTTTTTGCAGATAAATAATATGTTATACAATCTTCACAAGTGGTTAGTTTTGTATCTCTTGCATGGATTACATTTTCATCAACTGGTTTTTCTATTTTTTCTGACCATATTCTAACGTTTATATCATTTTCACCTTTATACTTTTGAATAGTATAAGAGTTTAAAAAAAGTACTGAATTTTTTTCGAAATTTACCGTTATTTCAGAGGCTTCTATAGAAATATCACTGTTATATAAATATTTAACATCTCCAAAGAAAGTAGCTGTCTTAATTGTTCCATCATCGTTTAACTCTCCCTCAGCTCTATCTGAAACAATGTTAGAACCCTCATATTCAACTAATACCCCATTTTCTAAAATTAATAAATTATCTTTTAAATAAAAAGAATCACAGGTAATATTTACAGGGGCAGAAAAAATTGTTTTACCAATAAAAATAACAAACAATAAAGGCAAAATCCTCTTTAAGGGTTCTAAAAGTTTGTATGAAAATCTTGTGTCTAAGATTAGAAACAAAAATATACCAATTATTCCAAATATTATATTTGGTATCCAAGCACTGAGTAAAGGATCAATTATTTTTTCTTTTCCCAATGCAGTTAACCAAGCCCCCGACCCTTGATATACAACTACCAGAATAAAAGTTGTAATAACGCTCCATGACTTACTAGTCAAATTTAAAAATAAAGATAATGCAATACCTAAAATACAGATAACAAAAGGAGCTAAAGAGTTAGCAAATTTTGACTGATAAGAAACTATCAGCCCTGAAACGTCCAAACCCAACCTAGAAAATGTTTTGATTTTTTCTCTGAGTTCTTTTGAAGTCATCTCATTTGCACCTTTTGAGAGATTCAAAAATTCTTCAACATCCTGTTGTATATCTAATTCAATTTGTTGAAATACGATATCAAGGTCTAGAAAACCATCTTTATTTGTTTTAAACATCCTTCCGTTTTCCATATACCATCCATTTAAGCCTTTTTCAGCTTTTTGAGCATGGAAAACAACGGTAGAATCCCTATTAACTTCGTACAAAAGAACATCATACAAAATACCTGTATTTCTATCAATTTGCCTTACAAAAAGATATCTACCATCTCCAACATCAACAAATTGATTTTCTTCAATTTGAGCTTCTGGTCTTTGATAAACATATAACGCCATAGCTTCTTTAGCCTTAAAATTAGAATTTGGAACTATAGTATCAAAAAGAATGAATGTAAAAAAACAAAAAATGACCGCCCATACTAAAAATGGAATTGCAAATTTTTTTGTTGGAATACCTAAAGTTTGAAATGCAATAATTTCATTAGCTGCAGATAGTTTTGAAATAGCCCAAAAAACGCCGAACAAAACACCTACTGGTATTCCCATAGAAATAAAGTATGGTAAATGATACCATATTAAAATAAGTAGCTTAGAAAATCCAACGTGATTTCTGACAATTATTTCAGATAGTTGATATAACAATTCAACGCTAACAAACACTATAAATGCTGCCACTCCCATAAAGAAAGGAGGAATAAACTCTTTAGAAACATATTTAAAGAGTTTTCTCATTTATTCTTCTCCTAAACAATAAAAAAGCTCTAAGTCATTGTTCCTGCATTTATAAAAATCTCCTGTCAACGCCCATATAATATTTTCTGCTATATTTGTTGTTAAGTCAGAAAATATTAAGATATTATTTAGTATTTCTAAATGTAATGATATAACTTTTACAGACTCTTTTGATTTATAAAGATAAGATTTATAAGCTTTTATTAGTGAATATACCTCTCCGTGAAACATGCAAACACTTTTCCCTTTTTTAAAAAAAATATCTAGAACTTCTTTTGTTCTTAGCCTTTTCTCCTCAATGTTAACAAAATCAGATAACATCGATAATGTATTAGTAAAATTATCTGTTGTAACATTGATTGCATCTTCAAAATTAGCAGAATTGATAACATAAGGATTATTCAAAATGTCTATGTTAATTTTTGCATTTTTTTCAAATAAGTCTCCTACATTCTCAAAAATATGAACTAAATTCAAGCTCATAAAGCAAGCTTTTAAATAAATACCTGTAAAATTAAAAGAAGACAATAAATGCATACCAACATAGCTAAGCTCTGCCTCCATCAAATCAAGTCTGTCATCTTGTTCTACGATTTGTTTGGACAATTCAATGTTTCTCTCTAAATAAGTGTCGCTAAATTTATATAACATACCTTGTACTATTCTTCCCATACGTAAAACGTTATTTAGATATCTTACCAATTCATTTAAACCTATCTTATTTACTTGTTTATAAGTATCTTCGTCTTTCATAAGGCCTTCCTCCTGCCTTAATAAATTAATATGCAGTTTCAGAAATCATTCAAACCTTCTTCCAAACCCTAATTTCTGTTTTAATGCATCAAAAAAATATCCATTATTTTTTTGAGCTAATTTAATATATTTCTCGCTTCCTGTTACAACGAATGACTCGTTGGTTTTTATCTGATATAGCACATCTCCATCTCCTGTAACATAAGCAAAATCATGAGAAAGAGTCTTCAAAAACACTTCTATTTTATGTGTTGGTTCGATAATTAATGGTTTTACGTTCAAAGCATGAGCAGCCAAAGGTACTATCTCTATTACATTTAGGTTTGGATTAATAATAGGACCACCAGCAGATAATGCGTAAGCAGTAGAACCAGTTGAGGTAGAAATGATTACCCCATCAGCTAAAAATGAGTACAACATAGAACCATCTATTTTTATTTCTATGTCAATTGTACCCAGCGGTTGGCTTTTAATCAATACCACGTCATTTAATACAAAATATGTTTTATTTCCTATTGAGCATTCTAACAGATATCTTTTGGAAAAATGTAAATTTCCATTTTTTATATCATTTATTAATTCTTTGATCTCATCACCTGAATAGGCACTCAAAAAACCCAAATTACCTGTATTAAGGCATATAATAGGCTTAGAGAAAATAGCTGCTTTTTCAGCAACTTTCAAAACTGTCCCATCTCCTCCAAAAACAACAAAATAGTCACTCTGACTAGCCATTTCTTCAGTAATTTTTGATTGAGCAGGAAAACAGCCAATGACGTTTATATTGTCATTTTCGAATAATACAATAATTTCATCTAGTTGCTTTTCAAATAATTTTAAAGGATTATAAAAAATTATAACTTTCATATTTTATCAACCCAGTCTTAAACCTAAATCTAACAAACTCTGAATAAGAAACCTGTCTAAAAATATTAACAGCAATAAACCAATCATGGGAGAAAAATCAAAACTTCCTAATATTGTAGGAATAAATCTTCTAATGGGATTTAATATTATATTTGATACAGAATCTACAAAACCTCGGAACTTATTATAATAAGGCATAAAGAAACTCAATAAAGAAGATACTATAATACAAAATTCGAAGAAAATAATAACTATTCTAAGTACGTATCCTATGGCAATAAAAAGATTTCCTAGTATAAACATTTGTTCTCTCCTTTTCTTCAATATATTTAATAAATATACTATTTATAAGGCCGTTCACCAAATATTCTTGTACCTATCCTTAGATATGTAGCGCCCTCTTCGATAGCGATCTTATAATCATTGGACATCCCCATTGAAAGTTCTTTAATAGTTTTATAACTTGATTGTAATTTATCCCTTATTTTTCTGAGATCAGAAAATGATCTTCTTATAACAGTTTCATCATCTGTATAAGGCGCCATAGTCATTAAACCTATTATTTCAATATTTTGATAAGTATCAGTTTTTACAATATTAGCTATTAAGTCATCAACTTCAGATGGTTTCAGACCAGCTTTAGTTTCTTCACCTGACACATTCACTTCAAGAAAGATTTTTTGAATCTTATTAAGTGATTCGGCCCTCTTTTGAATCTCGTCAATCTCCTTTAATCTCCAAACAGAATGTATGTAGTCCGCTAATTGAACTATATACTTTATCTTATTTGTTTGAATTCTACCTATAAAATGCCAATCAATATCAAGTTCCTTTAATTCATTATATTTATCTATCATTTCTTGAGCTCTATTTTCTCCAAAACTCTTTTGGCCACATTCATACAATGTTCTTATGTGTTCTGAAGAAAAGTTCTTTGAAACAGCAACAATATTTATACTCTCATAATCTCTGCCACACTTTACAGCAATTTCTCTTATTTCATTTTTTAAGCTATACAAGTTATCTATTAAATAGTTATTCATCTATTTCACTCCACAAGCTGAGATCCTTATCTGATAACTTTTTATTGAGATTAAACTTTTTGTAAGATTTCTTTGTTGCGACCCTTCCCCTAGGCGTTCTTATAATAAAACCCGATTGCAAAAGATAAGGTTCATATACTTCGCTAATTGAATCTGGTTCGATCCCAAGAGAAGAAGCTAAAGCATTTATGCCAACTGGTCCACCTTCATAATTTTCAATAATAGTTTTAAGAATCTTCCTATCCATTTTATCTAAACCATCTTCATCCATTTCAAACAATTTCATAGCATTTATTACATCTTCAACCTCAATTAAATTTTTATTTTGAACCTGAACATAGTCTCTAATTCTTTTTAAAAGTCTATTCGCTATTCTAGGAGTTCCTCTAGCTCTTTGAGCTAAAAGAAATGCAGCATCTTCCGTAATTTCTATATTTAGGATAACAGCACTCCTTTGTATGATCAACTGTAAATCCTTCGGAGGATAGAAATCCATTTCTAAAACTATTCCAAACCTACTTCTTAATGGAGGTGCTATTAAACCCAATCTAGTAGTAGCACCAATTAAAGTAAATGGTTGTAAATCTATTCTAATAGATCTAGCAGATGGACCTTTTCCAATCACTATATCTAATTGAAAATCCTCCATAGCAGAATACAATATTTCTTCTATAGATCTATTTAACCTATGAATTTCGTCAATAAACAAAATATCTCCCTTTTCTAAATTAGTAAGCATGGCAGCAAGATCTCCAGCTCTTTCAATAACGGGTCCGCTTGTAATATGTAAATTAGAACCTATTTCATTTGCAATAATATGTGCTAATGTAGTTTTTCCTAAACCTGGCGGACCTGCCAACACTATATGATCAACTTGATCATCTCTAATCTTTGCTGCTTCAATAGTAACTGACAATTTTTTCTTAATGTTGTCTTGACCGATAAATTCATTTAAATATTTGGGTCTTAGATTTTTAGATCCTATATCTTCACTATTCGCATTAGGATCTAAAAACCTCTTATCCAATTCTTCGTTTCTTTCTAACATATTTAGTACTCCTTCACTTCATTATGGATATACCCTGTAAAGTGTTCTTGCAAATGGAATCGCTTCTCTAATATGTTCTAAACCACATATCCAAGCAATTGTTCTTTCCACTCCTAAACCAAATCCACTGTGCGGAACACTCCCATATTTTCTTAAATCAATATACCATTTATATTCTTCAACAGGTAAATTACACTCTTTCAATCGTTCAATTAACAATTTTTCATCCCAAATTCTTTCTGAACCACCAATAATTTCTCCATAACCCTCAGGCGCTAGTAAATCATCACACATCACAACTTCTGGATCTTCATCAGACGGTTGCATATAAAATGCCTTAATTTTTCGTGGATACTTTTCGACAAAAACTGGTTTTTCAAATTGTGAAGCGATTACCGTTTCTTCATCTGCACCAAAATCATCTCCAAATTTAATATCAAAACCCTTTTTATTTAAAAATGTTACAGCTTCCCTATAAGTTATTCTATCAAATGGTAGAGATACTTTTTGCAGTTTATCTACATCCCTTCCAATTTCAATCAAATCTTCTTCACAATTTGCTAAGACTCTATTAACAATAAAATTTACTAAACTTTCTTGTAGTTTAATATTATCTTCGTGCCTATAAAAAGCAACTTCTGCTTCATTCATCCAAAATTCTATTAAATGCCTTCTTGTTTTTGATTTCTCAGCTCTAAATGTTGGACCCAAATTAAAAACCTTTCCAAAAGCCATGGCAGCAGCTTCTAAATAAAGCTGCCCAGTTTGAGCTAAATAAACCTTTCCATAATCAAAATAGTCTAATTGAAAAGTGTTACCAGCAGATTCCCCAATTGATCCCGTAAATATCGGAGTGTCAATCAAGACAAAATCATTCTCATTAAAGAAATCTCGAATGGCTTTTATTACTTCATTTCTTATCTTTAATATATGAAATTGCCGTCTCGAGCGTATCCAAAGATGCCTATTTTCCATCAAAAAATCGATACCATGCTCTTTTTTAGAAATTGGATAGTCTTCCTCAGGTTCATGAACAATTTCTATATATTTTATACTCAATTCTACGTCAAATGGAGACCTTTCATCTTTTTTCACTATTCCTCTTAATATTACACTGGTTTCCATTTTTATTTTCCGTATTTTTTCGAATGTTTCGTCATCAAAATCCTTTTTTTCTGCTACTCCTTGAATAAAACCTGTTCCATCTCTCAACTGTAAAAAAGCTATTTTACCACTGCTTCTTTTATTCCAAACCCAACCTCTAAACTCTACCAATTCATCTACATGGTTTTTTAAGTCTTTTATATAAACCCAGTTTGTATTCATGAAACACCTCCGCATATATTTTATATAGTTTTTGAAATTAAAACGCACCTTTATAATAGTTTTATATTCTTAAAATAGATCCCTTATCGAGTTTTTTGGAGTTTTTTATCAAAAGAGAGAAGGGCTCCATGTATCTCCTTCGGTATCGAAAAGAATAATAGGTTTGTCTGTTAATCTATCAATACAATTATAATTATATCACACAGAACATTTAATAATAATCGTAAAGAATAATTTGATACCTTATATATACTTGAAAAATCATCTGTTTTTATGATATAATTAAATTAATTCTAAATCAAGAATGGGGTCGTGGCGCAGTTGGGAGCGCGCTACCATGGCACGGTAGAGGTCGTGGGTTCAAGTCCCATCGACTCCACCAATCGAGGGAGTAATTCCCTCTTTTTTTATAGTTAACTATCAATTATAATTTTTAAAATTAGGAGGTAAAGCAATGGAAGAATACCTTACCTTTGATGACGTTTTATTATTACCTCAAGAAAGTTCCGTTTTGCCATCTCAAATTGATACTACTTCAAGATTAGTTAAAAACATTTTTCTTAAAATCCCTTTTTTATCCGCTGCAATGGATACAGTAACTGAATATAAAATGGCAAAGGCTATGGCTAGAGAAGGTGCTGTTGGGGTTATACATAAAAACTTATCAATTGAACAGCAAGCCTATGAAGTGTCAAAAGTTAAAAGGACAGAAAATGGTATAATTTATGACCCTATTACTATTGGACCAAATACAACTATTAAAGAAGCAGAAAACATTATGAAAGAATATGGCATTGGAGGATTACCGGTTGTTGATAAAGATTTAACTCTTCTTGGAATTCTTACTAACAGAGACATACGGTTTGAAAGAAATTCAAATAATAAAGCTAAAGACCTCATGACTCCCTTTGAGCATTTAATAGTGGCTGGTCCTCATATAACATTGGAAGAAGCAAGGGAAATTTTACATCATAATAAAATCGAAAAACTTCCAATTATTGATGGAGAACGCAAAATAATTGGATTAATTACTATCAAAGACATAATTTCAGTAATCGAAAATCCTAATGCAACTCGTGACGATAAAGGTAGACTTGTGGTTGGAGCTGCTGTTGGGGTTTCTGATGGCTTAGTCAGAACAGAAGAACTGGTAAAAGCTGGTGTAGATTTTGTAGTTTTAGATTCTGCTCATGGACATTCAAAAAATATTATGCAAATGCTTAAAGCAATAAAAGAAAGATTCCCTGAACTCCCTGTTATTGCTGGAAACATTGCAACTGCTCAAGCAGCAAAAGATTTAATCGAATGCGGAGCAGATGCTCTTAAGGTTGGAATTGGTCCAGGTTCTATTTGTACTACAAGAGTAATTTCAGGCGTTGGTGTCCCTCAACTTTCTGCTATTATGAAAGTGTCTGAAGTTGCAAATAAATACAATGTCCCTATAATTGCTGATGGTGGAATCAGATTTTCAGGAGATATAGTTAAGGCTCTTGCAGCTGGTGCTTCTACAGTAATGATGGGTAATATTTTTGCGGGTACTGAAGAAGCTCCTGGAGAAACTATCATTTATCAAGGCAGAAAATTCAAATCATATAGAGGAATGGGTTCTCTTGCCGCAATGGAAAAAGGAAGTAAAGATAGATATTTTCAGGAAAATGTGCCCAATGAAAAATTAGTCCCTGAAGGAGTAGAAGCAATGGTTCCATATAAAGGGGAGGTAAAGGATGTAATAGTTCAATTAATTGGTGGTGTTAAAGCAGGAATGGGTTATATTGGAGCTGAAAATATTGAGGCGTTAAAAAGAAGAGCTGAATTTATAAAAATCACAAATGCCAGTGTTATAGAAAATCATCCTCATGATGTACAGATAACCCGTGAAGCACCTAACTATTTCTTCTCCTAAACAGTTAAAATATTAAAGGTATCTCATTATGATAAGTAAAAAATGGCTTTTAAGTGGTAGGGTACAAGGTGTTGGATTAAGATATTTTATAAAAGTCAACGCCCAAAGATTAAAACTTGAAGGATATGTTAAGAATTTGAGTGACGGTAGAGTAGAAGTTGTTGTCCAGGGTGAAGAGGATAAAGTTGATTTGTTAAAATCACTCATCTTAAGAGGTAATGGATTTAGTATAGTTAGATACATTGAAGAAGAAGATCTCCCTATTGGAGAGTATGGTGAATTTCACGTAGAATATTAATGTTTAGAAGGAATCTATATGGAAAAAAAAGAAATTGTTAAAATCTTAAACGAGATTGGATTATTGCTAGAACTTAAAGGAGAAAATCCTTTTAAATCTAGAGCTTATTATAATGCAGCTAGAATAATAGAACTTTTAGACGAAGACATTGAAACTATAGTAAAAGAAGACAGATTAAAAGATATAAAAGGAATCGGTGAAGCTCTTAATAAAAAGATTACTGAATTAGTTCTAACTGGAAAATTAAAGTATTATGAAGATCTAAAAGCATCTATTCCTGAAGGATTAATAGATATGCTTAAAATTCCAGGTTTAGGCCCAAAAAGAATTAGAACAATATACGAACAATTAAATATTACCTCGGTAAGAGAATTAGAGTATGCATGCTTGGAAAACAGGCTTTTAGATCTTCCAGGATTTGGAAAAAAGATGCAGAATAACATTTTAAAAGGTATACAATTCATAAAACAATTCAGCAGCCATTTTTTATATTCAGAAGCGTATTCACAAGCTGTAGATTATAAAGAATATCTAGATGCTGCAAATGTTGCCAAAAAAACTGAAATAGCTGGAAGCCTAAGAAGAAAAAAAGAAATAGTGAAAGATATAGATATTTTATCTGCCTCAAATTCTCCAAACACTGTCATTGATACTTTTATAAAATATCCAAAAGTTAAGGAGATTGTTGAAAAAGGTGATACAAAAAGTAGCGTTATTTTAGAAGATGGTATAGGAGTTGACCTTAGAGTAATAAAAGAGTACCAATTCCCATATGCCTTACATCATTTTACTGGAAGTAAAGAGCATAATACAGCTATGAGACATAGAGCAAAAAAAATGGGAATAAAAATGAATGAATATGGTATTTTCAAGGGAGAAGAACTCATAAAATGCCTAAACGAAGAAGAAATTTTCTTTAATTTAGGTCTCTCGTTTATTCCACCCGAATTAAGGGAAAATATGGGAGAAATTGAAGCAGCTGAAAAAGGAACTATACCTAATTTAGTTGACAACAGCGACCTTAAGGGTATTTTACATGTACATACACGTTATAGTGATGGTACCAACTCTCTAAAAGAATTAGTTGAGGCGACCAGAAACCTAGGATATTCATATCTTGGTGTTTCAGATCATAGTAAATCAGCGTATTATGCAAATGGCCTTAATGAAGAACAATTATTCGAACAGTGGAAAGAAATTGATAATTTAAACCAAATTTATAATGATTTTAGAATTTTTAAAGGAATAGAATCTGATATTCTACCAGACGGATCTCTTGATTTTGAAGATGAAATATTAGAAAAGTTTGATTTTGTTATAGCCTCTGTTCATTCAAATTTTAATTTGAATAAACAAGAAATGACAGAGAGAATAATAAAAGCATTAACAAACAAATACACTACAATTCTCGGACATCCTACTGGTCGTTTGCTTCTTGCACGTAACGGTTACGATATTGATATGGAAAAAATAATTGAGATAGCATCATCACACGGAAAAATAATTGAAATCAATTCAAATCCATATAGACTTGATTTAGATTGGAGATATATAAAGTATGCTAAAGAAAAAAATGTAATTTTCGCAATATGCCCAGACGCACACAATATTGAAGGATTGAGCCATATAACTTATGGAATAGGAATCGCAAAAAAAGGATGGCTTGAAGCTAAAGATGTAATAAATACTCTTGATATTGAAAGTATTTCAAAGTTTTTAAAAGACTTAAAACAATAAAATGTCACTTCGTAAGAAGTGACATTTTTCTATAAATTTTTTGAAAACTAACCTTAAACTACATTAGAAATAATTGTTATTTAAATTTTATTTATCTTATACTATAATTTAAAACATATAGGAAAAACCTAACCCACCACTCAAATCGAAATCAGTTGCAGGAGAAAATTTAAAACCAGGAGCAACTTCTAAAAATACAATTATAGGTACGTCTGGGAATCTGTAGTTAAGCGCTAAAGGAAATCTTACACCAAAATTGATTTCATTTCCCATACCAATCGCTACACCTGCGCCGTAACTAAAATCAAAATCCGCCAAAAGCCTTGGATACACCATGTTATAATCTGCATTAACAAGAAAATAATCATGATGAAATGACCAAGCTGCAGTAACCCCAACAAAACTATTTGCTCCAGTATAGGTTCTCAAGTATAATCCCGATGGTTCTCCAACTTTAAACCCTACTCCCACTGCTGAAAACATAGAAATGCTTAGAATTAATATAAGCGCTATAGCACCAACAGTTTTTTTCATAATAACCCCTCCTTCGCCTATCTAGATTAATTTATATGAAGCTTGACAAAATAAAAGAATCGAACTATAAGTTACTGATATAATATTATCTTGTGAAAATGAATTATTTGTCATATTTTTTTAAATATTTGTATATTAATTCTAACAAATTATATAAAAAAAGTCAATCTAAAGAATGACTTGACGATATCGATTAAATATAGTATAATTTATACGAATAAATGCAGGCGTAGCTACAGCAGGTAGAGCGCCGCCTTGGTAAGGCGGAGGTCATGGGTTCGAGCCCCATCGCCTGCTCCAATTGTTATGATTATACTATATTTCTATGCATCGTTTGCGGATATAGCTCAGCGGTAGAGCACTTGCTTGCCAAGCAAGGGGTCGTGGGTTCGAATCCCATTATCCGCTCCATGAACCCGGGAAATGCCGGGTTTTTATCGTTAAAGGAGTTGTAAAAATGTATTACACCTTACAAGATACTGAAACTGGAGAAATATATGAGGTTCCTAAAGAATTTAGATTCATTGATCTTGCTAAACAATACGAAAAAGAAAAGAATAAGAAAGTCTTGTATGTTAAATTCAACAACGACATAAAAGAACTTTTTGAAAAAATTGAAAAGGATGGATTCATTCAATTTTGTGACATAACAACTAACGATGGAGTAAGAATATATAGAAGAGGTTTATTTTTCGTTTTTTATATTGCCTTGAAAGAAATTAATCCTGATGATAAGCTTTATGTTAATAATACTCTAAACGATGCTATATATTGTGAACTTAAAAGCGGTATACCTACTGAAGAATATTTGCAACTCATTGAGAATAAAATGAAAGAAATTGTTGAAAAAGATTATGTGTTTGTTAAGAAAACTGTTGATAAATTTGATGCTATAGAAATGTTTTCAAATAATGGTGATGAAGATAAAGCGCTTCTTTTTAAATACCGCAAAAAAAGTACCGTTAATATTTATTACGTTGACAAATATTTTAATTATTTTTATGGTTATTTACCTTATTCCACAGGATATTTACAAAAATTTAAGTTACACAAAGTTGAAAATGGATTCGTAATACTTCACCCAACCGAAAATCAACCGGATGAAATTCCAACTTATAAACATTCCCCTAAATTGTTTTACACCTTTGAAGAATATAAAAACTGGTTAAATATTATGGAAATAGAAACTGTGGGTGAATTGAATTTATTGATTTCTCAAGGTTCAGATAAAGTTAGGGAACTAATTAGAATATCAGAAGCATTACATGAAAAAAAATATGCCGAGATTGCTGATGAAATAGTTAAAAGAAAAAAAATACGTCTTATAACTATTGCTGGTCCATCCTCATCAGGTAAAACTACAAGTGCGAAAAGAATTGCTTTACACTTAAAAGTCCATGGCTTGAGACCAATTTCTATTTCTCTAGATGACTTTTTTCTTGAAAGAGATAAAACACCTAGGGATGAATTTGGCAACTATGACTTTGAGTCCATAAATGCTTTAGATTTAGATTTGTTCAATAAAACGATGAATGATTTAATAGATGGAAAAGAAGTAATGATGCCAAAATTTGACTTTACTAGTGGAAGAAGAACATGGTATCCTAAACCCTTGAAAATAGAAAAAGATCAGCCCATAATTATTGAAGGAATTCATGGATTAAACGAAGTTTTAACTTCGTCTATACCTCGAGAAACTAAATTTAAAATATATATAAGTTCTTTAACTCAAATGAATTTGGATAGTATGAATAGAATTCCTACCACTGATACTAGATTAATTAGAAGATTGGTTAGAGACAATCATTCCAGAGGTTATACTGCCGAAAGCACTCTTAAAATGTGGCCAGCTGTTGTTAAAGGAGAACAACGAAACATTTTTCCTTTTCAAGAAGAAGCTGATATAATGTTCAATTCGCATCTTGTTTATGAACTGGCTGTTCTAAAGATGTTTGCTGAACCTTTATTACTTAATATTGATAACACTGTTGACGAATATACAGAAGCTAAAAGACTTTTGAGATTCCTTGATTATTTTCTTCCCATAACTGAAATGGAAGAAATTCCTCGTACTTCAATTATTAGAGAATTTATAGGTAATAGTACATTTAAATATTAAGCTCACAATTAAAATATATCGGTTCTTTACGAACCGATATATTTTTTATTATATTACCTAATTTTATTAGAATTAACCTTTTACAGAACCTTGAGTCAAACCGCCTATAATCCACTTTTGCATTGATAAAAATAAAATTACCATAGGAACCGCACCAAGTAGTGACGCTGCTGTAAATAGCCCCCACTCAGTTTCATAAGGTCCGGTTGAAAAAGTTTGAAGACCTACAGCATAAGTATAGTTAGACTCACTTTGTAAAATTATTCTCGCTATTACAAACTCGTTGAATGTATTCATAAAGGTCAATATTAAAACTACCGCAATTACTGGTAAAGACAATGGAATTACTATCCTCCAAAATGTTTGAAATCTAGTTGCTCCATCAATCATAGCTGATTCTTCTAAAGAATCGGGTATTGTATCATAATATCCTTTAAACAACCACATATTATAGGCGACCCCTCCCATATATGCAAAAATCAATCCTGTTATGGTATCTAAACCTAAAACTCCAAAACTATCTCCCATGAACTTTAATATACCGTATATTGCAATCATGAACATTACACCTGGGAACATTTGAATAATAAGCAAAAAATATAACCCTTGTTCTCTGCCAACAAACCTCATTCTTGAAAATGGATATGCAGCTACCGAGGTCATAAAAACTGTTAAAACAGATACTATACCTGCTACTATAATAGAATTAAGTAACCATCTCATGAAAGGTTTTCTTATTTTAGCAGACCAATCTTGTTGCAATAAATATAAATCCTTATCTATATTTCTGAGCATCTTTTTTAATTCACTGAAAGAAGTAATATCGGATAAATCACTGACGATTCTTCCTGCCCTTGAAATATCAGCTGAAGCGGATCCATATTGTATATTGTACAAATTTTGCATTTCAGATAATGGTGTTATTGTTGCTATGTTTCCTCCATAATTTATAGATAGATAATGATCTAAATTATTCTTATAGATATCAATGTTTTGCTGAAAACTATTTTGAAGTGCATTTAACTTTTCTTTTCCAGAATCAAATTTATTCTTTGATTCAACTAAACTGTTGTACCAATTCATAACAACATATTTGTTTCTTTCTGGTATATAATATGGATAATACTTTGATTGCATTAATGTTGAGTAATTAATAGCCTCAAGATTATCCGTAATCTCTTGAGACGAAACCTCTAACAGAACTAATAATTTAGGAAGAGATTCTATTTTTGAGATATTATTAGATAGTTCTTCATATTCTTTTTTGATTTCAAATAATTGATCTTCTAAGAAAATCTTTTCATCTCGTAAACTGACTAATTCTGTTCCCAAATTAGCTAATTCTCTAGTGTTTTCACTATACTCTTGAGATAAGGGTATCAATTCGTCTAAAGACACAGACATTTTAATAGTTGATGCCTTAATAGCTTTATAAACAGGAGAAATAGCTGTAGTATCTTTTATTTCATATATTTTATTAAAATTAATATTTAAAAATGTATAAACTTCACCATAAAAATGTAAAGTATCTACAAAACCATTTTGAATAAACTCGTCTATACTTTTCAAGTTTTCATACACTTGGGGAATAATTACTGACAATTTTTTAACTGTATCAAAAAATAATTTATCTTCTCCTAATAAAGGTTCTTTACCTTGAATGTTTTGAAGATCATATTTTTCTAATATAGAAAAGCTAGATTTTATTCTGTCTTTCTCCATAATATAGACATCTGAAATCGCAGCTAATCTTGTATATATTTTTTGGTTATTGCTTTTTAAAGTATCTTGTTGAGATAATATTTGAGAAATATGTGTATTTAATGAATTAACTCTGCTTTCTGTTTCAGATATTTTTTGAAGTGTTTCTCCAAATAAATTACTTACTTGTAAGTTTATATTTTCTATTAACTGATTCATTTCATTTTCTATCTCTTTCCACATATTTCCTAATGATAATATGTCTTCTCCAATTAATTCTATCGACGGTTCTTCACTCACCCATTTTCTGTACGTTTTTACTCTCCACACAGAGGTATTAATAGGTATTTGAAGAAGCAGGTTCATTGTGTCCGTATAGTATGCAGAATTTTTATCAATATTGCTAGTTTTTAGTGTAGAAATTATTGTATTTCTCAGTTTAAAGTACTGTTTTATCAATTGTTGCAAATTAGAAAATTGAACTTTAATTCCCAACTCTTCTGCTATGTTAACTAAATTTGTAAGTTCTTGCTCAAAATTTTTATAATCTTCTACTCTTAAAGAATTTATATTCTGAAAGAATTGATCTTTGTATTGGGAATCGTAAAGAGCAAAAATTTGTGCATAAAGTTGTTCTATATTATCAATGTTTTTATTTGTTTCCACAAAATAGGTTTCTAACTCCTTTAATAATTTATTTGACTTCTTTTTCGCTTCCTCAATAGTGATGTCACCATACTCTCCAATATATGAACTTATAGACATTAATTCGTTGACTAACTCAGGTATATTTTGTTTCTGAATTATTAGATCTTTATAATTGTTTAGCGTAACTCTACTAGAAAACAACTTGGGAGAAAAAGCTGCGTTATCTCTTCTAATAGATGTAGATATTAACCAAACTAGAGGAAACAATATTATTACAACACAAATAATTAAAATAAGATGCCTCAACCAATAGTTCTTTTTTTCAATCATGGCCATTATCTGCTCACCTCTTCAAAAGAACCAGAAAACTTAAAATTAAAATAACTAAATATCGCTATAATACCAAATATTAGAATTGAAATTGCCGAAGCAAACCCAAAATCTTGACCATGGGATCCTTCAAAAGCAAGTTTATACACATAAGATATTAGAATATCCGTAGATCCGGCGGGAGTATTTGTGCCAGCCATCGCCGGTCCCCCACCAGTGAGTAAATATATGTTTGTAAAATTGTTAAAATTAAATGCAAAACTCATAACCAATAAAGGCGCTACAGATACCATTAATAAAGGAAAGGTTATTTTCCTAAATTGTTTCCATCTCGAGGCACCGTCAATAACCGCAGCCTCATACAAATCCTCTGGAATACTCTGTAAAGACCCCAAAGTAATAGTCATCATATATGGAAAACCTAGCCAAGTATTCACTACTAATACAGCTACTTTTGCCCAAAAAGGATCATTTAACCATTTTATAGGATTAATTCCAAAGTTTCCCAGAACAAAACGATTAATAACACCATAAGTTTCATTGAAAAAACCATTTCTCCACACCAAAACAGATATAAAAGCTGGGATTGCCCATGGTATTATAAGCAAGGTCCTGTATACTATTCTTCCTTTTAATCGACTATCGTTTAATATTAATGCAAAAGCTAGTCCTATTATGAAAGTTAAAAGAACACTTAGTGCAGCATAAACAAAAGTCCAACCAAATATTTTAAAGAAAGGACCAGAAATTCTCGGATCCTTAATTATCTTCGCAAAATTATCCATACCAACATAATCCTTATAACCAATCAATCTATATAAAGTACCATTTTCGTTGTAATCCCAAAATGCAGCATCTTTCTCGATCAATTCTTTATTTGTTAAGGTATTTACAACTACAGTTTTGTAAATTTCTCTTTCACCATCAATTAATACCTTTACCATCGTCTCATATACCCTATATGCCTCTGAAAACTTCTTAAAGACATAAGAACTAGATAGTTTAAAATTTTTATCTTCATACTTCAAAACAAGCGATTTTAAATAATTTTGACGTAAAACAGAATTATAAAAAGACGAATTAGAAGAGGTGGTAGAATCTGATGGAGAATAAAAATAATTGTACCTTATGTCGCCCTTTTCAACAGCTATTATTGAGTCGCTTCCTGTCGTTGATAAACTTCCTGACGGCCTAATAATTTCATATGTTCCTTCTTCTTTAACAACCATATCGTTCTCTACCTTAAACAATTCACTTTCTGCATAAATTAAATTACCTTTCGAATCCCATTGTCTTATCATTGGTTTCTCAGCTAAGTATATATTTTCTTGATCATACAACAACAATATAAAATCCTCAGTAGGCTTATATTGTTCATCATATTTAACAAAAACTTTAAAATCAAAAGTAATAGGATTGCTTGGCTCGTAATAATAACTAGAGTCAGTTAGTAATGTATCTATAGCATTAGTTCTAGTAAATAAATGTCCAGTTCCATAATTGGTAAATGCCGTATCGATAGTATAATAAATAGGATAAATGGTTAATATAAACAAAAAGAATAAAGCAGGCAAGGTATACCTATACGGATAAGCTTTAGAAGAAAATATTGCCCAATCTGTAATAACAAGAAAAACAGATATAACAATTCCTAAACCATAATTAGCAAGTGTAAATAAAAGGATAATAGCCCAAAGCAAAAGGGCATTTAAAACTCCGATAAAAAGCCATATTAAAACATTTTTGAAGACTTTCATTTCACGTTCCCTCCTAAAAAAGGCTTCTTTTCTTACTAATATAAACTAATTATAATCTACAAAATATATGCATTATTCTAATTATACTAAAAATTAAACCTTTTTTGCAAAAAAAAGAAGGAGAGGAGTTCCCTCCCTCTTTTTTCTTAATATTTCATCTCATTAAATTGAATAACAATTATACTCTTCATAATCAGTTTTATCACATAATTTGAAGACATGTCTTTTTATTATTTAATGCTCGCTTTTATCTTTGAAACGGCATCATTAAGCGCAGCTTCAGGTGCTTGAGTTCCATTTATAATATTGTTTAAAGCATCAGCCATTGGTTGCCATACCCCAGCCATTTCAGGAATGTTCGGCATTGGTTCTCCACCAGCTGCACTTTCTGTAAATGCTGCAACTATTTCAGTAGGAACAGGTCCACCTTGTTCGTCAATAATTTGAGTAACATCTTGTCTTGAAGGCAATCTAGGATCTGCAATATAAAATTCATATATTCCTTCAGATGTAGCAAGATAATTAATAACAAACTCCATTGCAAACGCCTTATTAGCAGATCTAGAATTAATCATCAACCCTTGAACTCCTACAAAAGGTTTCATTGTTTTACCTGGTTCAACTTCTAATTTTGTTAAAGGAATAACGCCAAAATCTATACCAGCATCAAGATAAGCTTTTACTGCCCAAGGACCATTTATAATCATTGCAGCTAATCCATCCATGAACATAGAATCCATAATATTATAATTTATACCTTGTGGCATAATACCTTCATCAAAAAAGCTCTTTAGAAGATTTCCAGCCTTAATAGATCCTTCATTGTTTAATCCAATATCAGAGACATTATAACCAGTTTTTGGGTCATAACCAAAAACGTAACCGCCAAATCCTGTAAAGAAACCGTAAACATGATAAAAATCATTTGCAGTAACTGCAAATCCTAATGTTTCACTAGTAGTAAATTCTTTAGCTAGTTCTTTTAAATCAGAGATATTTGTTGGTACTTCGTCATCACTAACATAATCTCGATTATAAAACAATGCAACAGCCTCAGTTGCATAAGGAAC
>Ga0265293_10001951_pt1 | contig 43312 bp, 42 predicted proteins | sample Munlanlewell138R_FD_192505 | JGI IMG/M metagenome (GOLD analysis project Ga0265293, IMG submission 192505) | Leachate microbial communities from a municipal landfill in Southern Ontario, Canada - Leachate well 138R | ecosystem: Engineered > Solid waste > Landfill > Unclassified | place: Canada...
GCCACGCGCATGGAAACACCCCGAACGCCGCCCAAAAGGCACCGCCCCCCTGTTTCTACTTGATGAAAATATCCCCGCCGGAGGCTCCCCACCCCTCAGCCCGCGCTACTCCAGCGTTCGGATCCGCGGCCGCCGCCACGCCGCCGCCGGCCCGATCATCAGCTCATGCAGCGCCCAGACCAGCGCATCCACCCGGTCCGGGCTGCCCCGCCCCTCATAGCCCAGCGCCGTCATCCGGCACATCTGGTCCTCCAGCGCCCCGAGGCCGCGCAGATGCGCCACCCGCCCCTGCTCGTAAAGCGCCGCCACCGGCTCTGCCCGCGCCACCTTGCCCCGCGCCGCCCGCACCGCGCGGTAAGGCACCAGCGGATCCACCTGCCGGATCACGCTCTCCACCAGATCGCCGCCCTGATTGACCTCGGCTACCAGCCGCTCCGCCCCGTGCCGCCGCATCGCCGCGATCGCCGCCTCCGCCCATTGCTGGGGCGAGGCCGCGGCCACGCTCGCATCCTCCAGCACTACCGCGCGCCAGTCCTGCGGCGGCCCCGCCGTGACCACCCCCACCACCACGATCCCGCATTCGTCCGAGCCCGCATGTCCGCTCACCGGCGGATCGACAGCCACCACGATCCGGTCCAGCACCGGCGCCGCCTCCAGCCGCCCGGCCTCCAGCCCTTCGGCGCGCCAAAGCGCCCCCTCCGCCTCTTCCAGCAACACGCCATCCAATTCCTGCCGCCCCAGCCGCGTCCCCGCATAACGCCGCCGCACGGCCTCAAGGAACCCCGCCGCCAGATTGGCCCGGTTCGCCTCGGTCGGCGCATGAGTCAGCACCGTGCCGGGGCTTGCCAGAATATCGCGCAGCACCGCCACATTGCGCGGCGTCGTGGTGATCACCTGCCGCGGCGCCGCCCCCAGCCGCAGCCCGAATTGCAGCATGTCCCAGGTCTCCTGCGCCCGCTTCCACTTCGCCAGTTCATCCGCCCAAGCGGCATCGAACTGCGGCCCCCGCAGGCTTTCGGGATCATGCGCCGAGAAAAGCTGCGCCACCGCCCCATTGGGCCAGACCAACCGCTTGCGCGTCGCCTGCCATTCCGGCCGCCGGTCGGGCGGCGAACAGGCGAGGATCCCGCTCTCGCCGAACACCATCACCTCGCGCGCCTGATCTATCGTCTCGCCCACCAGCGCCACCCGCCGCGCCCGCCCCGGATCGTGCGGCCGCGCGCCCTCCACTTCGGCGCGCACCCACTCGGCGCCCGCTCGCGTCTTGCCCGCGCCGCGCCCGCCCATGATCACCCAGGACCGCCAATCGCCCGCGGGCGGGCGCTGATGCTCCAACGCCCAGAAATCAAATAGAAAAGGGAGCGCCAGAAGCGCCCCCTCCCCCAGTTCATTCAGGAATTTCTCCCTGATCTGCATCGGCTGCGAGGCCAGCCAGGCGGCGTCCAACCTCCGCCCGCGCTGCCCCAAGATCGAGCCCGTATCCACCACCGTCGCCCTCCTTCCTCTCCATTTCCTCGACCTTCGCAATCCGGTCGAGCAGCGTTTGCAGCGCCTTGTCATACTCCGTCACCATGCGCGGCGTGATTGCCGGATCGGCCATATCGCCCGACCGAACCCGGCCAATGCCCTCATCAAGCGCCAGCGCCGCCCGCCAAAACGCGCTTTGCGCCACGGCGAGCATCGCCTGCCGGGTTGCACGGATACCTTCGTGAGTGTCGTCTGCCATGAATATTCTGCCTCTCATGCTCCTCCGCACGAGCGAAACAAAAAAGCGGCCGGGTTACCCCCGCGCCGCTCGCCCATTTCTTCCAGCATGGCAAAGTCTTACACAAGACCGCCCGCAAAGTCAAGATATATAGTGTTTACAATGTGTTAACCTACAGGTCGTAACCGGTCCACCCGGATAAATTGCGCTGCGCCGACGCCCCTACGCCCGCGGTGCAAGGCCAGACATTGCAGTCACGCCTGATCCCGTTTCGCCAGCGCCGCCAGCCGCCCATGCCCAAATTCCGGCGATGCGCCAGCCGCCCCCTCCCAAGCCGGGCGGGGGCAGCACCATTCTGCCGGGCAGGCTTCGCCCTCCCCCCGCGCCGCTTACTCGGCGGCATTCTCCCGCTGCTGCGCCTCAATCGCGCGCCAGCGGGCGACATTGGCGTTATGCTCGTCCAGCGTCACGGCAAAGGCATGGCCGCCCGTGCCATCGGCTACAAAAAAGATATAGGGCGTATCGTCGGGATTGAGCGCCGCCTCGATGGCCGCAAGGCCGGGATTGGCGATGGGCGTCGGTGGCAGGCCCGCGATGACATAGGTATTATAGGGCGTTTCGCGGTCCAGTTCGCTGCGCCGCAAACCACGCCCCAACACACCCTGCCCGTTGGTCACGCCATAGATCACCGTCGGATCCGTTTGCAGCCGCATCCCCTGGCGCAGCCGGTTGACGAAAACGCTCGCCACCTGCCGGCGCTCGTCGGGCACACCGGTTTCCTTTTCGATGATCGAGGCCATGATCAACGCCTCTTCCCTGGTCTCATAGGGCAGATCATCGGCGCGTTCGCGCCAGGCGGCGTCAAGGCGGGCCTCTTGCGATGCCTGCATCCGGCCCAAAAGCGCGGCAATATCCGTGCCCGGCGTCACCTCGTAGCTGTCGGGGGCAAGCATGCCTTCGGGCGGTATCTCGGCGATTTCGCCGGTCAGGAAATCCGCCCGCTGCAGTGCATCGACCACCTGCCAGGATGTCGCCCCTTCGGCCAATGCCACGCGATAGCGGGTGTCGGCTTCGTCGCGAAACGCCAGATAGGCATCCGGCAGGGCTGCGGGCGCTTCCTCGGCCACGGCCGAGGGATCAAAATCCACCACTTCGACATATTTATCCGTCGCCGGGTCCAGTTCACGCACCAGCACATGCGCCCGGTTCACACCGATGCGATAGACGATTTCCGTCCCGCAGGTCGAAGCCCCTCCGCGCGTCACGATATCGACGATCTGTTCCATGCTGGCGCCCTGTGGCACCAGAAACGATCCGGCCTTGAGCAATTGCGCCTTGTCGGTGTAATCGGCCCCCAGCCGGAATACCGTGGCAGAGCCGATCGCGCCCCGCGATTCAAGATCGCGGGCAACGCCGTTCATCGTGCTGCCTGCGGGCACGCGCAGACAGATCGCCTCGTCCAGCGGGCCCTGTGCATAATATTGCGAACGCCCCCAGACGATCATGCCGCCCGCGACGAACAACGCCAAAATGATCAGCGACAACGCGTTAGAGGCGATATGACGCCACATCAGCCCGCGACCTTTCTAAGGACAAGCGACGCATTCGTGCCGCCAAAGCCGAAACTGTTCGACAGGGCCACATCGATCTTGCGCGCGCGTTTGTGGTTCGGCGCCAGATCAAGGCGCGTTTCCGCCGCCGGATTATCAAGGTTGATCGTCGGCGGCGCCACCTGATCGCGGATCGCAAGCGCGCAGAAAATCGCCTCGACGGCACCTGCGGCCCCCAGCAGGTGGCCGATGGATGATTTGGTCGAACTCATCGTCGCATGCTCTGCCGCATCGCCCAACAGTCGTTCGACCGCGCCCAGTTCGATCGTATCGGCCATGGTCGATGTGCCATGCGCATTGATGTAATCCACATCCGCAGGGCTCAGCCCGGCGTGGCGCAGCGCCGCCTGCATCGCGCGAAAACCGCCGTCGCCATCCTCGGATGGGGCAGTGATGTGATAGGCATCGCCCGACAGCCCATATCCCGCCACCTCGGCATAGATCCGCGCGCCGCGCGCCTTGGCATGTTCATATTCTTCAAGCACGACAATCCCCGCGCCCTCGCCCATCACGAAACCATCGCGATCGGCGTCATAGGGCCGGCTGGCCGATGCCGGATCATTGCCCCGCCCGGTGGACAGCGCCTTGCAAGCGTTGAATCCGGCGATGCCGATTTCGCAAATCGCCGCTTCGGCGCCGCCCGCGACCATCACATCGGCATCGCCAAACATGATCAGCCGCGCCGCATCGCCAATCGCATGGGCCCCCGTGGCACAGGCGGTCACAACCGCATGGTTCGGCCCTTTGAACCCATAGCGAATCCCCACATGCCCGGAAATCAGGTTGATCAGCGAACCGGGAATGAAAAAGGGCGAAACGCGCCGGGGCCCCTTTTCCTTGAGCAAGATCGCCGTATCCGCGATCGAGCTGAGCCCCCCGATGCCCGAACCGATCATCACACCGGTGCGCAGGCGGCTTTCTTCGTCCTCAGGCTTCCAGTTGGCATCGCGCAGCGCCTGTTCGGCGGCGGCAATCCCAAAGAGGATGAATTCATCCACCTTGCGCTGTTCTTTGGGCTCCATCCAGTCGTCGGCGTTGAATGTGCCATTGCTGCCATCGCCTTTGGGCACTTCACAGGCATAGGTCGTGGCCAGATGCCCGGCATCAAAGCGCGTAATCTGCCCCGCCCCCGATTCACCGGCCAAAAGCCGCTGCCACGTTTCTTCGACGCCACAGGCCAAAGGCGTGACCAAACCCAATCCTGTTACGACCACTCGGCGCATGATGCTGCCCCCTATCTGAATTTCCCGCCCTGATTACACGGCATCGCCGCGCGGGAAAAGAGCCTCTGCACCTTTGCCCGCCAGACTGCGGTTTTCCCCATATTGTCCATCATTTGCCAATTCCTGTTCGGATTTACCGGCCAGACCTGAATAAATCATGAACGGAATTCGCAAAAGAAACGGCGCGCCCGGTTGCCCGAACGCGCCGTATTGTCACTTGCTGACCGATCGCGATCAGGAAGCCTCGGAGATGAATTTTACAGCATCGCCAAAAGTCTGAATCGTTTCAGCAGCGTCATCAGGAATTTCGATACCGAATTCTTCTTCAAACGCCATCACCAGCTCAACGGTATCGAGGCTGTCAGCGCCCAGATCGTCGATGAACGAGGCACTTTCCGTGACCTTGTCCTCTTCCACACCGAGGTGCTCGACGACGATTTTCTTCACGCGATCTGCGATATCGCTCATGGTTGTTCCTCACGTTACCTACGGGACCAGGCCCGCTCTTGCTTTTGGCCTTGCGGCCGATCATCCCCGCAAGAAGGCGGGACACGCCGGCCCACATATGCAGCCCGCCGTAACTTTCGCCGCCCTATAGCACAATGCGCGACCATGGCAAACGATTTGTCCAACCGGTCCGCACCTCTTGCAGCGGGGGCAACTGATCTGTTTATCTCACGAAATTGTCAATCAGCCTTGCGCCCTGAGGCTGTTTTTTGCCGGAACAGTCGCGCGACACGTGCATGAACTTCACCGCGTATCCAACAGTTTTTAATGACAAAATTTCCTATGGCATCGCCATCCCGCCATTGACATGCAACACCGCACCCGTCGTATAAGCGGCCTCAACGCTCGCCAGATAGAGCACGGCGGCCGCGATTTCCCCCGCATCGCCCATCCGCCCGGCGGGCACCTGCCCCAGAATCGCCGCGCGCTGCGTTTCATTGAGCTTGTCGGTCATGGCGGTGGCAATAAACCCGGGCGCCACGCAATTGACCGTGATCCCGCGCGACGCGACCTCATGGGCGATGGATTTCGACATGCCGACCAGCCCGGCTTTGGATGCGGCATAATTCGCCTGCCCCGGATTGCCCATGGTCCCCACGACCGACGATATATTGATGATCCGACCCCAGCGCGCCTTCATCATTCCCCGGATCGCGCCCCGACACAGCCGCATCGTCGCCGTCAGGTTCACATCCAGCACCTGCGACCATTCCTCATCCGACATGCGCATGAACAGATTGTCGCGGGTGATGCCGGCATTGTTGACCAGAATATCCAGCGACCCCATCGCCTCGGCCGCCGATTTGGGCAAGGCCTCGACCGCGGCCGCATCGCCCAGATCGCAGGCCAGCACATATGCGCGGCTGCCCAGCTCATCCGCCAATTCCTGCAGCGGCTGCACCCGTGTGCCCGATAGCGCCACCGTCGCGCCCGCGCCATGCAGCGCCTTGGCAATCTGCGCGCCAATGCCGCCCGATGCGCCGGTGACCAGCGCGTTCTTTCCCGTCAAATCAAACATTCTGATGGTTCCTTTAACTAGACCGAGCCTGCGGCCTTGGCGATATCGCCCGGCTCGCCAATCGCAAGGCATTCAATTTGTTTGTCAATCCGACGGACCATGCCGCTCAGCGCTTTGCCCGCGCCGATTTCCCAGATGCTGGTGATCCCCTGTCCGGCCATCCACAGCACGCTTTCACGCCAGCGCACCACGCCGGTCACCTGTTGCACCAGCCGGGCGCGGATCTCATCGGGTGTGCCGGTCACGGCCTCGGCGGTGACATTGGCGACCAGGGGCACACGCGGCGCAGCGATCTGGACTTCGGCCAAAGCGGTGGCCATCACATCGGCGGCAGGTTGCATCAGCGCGCAATGAAACGGCGCCGATACCGGCAGGATTACCGCCCGCTTGGCGCCGCGCGCCTTGGCGATCTCAACCGCGCGCTCGACCGCTTCGCGGTGGCCGGATACCACCACCTGCGCCGGATCGTTATCATTGGCCGCCTGGCAAACTTGCCCCTGCGCGGCTTCGCGCGCAACGGCACTGGCCGCATCGAAATCAAGCCCCAGCAGCGCCGCCATCGCGCCCACACCCACAGGCACCGCATCCTGCATCGCCCGGCCCCGAATACGCAGCAGCCGCGCCGCATCCGCCAGCGCAATCGCCCCCGCCGCCGTCAGCGCCGAATATTCGCCCAGCGAATGGCCCGCCACGAACCGCGCCCCGTCGATCGATACCCCCTCGGCCTCAAGCGCGCGCAGCGCCGCGATCGAGGTGGCCATCAGCGCCGGCTGGGCGTTTTGCGTCAGCGTCAGTTCCTGCAGATCACCGTCCCAGATCAATGTGCTGAGCTTTTCGCCCAAAGCGTCATCGACCTCTTGGAACACGGCGGCGGCGGCGGGATAGGTTTCGGCCAGTGCCCGGCCCATGCCGATCGCCTGCGCGCCTTGTCCGGGAAATACGAATGCTCGGGTCATTGCTCTGCCTCCTCAATATTGGGCAGGGTCTAACAACCAGTCCGGGTTGCGTAAAGCGCCAAGGCCGCATCAGCCCGTAATATCGCCTCCGATTCGCGCCAGCAGCGCCTCCATCGCCGGGGCGCTGCCCTGCGCGATCTCGGTCACGTTTTGCGTATCGCGGTGGCGTAGATAAAGCCGGCTTGGCCCCATGCCCGCGCGCATACGATAGACAAACACACTGCCCACATGGGCAAAGGGCACGATCTGGGCCAGGTGAAACCGCCCATGCCGGTTGCGCGTGCCAAAACGCAGCGCACGCCGCGCCAGATCCACCTGCACTTCGGGCAGGCGTCCACGCTGCGCATACCAGATCAACACCCCGCCCAGCAGCGCGAATGCCAGGCTCGCGCCAAATTTGAACGCCGGCAATACGCCTGCGTCGGTGAAAAACCACTGCCCCGCCGCCAGCATCACCAGCAAAAGCCCCATGCCGCTTGCCACAATTTCCACCAATGGCGCGCGCCGTGCGGCCGCGCCGTTGCCCTGCACGACATAGCCCCAGGCGGTGGTGCGCACGCTCACATCGCCCGGCAACGGCCCCGCCTGCCGCACGGCCCGGGCGCGGATGATTTCGGCTGGTGATACTACGCGCATGGCCTGCTCCCTGCAGCTTCGCAACCTTTGCTTAACATTTTGCGCAAAAACGGCAGCATTAGGGCAAGAATAAGCGATTATTCGCATCCTGCGACCCATCGGGGGGCTTGAACCTGTGCCCCGCGGCTGTATAACGCGCCAACCCTTCCGCAAGGTATCGAAAACAACGCAGACTCTCGTGGGCGGATCGCGGAAGGTAAGATCCGGCCCTATGAAATGCGTTCAAACAGAAATGGAGCACACATGCCGCTTTATGAGCATGTCATGATCGCGCGTCAGGATCTTTCCAACACGCAAGCCGAAGGCCTTATCGAACATTTTGGCACCGTCCTTGCCGACAATGGCGGCCAACTCGTGGATAGCGAGTATTGGGGCGTCAAAACCATGGCCTACAAGATCAACAAGAACCGCAAAGGCCATTATGCCTTCATGCGTTCCGACGCGCCCGCCGGCGCCGTTCAGGAAATGGAGCGCCTGATGCGGCTTCATGATGACGTGATGCGCGTGCTGACCATCAAGGTCGATGCCCATGACGAACTTCCCTCGGTCCAGATGCAAAAGCGTGATGAGCGCGGCGACCGTTCCGACCGCGGCGAACGCCGCGAGCGTCGTTGATCCGCAACATCAGGTAAGGAACACAAGTCATGGCAAATAAACCGTTTTTCCGTCGCCGCAAAGTCTGCCCATTCTCGGGCGACAACGCACCCAAAATTGACTACAAAGACACGCGCCTGTTGCAGCGCTATATCTCCGAGCGTGGCAAAATCGTGCCCTCGCGCATCACCGCCGTTTCGGCCAAAAAGCAGCGTGAGCTGGCCCGCGCGATCAAACGCGCCCGCTTTCTCGCCCTGCTGCCCTATGCCGTGAAATAAGGAGCAGACCAATGGACGTTATCCTTCTCGAACGCGTGGCCAAACTGGGCCAGATGGGCGAAATCGTGTCGGTCAAACCCGGTTATGCGCGCAATTTCCTGTTGCCGCAAAACAAGGCCCTGCGCGCCTCCAAGGCAAATATCGCCGCCTTCGAAAACCAGAAAGCGCAGCTTGAGGCGCAAAACCTGGAAACCAAGAAAGAGGCCGATGCGATTGCCGGCAAGCTCGACGGTCAGCAATTCGTCGTGATCCGCTCTGCATCCGATTCGGGCGCGCTTTACGGTTCGGTCACGCCGCGCGATGCGGCCGATGCCTCGGCCGAGGCCGGTTTCACCGTCGATCGCAAGCAGATCGTGCTCAGCGCCCCGATCAAGGAACTGGGCCTGCACGAAGTCACCGTGGTTCTGCACCCCGAAGTCGAGGTCACGATCACCCTGAACGTCGCCCGCTCGCCCGAAGAGGCCGAGCTTCAGGCATCCGGTAAATCGATCCAGCAGCTTGCCGCCGAAGAAGAGGCCGCAGCCGATTTCGAAATTTCGGAACTGTTTGACGATATCGGCGGCGCCGCATCCGACGACGACGACGAAGATCAGGCCTGATCGCCTTCCCATGATCTGAAAAGCCGCCCTTCGGGGCGGTTTTTTGTTGCCACATCGCCGGGCCAAACAAAAAGGCCACCCGAAGGTGGCCTTTTCAAAACGACATACAAGATGTCTTATTCTTCTTCTTCCAGTGCCTTAAGCGCGGCTTCCAGTTCCTCTTTGGACACCGGCTTTTCGCTCACACTGGCTTGGGTGAAAATCCAGTCCACCACCTTGTCTTCAAAGATCGGGGCCTGAAGCTGCTGACGCATCTGGGGGTTTTGCTGAACGAATTCAAAGAATTCACGCTCTTGCCCCGGATATTGCCGCGCTTGGTTCATCACCGCCTGGGTCAATTCCGCATCGGTCACTTCGACCTCATTCTTGCGGCCCAGTTCGGCCAGCAACAGACCAAGACGCACCCGGCGTTCGGCAAGGCTGCGATGCTCGTCGGTGGGTTCGATCGCATCGTGGTTGTGATCATGCACCTCGGGGTTTTCTTCGTGCCAAAGCTGATGGGCAATCTGCCCGGCTTCGGCGGTGACCAGCCCCTCGGGCAGGTCAAACTTGACTGCCCCATCCAGCGCATCCAGCAGCGCACGTTTCAGCAGCGCCCTGCTTGCGCCGGCATATTCAGCCTCGATCCGGGCGGTCAATTGCCCGCGCAGATCGCCCAGATCCTCGGCACCGAATTTCTTGGCCAGTTCGTCATCGACCGGGGCTTCTTCGGCGGTTTTCACGCCTTTGACCACGCAATCGAAAACCGCTTCCTTGCCGGCCAGATGGGCGGCGCCATATTGCTCGGGAAAGGTGACTTTAACCGCCACTTCATCGCCAACCGCATGGCCCACAAGCTGTTCTTCAAAACCGGGGATAAAGCTGTTCGAACCCAGAACCAGCGGATAATCCGTGGCCGAGCCGCCATCAAAGGTCTCGCCATCCACCTTGCCGGTGAAATCGATGACGACCTGATCGCCATCTTGCGATTTCTCGCCCTCGGGGCGATCCTCGAAATTCTGGGCGGATTTGGCAAGGCCGCTCAGCGCTTCGTCGATTTCCGCTTCGGTGGCCTTGACCACCAGACGTTCCAGCGACACAGCCGTCAGATCGGTTTCCGGCACATCGGGCAGCGCTTCGTATTGCACGTTGACGACCACATCATCGCCCTGTTTCCATTCGGGATCGGTCATCGCCACTTCGGGGCGCAATGCGGCGCGGTCGCCGGTTGATTCGAAATGCTGGTTGATCGCCTTGTCCACCGTTTCATCGATGGCCTCGCCCAGCATCCGGTCGCCGAATTGCTTGCGCAGCAATGCCAGCGGCACCTTGCCCTTGCGAAAGCCCTTCATCTCGATGCCCGGTTGGGTCTCAAGCAGCTTTTCGGTGACTTTGGCCTCCAGCTCGGCGGCGGTGACAGTGATCTGATAGCCGCGCTTCAGACCTTCTTTGAGGGTCTCTGTGACCTGCATTCTGGCGTCCTTCTACGTCTCATGACGGCTGCACAACCGCAGCCCCGTGGAAATCTGCCGCCGTTCTATTGACGCAACCGCGCCCACGCAAGGCGAAATGGGGAAACTTGCGCAAATGACCATCGCGCTGGGTTGGTGCGGGTGGAGGGACTTGAACCCCCACGCCTTGCGGCGCCAGAACCTAAATCTGGTGCGTCTGCCAATTTCGCCACACCCGCATCGGCGCGCCTTGTAGCAAAGCCCCCGCCCCGGTGTAAGAGCAAATCGCCCCCGGCGCGGAAATTCTGCTGGGTCACAGGCCCAGATCGCGAAACACCGCCGGCAGCGCCTCGGGCAAATCTTCGGCGATCAACCCGGGGCCAAATTTGCGCGCGGCCCGCGCATGCAGCACACTCGCCGCCTCTGCCGCCTGCAGCGGCCCTGCCCCGCGCGCCATCAGCCCGGCGATAAACCCCGTCAGCACATCGCCCGCCCCCGCGGTGGCCAACCACGGCACCGCCTGCGCGCCCATAGCCCGATGCACCACGACCTGCCCGTCCGGCGCCGCGATCACCGTCTGCGCGCCTTTCAACAGCACCACCGCACCGGCCCGCGCCGCCGCCGCGCGCACGACATCGGCCCGCGCCGTATCTTCCGCAAGCCTTTGGGCCAAATCGGGGAAAAGCTGCGCGAATTCGCCACCATGCGGCGTCAGCACCACATTTCCGTGCAGCGCCGCGAACAATCGGTCCGGCGCATCCGCCCATGCGCTGATCGCATCGGCATCCAGCACGCAGCCCCGCCCCGCCGCCAGCGCCACGGGCACCAGATCGCGCGCCCGCGCCAGCCCCAGCCCCGGCCCAAGGCCAAGCGCATTGAACCGCCGGTCATCGAGCACCGCCGCCAGATCCGCCGCGCCCTCGGCCACCGCGAGCATGATCGCCGTAAGCTGCGCCGCATTTTCCACCAGCGCCGCTTCGGGGCAGGCCACCGTCACCAAGCCCGCGCCAATCCGCAGGGCGCCGCGTGCCGCCAACCGCGCCGCTCCGCCCGTGCCGGGCCCGCCGGCCACAATCAGCGCATGGCCGTGATCATATTTGTGCTGCCCCTCATGCTTGGCCAGCAGGGCTGCGAGCGGCCCGTCGCTTATCAATTTGCCCATTTTATCGCCACATCGCCCAAATATTCACCACAACCGCCCGAAAACCCGGCCCATCCCCCATCTTGCCAGCTTAGCCAATTGTGAGTGACGCTGAGAAGTGGTCTGAACCAATCCAGCAGCCAAAAGGAGTCGTCCGATGAAAAAGATCGAAGCGATCATCAAGCCATTCAAACTCGACGAGGTCAAAGAGGCCTTGCAAGAAGTGGGCGTTCAGGGCCTGTCCGTCGTCGAGGTCAAGGGGTTTGGCCGTCAAAAAGGCCATACCGAACTCTATCGCGGCGCCGAATATGTCGTCGATTTTCTGCCCAAAGTGAAAATCGAAGTGGTTCTGGCCGATGATATGGTCGATGCCGCGATCGAGGCGATCATCGCCGCCGCGCGCACCGATAAAATCGGCGATGGCAAGATTTTCGTCTCGCCCGTCGAACAGGCGATCCGCATCCGCACCGGCGAATCGGGCGAAGAAGCGCTCTGAACCCCGCGCAAGACATTCAGAAAGGCATAGACCATCATGAGCATCGAGACCGTTCTTCAGACCATTCAGGACGAAGGCATCGAATATGTCGATATCCGCTTTACCGATCCGCATGGCAAACTTCAGCACGTGACCGTGATCGTCGATGAGGTGGACGAAGCCTTTCTCGAAGATGGCTTCATGTTCGACGGATCATCGATTGCCGGCTGGAAAACCATCGACCAATCCGACATGAAGCTGATCCCCGATACCGAAAGCGCCTATATTGATCCGTTTTATGCCGAACGCACCCTATGCATCCATTGTTCGGTCGCCGAACCCGACACGGGCGAGCCCTATTCGCGCGATCCGCGCGGCACCGCCGAAAAGGCCGAGGCCTATCTGATCGCCTCGGGCATCGGCGATACCGCCTATTTCGGCCCCGAAGCGGAATTTTTCCTGTTCGACGATGTGCGCTTTGCCGTCAGCATGAACAAGGTGGCGTTTCAGGTCGATGCGGTCGATGCGGCGTGGAATTCGGACACGGAATATGAAATGGGCAATACCGGCCACCGCCCCGGCGTGAAGGGCGGCTATTTCCCGGTCAATCCCATCGATGACGGCCATGATATCCGCAGCGAAATGCTGTCTACCATGAAGCGACTGGGGATGAAGGTGGATAAACACCACCACGAAGTGGCCTCTTGCCAGCATGAACTGGGGCTGGTGTTCGGCACCCTGACCAAACAGGCCGATGAGATCCAGAAATACAAATATGTCGTCCATAATGTCGCGCAGGCTTATGGCAAATCCGCAACCTTCATGCCCAAACCGATTTCGGGCGACAATGGCAGCGGCATGCATGTGAACATGTCGATCTGGAAAGACGGCCGGCCCCTCTTTGCCGGCGATCGCTATGCGGATCTGAGCCAGGAGGCGCTCTATTTCATCGGCGGCATCTTGAAACATGCCAAAGCCTTGAACGCCTTTACCAACCCGTCCACCAACAGCTACAAACGCCTGATCCCGGGGTTCGAGGCGCCGGTGCTGCGGGCCTATTCGGCCTCGAACCGTTCGGGGGCGGTGCGCATTCCATGGGCGGAATCGCCCAAGGCCAAACGGGTCGAGGCCCGCTTTCCCGACCCTGCCGCCAATCCCTATCTGTGCTTTGCCGCGCTGCTGATGGCGGGCCTTGACGGTATCCGCAACAAGATCGACCCCGGCCCCTCGTCGGACAAGGATCTCTATGATCTGCCGCCCGAAGAACTGGCCTCGATCCCCACGGTCTGCGGCAGCCTGCGCGAAGCCCTGGCCGAGCTGGAAAGCGATTACGAATTCCTGCTCGCAGGCGATGTGTTCACCAAGGATCAGATCGATGCCTATGCCGAGCTGAAATGGCAGGAAGTCTATGCCTATGAGCACACGCCGCATCCGATCGAATACAAAATGTATTATAGCTGCTGATCACGCAGCCAGACAAAAGGGCGCCCACGCGGCGCCCTTTCCATTGCCGCCCGCCTTACACCTTCCGCGCACCCGGCCTCCTACAACCAGACCACCCGCGCCCCTCACGTTCTCGACCCGACGCCAAACGCGCGCCCTCTCACGTCACCCGAGATGCCCGCCCGGACGATAATCCGTTCCAACCTCTTACAAACCCCTGGGGCGCGGGCCTTGCCCACCAGCGTCCACAACCCCGGCAACAGCAGCGCCCCCGCCCAGCCTCCGCCGAACACGTCCTCGCTCACCTCGGCCAAGGCACCCGCCTCCGCCACAATCACAACGCCCGCCGGACCGCTTCCCCCGGCTTCTACTTGATCCAAATATCCCCGCCGGAGGCTCCCGCACGCGCCAAGGGCGCGACGCAGATTGTCATATCCCGCCGCAAGCCGCCCACAACCCTTGCACCATCGCCCAAACAAAAAGGGCGCGGCCTCGGCCACGCCCCTTCCAACTTCTCGCAAACCCGAACGTTATGCGCGGGCTTTGCCCACCAGCTTCCACAGGGCCGGCAGCAGCATCGCCGCCAGCGCCAGTTTCAGCGCATCACCGATCAGAAACGGCGTCAGCCCCCAGGCCAGTGTTTGTGCAGCAACGCTGTCAAAGCCCCCGGCATCATACATGCCGCCCGCGATCAGATAGCCCAGCCACAGCATCCCCGGCACATAGAGGATCACGTTGCCCGCCAGCATCGCCAGCGCCATGCGCCCGACCGAGCGATCCCAGCCCGCGCGCGCCGCCCAGCCCAGTGCCAGCGCCGCCAGCGCATAACCCACCAGATAGCCACCCGTCGTGCCCATCATATAGGTCAGCCCGTTGGCCTGCGCGGATGAACTTTGAAACACATCCATCCCCAGCGCGCCCAGCACCAGCCAGCCCATGATAGTGGCCAACCCCAGACGCGGCCCATAAGCAGCGCCGATGGTCAGCACCGCGAATGTGCCGAGGCTGATCGCCACGGGCGATACCGGCATGATCGAGACCTTGATCTTTGCCGCAACTGCCAGAAACACGATACCAACCATCACCAAAAGCGCCTGCTTTACCCGCAGCATCGCGCCCTCGGTGGGGCCAAAGGTCTCGGCCAAGACGCTGTCTTTCATTACCACTGCCATGTCCCGTTCTCCTGTTCATGTGGGGCGGTTTTGCCCCAGCGCCCGCCGTTTCGCAAGAGCTCATGCCGCCCGCGCAAAGCGCGAACGGCTTTCATAATCCTTGGCCGGGCCGCGCACGCGCCAATCCGCGCGCCAATTCGGCCATGCGCTGAAATCATAGCGCACATGATAATGATCGGGCGCGCAATCATGCGCGGCCTCGGGGTGATCCACAGCGGGATCGAAACTGTGAAACGGCCTGCCATCGTCAAAACTGACGGCAATGCCCCCAGCGCCCGCCTGCCAGAAATAGCGCCGCGTCGCGCGGATCGGCGCATAATCGGCCAGTGTGAGCCAGCCATCCTCGGCAAACCACAGGCCCGGCTGGCCCTGCGGCCCGATACCGGCGCGGATCACCGCCTGCCCGATCAACCGCGCAACCGGGCCGCCGGTGAAATCGACGATCTCACGGGTCAGATCCCAGTTGCCGGTGAAATCGTTCAAATCACGCATATCCCCAGCCTAAACCGCGCGCGCGCCTTTGCCCATCCCCTTGCCGGCCCGGACATGCGCCGCTAAGACGGGAAAAAATCCATCAATCGAAAGCTGCCCGCGATGATCCCCCGCTATTCCCGCCCCGAAATGGTTGCCATCTGGTCGCCCGAGACCAAATTCCGCATCTGGTATGAGATCGAGGCCCATGCCTGCGATGCCATGGCCGATCTCGGCACCATCCCCCGCGCCAATGCCGAAGCCGTCTGGAAGGCCAAAGACGCCGAATTCGACATCGCCCGCATCGATGAGATCGAGGCCGTCACCAAGCATGATGTCATCGCCTTCCTCACCCATCTGGCCGAGCATATCGGCGCCGATGAGGCCCGCTTCGTCCACCAAGGCATGACCAGCTCCGACGTGCTCGATACCTGCTTCAACATCCAGCTTACCCGCGCCGCCGATATCCTGATCGCCGATCTGGAGGCCCTGCTCGCAGCCCTCAAGCGCCGCGCCCATGAGCACAAGGATACCGTCCGCATCGGCCGCAGCCACGGCATCCATGCCGAGCCCACCACCATGGGCCTCACCTTCGCCCGCTTCTATGCCGAGATGGATCGCAACCTTGCCCGGATGAAAGCCGCCCGGGCGGAAATCGCCACCGGCGCGATTTCCGGCGCTGTCGGCACCTTCGCCAATATCGATCCGCGGGTGGAGGAACATGTCTGCGCCAAGCTCGGCCTCACCCCCGAGCCGATCAGCACCCAGGTGATCCCCCGCGACCGCCATGCTGCCTTCTTCGCCACCATGGGCGTGGTGGCGTCCTCCATCGAGAACATCGCCATCGAAATCCGCCACATGCAGCGCACCGAGGTGCTGGAGGCCGAGGAATTCTTCTCCGCCGGGCAGAAGGGCTCTTCCGCCATGCCCCACAAGCGCAACCCGGTGCTGACCGAAAATCTTACCGGTCTTGCGCGCCTCGTGCGCATGGCGGTGGTGCCGGCGCTGGAAAACGTGGCGCTCTGGCATGAGCGCGACATCTCGCATTCCTCGGTCGAGCGCAACATCGGCCCCGATACCACCGTGACGCTGGATTTCGCCCTCGCGCGGCTCACCTCGGTGATCGACAAGCTGGTGATCTATCCCGATAACATGCTGGCCAACATGAACAAATTCCGCGGGCTGGTGATGAGCCAGCGGGTGCTGCTGGCGCTCACCCAGGCCGGTGCCAGCCGCGAAGACGCCTACCGGCTGGTGCAGCGCAACGCGATGAAGGTCTGGGAACAAGGCGCTGATTTCAAAACCGAATTGCTGGCCGATGCCGAAGTCACCGCCGCGCTCAGCGCCGCGGAAATCGAGGAAAAATTCGATCTCGGCTATCACACCAAACATGTCGATACGATTTTCGCGCGGGTTTTTGGCTAAATAATGTCGCGCGATACCGGATATTAACCCGGTTCGGTCAGGCTGGCGGCACCGATGATGCAGGAGCCGCCCTTGACCGCCCTTTCGCCCTTTGATGATTCGATCCCGCCCTTTGCCGCGCCGCCGCCGCGCCGGATCATGTCGCAAAAACAAAAAGCCGCGATCGTCGTGCGGCTGCTGCTGTCCGAAGGGGCGGATCTCTCGCTCGACCGCCTGCCCGAAGATATGCAGATCGAACTCACCCATCAAATGGGCAGTCTGCGCCATATCGATCATGATACGCTGGCGGCGGTGGTGGATGAATTTCTTGATGAATTGTCACGCATCGGCCTGTCATTTCCCGGCGGGCTCGAAGGGGCGCTTGGGCTGCTTGAAGGGGCGATTTCCCCCGCTACGGTGGCGCGATTGCGCAAACAGGCGGGTTTTGCCTTTACCGGCGATCCATGGGAACGGATCTGCGATCTGGAATCCGCGCGGCTTTTGCCCGTTCTGACCGATGAGGCGGTCGAGGTGGGGGCCATCCTGCTTGCCAAGCTCAAAGTGTCCAAGGCCGCCGAATTGCTGGGCATGTTGCCCGGTGATCGCGCGCGCAAGATCACCTATGCGATTTCGCTTACCGGTGGCATCGCCCCCGATATCGTGCGTAAAATCGGCATATCGCTGCTGGGCCAGCTTGATGCGCTGCCGACACCCGCCTTTGTCGACGGGCCGGTCAACCGTGTCGGCGCGATCCTGAATTCCTCGCCGGCTGCAACCCGCGATGATGTGCTGGCAGGTCTTGATGAAACCGATCAGGCCTTTGCCGAACAAGTGCGCAAATCGATCTTTACCTATGGCAATATCGCCACCCGTATCGCCCCGCGCGATATCCCGAAAATCATTCGCGATATCGATCAGGAAACGCTGGTGCGCGCCTTGGCAGGCGCCGGTGATGCCAATGCGGCCACGACGAATTTCATCCTTTCCAACATATCCCAACGCATGGCCGACAATCTGCGCGAAGAAATGAAAGACGCGGGCCAGATCCGCCCCAAAGATGCCGAAGAGGCCATGTCCGGCGTCGTCGCAGCCATCCGCGCGCTTGAGGCCGAGGGCGAGATCTTCCTGATCACCGACGACGACGATTAGGGTCGTTTCTGCCACATCGCCCCATCACGCATCACGCGTCACGGGTGTGTGCTGGCCGGCGCGGTCATCCTTGCCACACCCGCCTGCTTGTGATCGGCGGCCTCGGTGGTTATTTCTCAGCCGCGCCCTGTCGCCCCTGATGACCGAGAAAGCCATGGCCCGACTTCATAATGTCCTTTACCGCGCCGAAGATCTGGCCTTTCGCGCGCTGCTGGGCCTGATCCGCTGGCTGCCCTATCCGCGCCGGGTGGCGCTGATGGGCTGGCTGATGGCGCGGATCATCGCGCCTTTGGCGGGTTATGACCGGCGCGTGCGGGCCAATCTTGCCCATGTCTGGCCCGAATTGCCGCAGCCCGAAGTGCGCCGCCTGATGCGGGCCGTGCCCGATAATGTCGGGCGCACGCTGGCCGAGATGTATTCCGCCGATGAATTCCTTGGGCGGCTGGCCGATGCCAGCCTTGAGGGGCCGGGCGTCGCAGCCCTGCACGCGGCCAAGGCCGCGAACCGCCCCATCGTTATCGTTACCGGGCATTTTGGCAATTATCTGGCGCCGCGCGCCGCGCTGCAGGCCGTGGGCCTGCCCACGGGTGCGCTTTATAACCCGATGAAAAACCCCTATTTCAACGAACATTACGTGGCCGCCATGGCGCAGACCGGCGAAAACCTGTTCGCGCGCGACCGCGCGGGCTATGCGCAATTGCTGCGTTATCTGCGCGCGGGGGGCACGGCGGCGCTGTTGATCGATCAATTCATGGCCCATGGCGCGGCGCTAACGTTCTTTGGCAAACCCGCGCCCACGGCGCTTTCGGCGGCGGAACTGGCGCTGCGCTATGATGCGCTGTTCATCCCGATTTACGGGGTGCGCCAACCCGACGGGATCAGCTTTCGCCTGATCGTGGAAAACCCCATTGCCCATAGCGATGCCCATGCCATGACCCAGGCCGCGAATGACAGCCTTGAGGCGATTACCCGCCGCCACCCCGAGCAATGGTTCTGGATTCACCGCCGCTGGAAGCCCGCGCGTCAGGCCCGCATGGCCACGCGCCCGGATGAAACGCCGCTGGCCAAAGATCGCTAGCGTGCCATGGCCGCCGCGATCACCGGCCCCGGCCCTTCGGCCTGAATGATTACGGCCGCCGGCGCATCGCCCGGGGCGGGCACCTGTGAGGTGTAATCGGCGCGCCCGTCCCAGTGATCCACCTGTTGCCAATCGGTAACGATATTGGCGTAAACGATCGTGCGCCCCGCATTTTCCCCCCGCGTGATCGAAACTTCGCGCTGGGGCATATAGCGCACAAGCTGCACGGTCATCGCATCGGGCAGCGCCGCCTCGGTCCGGCGCGCCACGATTTCGACCATGCCGTCGCCCATAAGCCGCGCGCTTAGCACCACCGTATCGGGTTGGGCGCGATGCTCGGCGATCCGTTCGGCAAGTTGCATGGGGCGAAATCCGGCCACCATATCGCGCCCGCCCACGATCATCTGCGGGGTATAGATCGTGCGATTGCCATTGGCGTGGGCATAGCTTTTCTGCCGAAGCGTGAATTCGGGCCGCGCAAAGGCATCTTCCCAGCCGATATAATCCCAATAATCCACATGCAGCGCCAGCGCGATCACATCATCGCGCCCGGCCAGATGTTCGGCCAGATGCGCATCGGCCGGCGGGCAAGAAACACAGCCCTGCGAGGTGAAAAGCTCGATCACCACGGGGCCGTCGCCCGCCGTTCCCGTATCCGCCAGCCCTGCCCCCAGCCCGATGGCGATGACGAATGCGGCACTCGCTCTTTGCATGAAATATCCCTCTCTGCCCCGCGGCTCGGTTCTTAACACCTACCCTTCCCTTTGCCAGCCCGCCAATCAAGGTTTTGCGAGAAGATTTCCCATGGCTGGCCTTATCGGCGCATTTGGTGCACAATGGTATACAGAAATTGCCGCTGCCCCCTTGATTGCGCCGCGCGACTAGGCCAAAAGCAGCACAGAATGATCCCCGCCACCACGAACGAGGCCAGGCCAAATGACCGTTACCGTCGGACAAGACAGCACAAAAACCCGCAAAGACCTCAGCGTCAATGGCAAGACGATTGCCTATTATTCCATCGAGGCCGCGCAGGCTGCGGGATTGGGCGATTTTTCGCGCTTGCCCGCCGCGCTCAAGGTGGTGTTGGAAAACCTGTTGCGGTTTGAGGATGGCGGCTTTTCGGTCTCGGTTGACGATATCCGCGCCTTTGGCGAATGGGCCGCGAATGGTGGCCAGAACCCGCGCGAAATTGCCTATCGCCCCGCGCGCGTGCTGATGCAGGATTTCACCGGCGTGCCCGCGGTGGTCGATCTGGCCGCAATGCGCGACGGGATCAAGGCCTTGGGTGGTGACGCCCAGAAAATCAACCCGCTGAACCCGGTGGATCTGGTGATCGACCATTCGGTGATGATCGACGAATTCGGCAATCCCCGCGCGTTTCAGCGTAACGTCGATCTGGAATATGAGCGCAACATGGAACGCTATCAGTTCCTGAAATGGGGCCAGAAAGCGTTTGAAAATTTCCGCGTTGTGCCGCCGGGCACCGGGATCTGCCATCAGGTGAACCTGGAATATCTGGCCCAGACGGTCTGGACCGATACCGATCAGAACGGCGTGGAAGTGGCCTACCCCGACACGCTGGTGGGCACCGACAGCCACACCACGATGGTGAACGGCCTTGCCGTGCTCGGCTGGGGCGTCGGCGGGATCGAGGCCGAGGCCGCGATGCTGGGGCAGCCGGTCTCGATGCTGATCCCCGAAGTGGTGGGCTTCAAACTGACCGGCCGGATGGTCGAGGGCACGACCGCCACCGATCTGGTGCTGAAGGTGGTGCAGATGCTGCGCCAAAAAGGCGTGGTCGGCAAATTCGTGGAATTCTACGGCGAAGGGCTGGATCACCTGCCGCTGGCGGACCGCGCCACGATTGCCAACATGGCGCCCGAATATGGCGCCACCTGCGGATTCTTCCCGATTGACGATGAGACCCTGCGTTACCTGCGCAACACCGGCCGGGACGAAGACCGCATCGCGCTGGTCGAGGCCTATGCCAAGGCAAACGGTTTCTGGCGCGGGGCGGATTACAATCCGATCTATACCGATACGCTGCATCTGGATATGGCCGAAATCGTGCCCGCCATTTCCGGCCCGAAACGGCCGCAAGATTACCTGCCCCTGACCGATTCCGCCCGCGCCTTCTACAAGGTGGTGGCCTCTTATCGCGGGGTGGATGTTTCGCCCGATGCGCAGGAAATGGCGGATGAAGGCGGGAGCGTGCTGGCCCCGCCGCGCGATTGCCGCAAGGTCGCCGCGGTCGAGGGCGCGGATTACACGATCCGCGACGGCTCGGTCGTGATTGCCGCGATCACATCATGCACCAACACATCAAACCCCTATGTGATGATCGGCGCCGGATTGGTGGCGCGCAAGGCGCGCGCGCTGGGGCTGACATCGAAACCCTGGGTCAAGACCTCGCTTGCGCCGGGTTCGCAGGTTGTGGGCGAATATCTGGAGGCCGCGGGGCTTCAGGAAGATCTTGATGCGCTGGGGTTCAACCTTGTGGGCTATGGCTGCACCACCTGTATCGGCAACTCGGGCCCGCTGGGCGATCCGGCGATCACCAAGGCGATCCATGACAATGATCTGGTCGCGACCGCCGTTCTGTCGGGCAACCGTAACTTTGAAGGGCGGATTTCGCCGGATGTGCGGGCGAACTTCCTCGCCTCGCCGCCGCTGGTGGTGGCCTATGCGATTGCGGGCGATCTGAACATCAACCTGACCCGCGACCCGATCGGGCAAGACCGCGAGGGGCGCGATGTCTATCTTCGGGATATCTGGCCCACTAATCAGGAAATTGCCGATCTGGTCCATAAAACCGTGACGCGCGAAGCGTTTCAGGCGAAATATGCCGATGTGTTCAAGGGCGACGAACGTTGGCAGGCGGTCGAGACCACCGACAGCGAGACCTATGATTGGCCCGCCACCTCGACCTATATCCAGAACCCGCCCTATTTCCAGGGCATGGCCAAGGAACCGGGCACGATTTCCAATATCCGCCATGCGCGGGTGTTGGCGGTGCTGGGTGACATGATCACCACCGACCACATTTCGCCCGCGGGTTCGTTCAAACCCACCACCCCCGCCGGACAATATCTGACCGACCGGCAGGTGGCGCCCAAGGATTTCAACAGCTACGGCTCGCGCCGGGGCAACCATGAAATCATGATGCGCGGCACATTCGCCAATATCCGCATCCGCAATGAAATGCTCGATGGCGTCGAAGGCGGCTATACGCTTGGGCCGGACGGACAGCAAACGTCGATCTTTGATGCCTCGATGGCCTATCAGGACGCGGGCACCCCGCTGGTGATCTTTGGCGGGATCGAATATGGCGCGGGTTCCAGCCGTGACTGGGCGGCCAAAGGCACCAACCTTTTGGGCGTCAAAGCCGTGATCGCCGAGAGCTTTGAGCGGATTCACCGCTCGAATCTGGTGGGTATGGGGGTGATCCCGTTTGAATTCACCGAAGGCGAGACCCGCAAATCGCTGGGCCTCAAAGGCGATGAGGAGATCACCATCGAGGGGCTGGAAGGCGATATCAATCCGCTCAGCCTTGTGCCGTGCACGATCACCTATGCCGATGGCACCGTGAAAACGATTCAGTTGAAAAGCCGGATCGATACGGCGGTCGAGATCGAATATCTCGAAAACGGCGGCGTGCTGCATTACGTGCTGCGCAACCTCGCCAAGGCATAAATCGCCGATACAAAACAAAAACCCCAGAGCCTGCTCTGGGGTTTTTCCTTTCAGGTGCCGCCGGAGTTAACCGGTTGTTAACCACATCCCGGCTATCCCCGACCGATGATCAGATTGCTTCGCCTTATCCCGCTGCCCCTGCCCGAGATCCTTGTGGGCGCCACCGCGCTGCTGCTGTTGATCCAGGCCTAGCGGCGCGCCTTTTCGATCTCTGGCAGGATCGTGCTTTCCATGATGCTGGCCGTGATCGGCCCGGCAAAGCGAAATGTCACATTGCCGTCGGCATCGACGACATAGGTTTCGGGCACACCGTAAAGCCCCCATTCCAGCGCATTACGCCCGGAATTATCGGCGCCGATCGATGTATAGGGATCGCCAAGCTCATCCAGAAAGGCCAGCGCGTTATCGGGATCGTCCTTGTAGTTGATCCCGTGCACGGGAATGCCGGATGCGGACAGGGCCTCGATCTGGGGATGTTCGGCCCGGCAGGGCGCGCACCAGCTTGCCCAGAAATTCACCAGCTTGACCTCGCCTTCGGCCAGCATGTCATCCACCAGAAGCGGCCCCGTGCCCAAAGCATCCAGCGCCAGCCCCGGCACCGTCTTGCCCTGCTGCGCCAGCGGCAAGGCATCGGGGTTTTCGCGGGCCATTCCCGCAATGAAAAGCCCCGCAAGACCGCCAAAAATCACCACCGGCAGCACCAACCAAGGGGAAATCCTAGCCATTTTTTCTTGCCTCTGCTTCTTCCAAACGACGTTTCACCCGCGCCGATCGCGCGCGCGTGGCCCAGACCAAAATCACCAGCAAAACAATCGTGACCCCATAGGCCGTCAGCACTTCACCCGCATATTTTCCCAGATCCGGCATCAATTCTGCATCCTTTCGCGCATTTCCAGCGCATGCAGACGCCGGGCGCGGATTTCGGTCCGGGTGCGCACCAGCAACAGCGCCACGAATAACAGGACGAACCCGCCGATGCTGAACAACAGCGGATAATAGAACACATCGTGCACGTTTTCCTGTGCATCAAGCGATAGCGACGCGCCCTGATGCAGGCCCTGATTCCAGAAATTCACCGCATAGCGGCTCAGCAGCGCAAAGACCGATCCCACCAGGCACAGCACCGCCGTCAGATCGGCCGCCGTGTCGGGATTGTCGATCGCTGCCCATAGCGCCAGATAGCCCAGATAGAACAGAAACAAGATCAAAAATGACGTGAGCCGCGGATCCCAGGCCCAGGCCGTGCCCCACATCGGCTGCCCCCAGATCGCCCCGGTCAACAGCGCGATCAGCGTCATCACCGTGCCGATCAGCGCCGCCGCCTTGGCGGCCAGCGCGCTGACATGATGGCGCCGGATCAGCCAGATCAATGACGCCACCAGCATCATCACCCAGATATTGATCGCCAGCATCGCGCTTGGCACATGCAGATAGATGATCTTGACCGTCGATCCCTGCCGGAAATCATCGGGGGTAAAGAAAAATCCCCACGCGACCCCCACAATCAGCAAGATGGCCGCGCCCGCCGAAACATATGGCAAAAGCCGGCCGGACCAGCGCATGAATTTGTGCGGATTTGCATATTCCCAGATCGACATGATGCTTCCTCTAGCCCCTCGGGGCGTTGCCTGCAATACACATCCCCTCGTGTATCCTAGCGCAAATTGACGCGCAAAGCCGCCGCGGCGGCGAACGGTAACAGCGCCAGCGCCCCCGCCGTGATCGCCCCCAACATCGCAAGCGGCGTGGCCACCGCCAGCCCCTCGGCCCCGCGGCGGGTGATTTCCGCGCCATAGATCAGCGTCGGGATATAAAGCGGCAACACCAGCAGCGACATCAGCAAACCGCCGCGCCGCAGCCCCACCGTCAGCGCCGCGCCAAAGGCCCCGATCATCGACAGTGCAGGCGTGCCGATGGCCAGCGATATCACCAGCCAGCCATAGGCCGGCGCCGGCAGGCTCAGCAACACCCCAAGCACCGGCGCCACCAGCACCAGCGGCAGGCCCGTGACCACCCAATGCGCCGCCGCCTTGGTCAGCACCACGCCTTCCATCGGCAAGGGCGCATTGGCCAGCAGGTCGAGCGACCCATCCTCGTGATCGAGCGCGAATATCCGGTCAAGCGACAGCAGACAGGCCAAAAGCGCACCGACCCACAAAATCCCCGGCGCGATCCGTGCCAGAACCGCGCTGTCATGGCCCACGCCAAAAGGCACCAGCACCGTGACAATCAGAAAAAACGCCAGCCCCAGCCCAAATCCGCCGCCCGCGCGCACCGCCAGCCGCAGATCGCGTTCAAACAGGCGAATCATACAAAGGCCTCGTCAAAACTGCCCATGGGGCCGGTATCGTGCCGGGCGCGGAACTGCGCCACGTCAAGGCTGCGGGTCTCAAATCCCAGGTCGATATGGGTGGCGATGATCGCGGCGCCGCCCGCTGCCAGATGCCCGCGCACTGCATCGGCAAAAAGCGCAACGGATGCGGCATCAAGCGAAACGGTCGGCTCATCCAGCACCCAGATCTTGCGGCCCGTCACCATCAGCCGCGCCAGACCCAGCCGCCGCTTTTGCCCCGCCGACAGCACCTGCCCGGCGCGATCACGCAAGGCACGCAGATCAAAGGCCGCAAGCGCGGGTTCGATACTGCCCCCGCCATAGACCCCGGCCCAAAAGCGCAGGTTTTCGGCCACACTGAGCGTTGCCTTGATCCCGTCGGCATGGCCGGCATAGGCGATCGCATCCTCGGCCACCGCGATTTGGCCGCCATTGGGGGGCTGAAATCCCGCCAGCGTGCGCAAAAGCGTTGTCTTGCCTGCCCCATTGGGGCCGCGCAGCACCAGCACTTCGCCGGCAGACAGGGTGAAATTCAGCCCGGCCAGAATGGCCATGCCGCCCCGCGCGCAGCCCAGATCGCTGACTTGCAAAAGTATTTCCATGCCCCGCTTTACCCCAGCCGTGCGCGCGCCGAAAGCTCAGACTGGCAAAAGCGCCGCACCAACCCGCCGCCCCTCGGACAAAAGCACGTTATAGGTGCGGCAGGCCGCGGGGGTGGCCATCGGATCGGGGCGCAGGCCGCCTGATTCCAATGCCTTGCGCAGCGCCATGGGCAGGGGTGCAACATCCGCGCCCATGCCGATGAACAACACATCAAGATCATGCGCCGCATTCAACAGGCAGGCTGCATCCGCAAGCCCGCCCCACGGGATCACCCGCTGCGCCAGCACCAGCATCGGCCCGCGATGGATCTGGGCGCCGACGCGAAAAAACCCCGGGCCATAGCCGGTGATCGGGGTGGATTCGTCGAAATGTATCTCGCTCAGATGCACGGGTGCCACCGGGTTAGTGTTCGTGTTCGGCCAGCCAGTTGCGCATCCATGTGATCTCGGCCTCTTGCGCCTCGATCACGGCTTCGGCCAGCGCGCGCACTTCGGGATCGCTGCCATGTTCGATGACGATCCTTGCCATTTCAACCGCGCCTTCGTGATGGGGGATCATGCCGCGAATGAAATCGATATCCGCATCGCCGGTATAGGCAATGCCCATACCGCCATGCATCCGCTCGGCCGATTCGATAAAAGCCTGCGTCGAGGGCGCCAACCCGCCAGGCGCGCTATGGCCGGCGGGGCGTTGTTCGGGATTGGCAACCGCGCCGTGGCCGGCATGGCCCGCATGGCTTCCGGGGGTGTTTTGCCCCATGGCCCCGCCCGCCATCAGCCCGACCATCGCCAGCGCCGCCGCCGGCATCACGAATATGCGCATAACCAGATCCTTTTTCTAACCCCCGCAGGCTAAGGCAGGTTGAAAAAGCGCGCAAGCCCGCCGTTGGCGCGGGCTTGCGCAGATATCAGTTTTCGACCGTTTCAACCCCATCGGGCTGCACATCGGCTTTGGCCGGTTCGCGCTTGATCCCCAGCATCATCAGGAAATTCGTCGCGACAAAGATCGAGGAATATGTTCCCAGCACGATCCCGATAAAAATCGCCAGCGCAAAGCCCCGGATCACATCGCCGCCCCAGATAAGCAGCGCCGCAAGCGCCAGAAGCGTGGTCCCCGAGGTGATCAAGGTCCGGCTAAGGGTTTCATTGATCGACAGATTCAGCAGATCGCGCAGATCGAGCTTTTTGTATTTGCGCATGATCTCGCGGACGCGGTCAAAGATGACCACCTTGTCGTTGATCGAATAGCCCACGATCGCCAGCAGCGCCGCAATGATCGACAGATCGAAGGGCAGTTGGAACAGCGCGAATATCCCCACCGTGACCACCACATCGTGGAACAACGCCACCACGGATGCGACGGCGAATTGCCATTCGAATCGCAGCCAGACATAGATCATGATCCCGATCAGCGCCGATCCCACCGCAAGGAATACCGTGGTGATCAATTCGCTCGACACTTTGGGCCCGACGCTTTCGACGGATTCAAAGGTCAGGCTCGGGTCCACCTCTTGCAGCGCGTTTTCCACCGATGCGATCAGCGTGTCGCTAACGGCCTCGGTGCCCTCTTGCGCCTGAATGCGGATCAGCGCGACGTTATCGGTGGGGCCAAAGCTGGGGTCGAACACCTGCGTCACCGTCACATCGCCCAAATCCAGCGGCGAGATCGCGGCCCGATAGGCGCCCACATCCACGACCTGTTCAGCATTGGTCCGAATGGTCGAACCGCCGCGGAAATCGATCCCGAAGTTCATCCCCATCACGACGACCAGCACGACCGATGCGATCATCGCCATGACCGAGCCGCCAAAGATGACCCGGCCCCAACCAAAAAAGTTGATCTTCGTATCATCGGGCAGCAGTTTGAACCCACCCATGCGGAAGGTCTTGGACCGCTTGGGGTTCATCCACATCGCCGTCAGCGCGCGGGTGACATAAAGCGCCGTGAAAACCGAGGTCAAAATCCCGAACACCAGCGTGACGGCAAAGCCTTTGACCGGCCCGGTGCCCATCAAGAACAACACCGCGCCCACGATGAATGTCGTGATATTGGCATCCACAATGGTGGGCATCGCGCGCTCATAACCCTGTTCGATCGCGCGCGCGGCCCCTTTGGCGGTGCGCATTTCTTCGCGGATCCGTTCAAAAACCAGCACGTTGGCGTCGATCGCCATACCAATGGTCAGCACGATCCCCGCAATCCCCGGCAGTGTCAGCGTCGCCCCCACAACCGAAAGCAGCCCGAACAAAAGCCCCACATTGACCGCCAGCGCGATATTGGCAAAGACACCCAAAATCCCATAGCTGAACACCATGAACACGACCACCGCGACAAAGGCGATGATCCCCGCCACCTGCCCCGCCGCAATCGAATCGGCGCCAAGCTCGGGGCCGATGGTGCGTTCTTCCAGAAAGGTCATTTCCGCCGGCAACGCGCCCGCGCGCAGCAAAACCGCCAGTTCGGTCGATTCCTGCACAGTAAACTGGCCAGTGATCTGGCCGGTGCCGCCGCGAATGGCTTCTTGAATGTTGGGCGCGGTGATCACTTCGTTATCAAGCACCACGGCAAAGGGCGATCCGACATTCGCCGCCGTATAATCGCCGAATTTTCGCGCGCCCGACGGGTTGAACCGGAATGTGACCGAGGGCCGGCCGTTCTGGTCGAATGCGGGCTGGCTGTCGGTCAGTTCTTCGCCGGTCACCACCGGGGTTTGCTCGATGATATAGTAAACCCCCGGCTCATCCATCGATGGCAGGATCATGTTGCGCGCGCCGGGTGCCTGATCGGGGTTGGCCGTGCGCCCCACAACCGGATGAAAGGTCAGCCGCGCGGTCGTGCCGATCAGCGATTTCAATTCCGCCGCGCTGCCGATACCGGGCACCTGAATCAAAATCCGCTGATCGCCCACGCGCTGGATATTGGGCTCGCGGGTGCCAACTTCGTCCACGCGGCGGCGGATGATTTCCACCGATTGCAACATGGTGCGTTCATCCGTGGCGCGCTTTTCCGCGGGTGACAGCCGCACGGTCAGGGTATCGCCCGTCCCATCGACCACCAGATCGCGTTCACCCACCCCGGTCAGCGTGACCACGGGCGCAGCCAAGGCGCGCGCCACGCGCAGCGCGGTGGCCATGCCTTCCGGCTGGCTGATCTGGATGCGCAGCTCATCGGCGGCACTCTCCAGCCTGCGCACCGTGCCCACTGCATCGCGTTCGGCACGCAGATTATCGCGGATTTCGGGCCAAAGCCCGTCGACCCGCCCGGCATAGACATCTTCGACATGCACTTCGGCCAGCAGATGCGCCCCGCCCCGCAGATCCAGCCCCAGATTGACCAGATTGGTCGGCAACCAGTCCGGCCAGGCATCGCGCGCAGCGATCAGCGCGGGGTTCGCGCCCTCGGCCTCGATGGTTTGCAGGGCATCGTTATGCCCTTCGACCCGGGAATAGAATACGTTGGGCATGGCCATGAACAGGCCCAGTGCCACGACACCCCAGATGACGAAACGCTTCCACAGCGAAAAATGCAGCATGTTGCCCTGCCTTGTTCGGCGCAGGCCGCCGATTATTCGGCGACCGGCTCGGTCTTGGAAATGACGTTTGCGAGCGTGGCCTTGATGACCCGCACCTTGACGCCTTCGGCAATTTCGACTTCGACTTCGTTATCGTCGCGCACTTTGACAACCTTGCCGACGATGCCGCCCTGGGTCACGACCTGATCGCCCCGGCGCACGGCATCGACCATGGCGCGATGCTGTTTGACGCGCTTTTGCTGGGGGCGGATCAACAGGAAATACATGATCACAAAGATCAGCACGAGCGGCAGGAACTGCATCGCAGCGCCCCCGGCATCTGCGGCTTGTGCATAAGCGGGCGTGACGAACATCGGGTGGTCCTTTTGGCTTGCGCGCTGCGGCGCATTCATGAATTGGCGCGCACCCTATAACCGGGTTTGGCCGATGGCAAGCAAAGCCAAACCACAAATCGGTGACAGCGCCCCCGTTTCCCTTGCCTGCCAAATCGGCCATAAGGCGGCAAGACTCACGCCGAAAGGAACAGATGATGCATGACATCAAGGTCATCCGCGATAATCCCGCTGCCTTTGACGCCGCCATGGCCCGGCGTGGGCTGACGGGTATCTCGGGCCAGGTGCTTGGTATTGACGAGGCCCGCCGCGCCGCCATTCATGCCGCCGAACTGGCCCAGGCCGAACAAAACCGCGCCTCCAAGGAAGCCGGCGCCGCCAAGGGGCGCGGCGATGAGGCCGAATTTGCCCGCCTGCGCGCGCTGGTCAGCGATACCAAGGCCGAGATTGCCCGCCTGAACGATGAGGCCAAATCCCATGACGCGCAATTGCGTGATCTGTTGCTTGGCCTGCCCAATATTCTGGCCGCCGATGTGCCCCCCGGCAAGGATGAGACCGACAATGTGGAAATCAACCGCTGGGGCAGCCCGCGCAGCTTTGATTTCACCCCGCGCGAACATTACGACCTGCCGGCCGTGCAAAAAGGCATGGATTTCGACACGGCGGCCAAACTGTCGGGCGCGCGTTTCGTGCTGCTGAGCGGGGCGGTGGCGCGGGTGCACCGGGCTTTGGCGCAATTCATGCTTGATTTGCATGTCGAACAGCACGGGCTGACCGAGGCCATCACGCCGGTTCTGGTGCGCGACGAGATGATGCTCGGCACTGGGCAATTGCCCAAATTCGGCGAAGACAGCTATCGCACCACCGAAGGCCTCTGGCTGATCCCGACATCCGAGGTCACGCTGACCAATATCGTCAACGACACGATTCTGGCCCAAAGCGACCTGCCCCGCCGCTATTGCGCGCATACGCTCTGTTTCCGGTCCGAGGCCGGTAGCGCCGGGCGTGATACCGCCGGGATGCTGCGCCAACATCAGTTTGAAAAGGTCGAAATGGTGTCGATCGTGCATCCTGATGACAGCGCCGATGAACATGCCCGCATGACCCGCCGCGCCGAAGTGGTGCTGGAAACACTGGGCCTGCCCTATCGCACCATGATGCTGTGCGAAGGCGATATGGGCGCCTCGATGCAGCGCACCCATGATCTGGAAGTCTGGCTGCCCGGCCAGAACAGCTACCGCGAAATCAGCTCGGTCTCGATGGCCGGTGATTTTCAGGCGCGCCGGATGAATGCGCGGTTCCGCCCCGCAAGCGGCGGCAAGCCTGAATTTGTGCACACGCTGAACGGTTCGGGCGTGGCGGTCGGGCGCTGTCTGATCGCGGTGCTGGAAAACGGCCAGCAGGCCGATGGTTCCGTCATCCTGCCCGAAGCGCTGGTGCCCTGGCTGCGCGGCAAGACCATGATCACCGCCGAGGGCGATCTGGCCTGATCACGCCACGCCGCAAATCCGGGTCAGATGGCCTGCCTGTTCGCTCACCGCGCGCCGCCCATCCGCAATGGCGGCGGCGGCCAGGTGAAAATCCAGCACCGTCATATGGCCCAGATCGGCATTCAGCAGCACGCGCGGGGGCTCGCCCGCCATGCGCGCGCGCCGGATCTGTTCGGTCATGATATCGATCGCGCCCGAGATCACATCGACATAGCTTGGCCGGGGCTGGCGATCACGCCCGACCGAGGACAAAAGCTCGCTCAGCGGTTCGGGCAGCCATTCGCGCATCGCGCCCAGGCCCGAACCTGCCTCGGTCGCCGCATCGGGCCAGAAATGGCCATCGGGGCGCGCATTGGGGTTTACGGCGATGATCACCTCGGCCCCCATGGCGCGGCAGGCAGATACCGGCACCGGATTGGTCACACCCCCATCCAGCAGCCAGCGACCCTGATGAAACCACGGGCTGATGATGCCCGGCATCGCGACCGAGGCGCGCACCGCATCGGCCACCGCCCCCGTGCGCAGCCAGATTTCCTGACCATTGCCCAGATCGCTGGCCACCGCGATAAAGGGGCGCGCCAGATCGGGGATATCGCGGGGCAGATCCAGCGCTTCGATCAGGCGGATGATCTCGCGCCCCTCGACCAGCCCGCCGCTGGCAAGACGCACATCCACCAATGCCATGAAACCGCGCCGCGTCAGCGCCCGGCCCCAGCGTTCCAACGCGTCAAGCCCGCCACCGACATAGGCCGCCCCCACCAGCGCGCCCATGGATGTGCCCGCGACCACATCGGGGCGGATGCCCAATTCCTCAAGCGCGCGGATCACACCGACATGGCACCAGCCGCGCGCGCCCCCCGACCCCAGCGCCAGTCCGATCACCGGGCGGCGGGGGCTCATTCCGCCGCCAGTGTCTTACCCGCCAGCAAGGGCCGCAGGTAACGCCCGGTATGGCTGCGCGGGGCCATGGCCACGTCTTCGGGCGTGCCATGGGCCACGATTTCGCCACCGCCATCGCCGCCTTCGGGGCCGATATCGATGATATGATCGGCAGTCTTGATCACATCGAGGTTATGTTCGATCACCACCACCGAATTGCCCTGATCCACCAATTCATGCAGCACTTCCAACAGCTTGCGCACATCCTCAAAATGCAAACCCGTGGTGGGTTCATCAAGGATATAAAGCGTGCGCCCGGTTGACCTGCGCGCCAGCTCTTTCGACAGTTTCACCCGCTGCGCTTCGCCCCCCGACAGCGTGGTGGCCTGCTGGCCGACCTTGATATAGCCAAGGCCCACCCGCATCAGCGCATCCATCTTTTCGCGGATCGAGGGCACGGCCTGAAAAAACGCCTGCGCATCTTCAACCGTCATGTCAAGAACGTCGGCTATGCTTTTGCCTTTGAACTTGATTTCCAAAGTTTCGCGGTTGTAACGCTGCCCCTGACAGGTTTCACAAACCACATAAACATCGGGCAGGAAATGCATCTCGATCTTGATCAGCCCGTCGCCCTGACAGGCTTCGCAGCGCCCGCCCTTGATGTTGAAACTGAACCGGCCGGGTTTATAGCCGCGGGCCTTGGCCTCGGGCAGGCCGGCAAACCAGTCGCGGATCGGGGTAAAGGCGCCGGTATAGGTCGCGGGGTTCGATCGCGGCGTGCGCCCGATGGGGCGTTGGTCGATGTCGATCACCTTGTCGAGATGTTCCAGCCCGCTGACCGTTTCGCAGGGCGCCGGCGTCTGGCGCGCACCGTTAAGCCGCATCGAGGCCGTCTTGAACAGGGTTTCAATCGTCAGCGTCGATTTCCCCCCGCCCGACACGCCGGTGACGCAGACGAAACTGCCCAGCGGGAATTCCGCCGTGACATTTTTCAGGTTATTGCCCGTGGCCTTGACCACCGTGATGCTTTTGCCATTACCGGGGCGCCGCGTGGCCGGCACGGCGATTTCGCGCCGCCCCGCCAGATATTGCCCGGTCAATGATGCCGGATCGGCGATGATGTCTTGTGGCGTGCCATGGGCCACCACCTGCCCGCCATGCACCCCTGCGCCCGGCCCCATGTCGAACACATAATCGGCCTCGCGGATCGCTTCTTCGTCATGTTCGACGACGATCACGCTATTGCCTTGATCGCGCAGGTTTTTCAGCGTGGTCAGCAAGCGGTCATTATCACGCTGATGCAGCCCGATCGAGGGTTCGTCCAGCACATAAAGCACCCCGGTCAGCCCGCTGCCGATCTGGCTGGCCAGCCGGATGCGCTGGCTTTCACCGCCCGAAAGCGTGCCGGAATTGCGCGACAGCGTCAAATAATCCAGCCCGACATTATCCAGAAACCCCAGCCTTTCGCGGATTTCCTTAAGGATGGCGCGGGCGATTTCATTGCGCTGCACGGTGAGATGTTCGGGCGCATCGGCGATCCAGGCCAAAGCCTCGCGGATCGACATTTCCACCACCTGCCCGATATGAATACCGGCGATGCGCACGGCCAGAACCTCGGGTTTCAGGCGGTAGCCGTGGCAATGGCCGCAGGGGCGGTTGTTCTGATAACGCTCGAATTCTTCGCGCACCCAGGCGCTGTCGGTTTCGCGGTAGCGCCGTTCCATATTGGGGATGATGCCCTCAAACCCGCGCGTGACCTCATAGACGCGGCCACCGTCGTCATAGCGGAAACGGATTTCCTCATCCCCGGAACCATAAAGAAAGACTTGTTGAACTTTCTCGTCCAGGTCTTTCCATTTCTTGTCTTTTTTGAAACCGAAATGCTTGGCCAGCGCCTCGATCGTTTGCAGGTAATAGGGGCTTTTGCCCTTGCGCCAGGGGGCAAGCGCCCCGTCGGCCACTTTCAGCGTGACATCCGGCACCACCAGCCGTTCGTCAAAAAACAGCTCGACCCCCAGCCCGTCACAATGCGGGCAGGCGCCGGTGGGGGCGTTAAAGGAAAACAGCCGGGGTTCGATTTCGGGGATGGTAAACCCCGATACCGGGCAGGCAAACTTTTCCGAAAATGTGATGCGTTCGGGTGCTGCCCCGTCAACCGCATCAGCCATTTCCAGAATCGCGATCCCGTCGGCCAGATCAAGCGCGGTGCGCAAACTGTCGGCCAGCCGGGTTTCCAACCCGTCGCGCACCACGATCCGGTCCACCACCACATCGATATCGTGGCGGAATTTCTTGTCCAGCACCGGCGGGGTATCGAGATCATGAAATTCGCCGTTCACCTTGACCCGCTGAAAGCCCTGTTTGCGCAGGTCCAGAAATTCCTTGCGATATTCGCCCTTGCGGTCACGCACGATCGGCGCCAGCAGATAGGCGCGCGTGCCCTCGGGCAGGCCCATCACCCGATCCACCATATCCTGCACCTGTTGCGCCTCGATCGGCAGGCCGGTTGCGGGCGAATAGGGCACCCCCACCCGCGCGAACAGCAGCCGCAGGTAATCATAAATCTCGGTCACCGTCCCCACGGTCGAACGCGGGTTTTTCGAGGTGGTTTTCTGTTCGATCGAAATCGCCGGCGACAGGCCGGTGATATGATCGACATCGGGCTTTTCCATCATATCAAGGAATTGCCGCGCATAGGCGCTGAGGCTTTCGACATAGCGGCGCTGGCCCTCGGCATAGATCGTGTCAAACGCCAAAGACGATTTGCCCGAACCCGACAGCCCGGTGATGACCACCAGTTGATCGCGCGGAATATCCACATCGATATTTTTAAGGTTATGTTCCCGCGCGCCGCGGACTTCGATATTCTTCAATTCGGCCATGCCATGCCCCCGGATCCACGGTTAACAGATAGTAGAGCGCGCCTGAGTCTCCAACCGGAAAATGTGAACAGATCACGAACATGTTTCGGCCGGATCGAAAATGCGGAAATCAGCGGAAGGCTCTTGTCATATAGATTTTTTCGCATATGTTTCTGCCAACAGCGATCCAGTGAACAGGAACCGACCATGAGCACCCCTTCCCGCGACGGAATTTCCCAAATCAACCCGGCTGATGCCGTGCAAATCGCCGCCCGTGGCGATGCCATCCTGATCGACGTGCGCGATCCGGGCGAGGTGGCGCAATCGGGCAAGGCCGCCAGCGCGATCCATATTCCGCTGGCCACCTTTCGGATGCGCGCCGATCCGGCCAGCCCCGAATGCCTGCCCGAATTGAAACAGGGCAAGCCGGTGATCGTTTATTGCGCCGCTGGCGGGCGGGCACAGATGGCCTGCCAGATGCTGGTGCAATTCGGCTATGGCGATGTCAGCAACCTTGGCGGACTGCGCGATTGGGCTGCGGCCGGCGGCACGCTAGAGCCGTGATCGCGTGGCGCGCAGGGCCTAGATATGCAATGCGCGCCCATAGGCCGACAGCACGCTTTCATGCAAGGCCTCGCTTAGCGTCGGATGCGGGAATACCGTCGAGATGATTTCCTGCTCGGTGGTTTCCAGTGTCCGGCCGATTGCGGCGCTGTGGATCAGCTCGCTCACCCCTTCGCCGATCGTATGCGCGCCCAGCAATTCACCGGTTTTGGCATCGAAAATGGTTTTGATCATGCCCTCGGCCTCGCCCGCAGCGACGGCTTTGCCATTGCCGACAAAGGGAAATTTGCCGATGCGCAAATCATGGCCCTTGGCTTGGGCGGCGGCCTCGGTCAGGCCGATACTGGCGATCTGGGGATGGCAGAATGTGCAGGCCGCGATCGCATCGCGCGCGATCGGGTCAACCGCCTCGCCCGCGATCAGTTCGGCCACCATCACCCCTTCGTGGCTGGCCTTATGCGCAAGCCACGGGCCACCGGCCACATCGCCAATCGCATAAATCCCGTCAACCCCGGTGCGGCAGAGATCATCGGTGACGATATGGGCACGCTCAACCGTGATGCCCAGCTCTTCAAGCCCCAGATCCTCGACATTTCCGGTGATGCCGATGGCGGAAATCACCGTGTCGAATTCATGGCTTTGCGTGTCGCCGCCTTGGGTGATCTTTACCCGCGCGCGGCCGTTATCGGCGCTGAAATCCTCTAGCTTCGCGGATTCCATGATCCGGATGCCCAGCTTTTCAAAGGATTTGCGGGCCATCGCGCTGATATCGGCATCTTCCACAGGCAAGATGCTGTCTTGGGCCTCGACCACGGTAACTTCCGCCCCGAAGGCGTTGTAAAAACTGGCAAATTCGATACCGATGGCGCCCGCGCCCACGACCAGCAGTTTTTGGGGCATCCGCGGCGGGTTCAGCGCATGGCGGTAATTCCACACCAATTCTCCATCCGCCTCGATCCCCGGAATATCACGCGCGCGCGCGCCGGTGGCCAAAATGACATTGGGCGCGCGCAGATCGGTTTTGCCATCCTTGCCCGTGACACTGACCTGCCCCGGCGCCGGCAAATGCGCAGCACCCATGAAAGTGGTGATCTTGTTCTTTTTCAACAGATGTTTGACGCCCGATTCCATCTGCCCCGCCACTTTGCGCGAGCGCGCGATGATCGCGGCCAGATCAAACCCGGTATCGGCGGCGGACAGCCCGAATTCCTCGGCCCGGCCCATCATGCGAAAGATATCGGCTGAACGCAGCAGCGCCTTGGTCGGGATACAGCCCCAGTTCAGACAGACACCACCCAGCGATTCGCGCTCGACCACGGCGACCGACAGGCCCAGTTGCGCGGCCCGCAAAGCGGCCACATAGCCACCCGGCCCGGCTCCGATCACGATCACATCAAAGGAAGTGGCGGGCATAGCTGTCTCCTTGTGGTATTTTCCACCGCGTAACTAGACCACAATGCCCGCACAGGCAATCACACCCTAATCAGTCAGCGCAGCCACCGCCGACATATAGCCGCCCTCGGCCAGAAAAGCCGCCTCATCCGCGCGCGAATCCCGGCCAAGCGCATCATTGCGATAGGGAAAGCGGCCAAAGCGGCGGATCACATCGCGATGCGCGCGCGCATGCCGCAGGTTATCGGCGCCGGTTTGCGGCAGACGGTCAAGGATCAGCCGCACGCAGCGATCCTGATCCGACAGCACCTCGGAATGCATCAGCGGCAGGTAAAAGAACTGCCGCGCCGGTTCATCGATGCGCAGATCCCAGCCTTTGGCAATCGCCCCCTTGGCTGCTGACAGCGCCAGCCGGTCGGTGGAAAAGGCGCGGTCGTCGCCGCGGAACATGTTGCGCGGGAATTGATCGACCAGAATGATATAGGCCAGCGCGCCCTGAGGATATGTCAGCCACTGGCCCAGCCCGCCCGCAAGCGCGGCCTGCCACGGGTCAAGCCAGCGCGCGCGCGTTTCATCATCCAGCGCCGCGCCGCCGGCATACCATCCGGCCGGGCCCACCTCATCCAGCCACCACGCCAAAAGCGCTTTTGGTTCGGCCATTCCCGTTTCATCCCCATATCAGTGCTGCAGCAAATCGTTACATCATCGTTACAATCTTGCCTGGCAAAGGCAAGCAGCCCAAGCGGCGCCGAAAAGAAATTCATCGGGTGATGCAGGGGCTCTACAACATGCGTTCGTTACGGCGACTTACCTTAAGAGCTATGTGCCTCTGCCGATGCGGGCGCGGGGGGCTCGGTCTCGCCCTCATGCTGTTTCTCGACCGCCCATTCCTGTGCCAGCTCGACCGCGACCGGGCCCGCACTCGGGGCGACGGCGACATAGGCGCCCGTATCCTCGACCGAAGGCGCGGGGCGGCGGCGCATCCGCCACAGTGCATAACCCGCGACTGTGACCATCAGCGTCGCCATCACCATCCAGAAACCACCCGGCCCGATGACCGACATCAGCCAGCCGGCAAGGATCGGGCCAGACACCGCCCCCACGCCGTTCAAAAACAGCAACCCCGCCGAAGCCGAGGCCATATATTCAGTTTCCAGAAAATCATTGGTATGCGCGATCAACAAGGAATAAAGCGGATTCGCCATCCCGCCCACGGCAAAACCCACCACAAGCAGTGCCGCAGGATGGCCCCCCAGCAAGGTGCCCACCCCCGCGCTCAGCGCGCCGACAAAGGCCACGATCAGGATCAGCTTGCGCCGGTCCATTCGGTCCGACAGCCAGCCGATGGGATATTGCAGCATCATCGCGCCAAGATAAATCACCGCGACGAATGCCGCGATTTCACGCACGCTCAGCCCGATCTGGCTGCCATAGACCGCAGCCATCCCCGATTGCGTGGCAAAGACGCCGCCCATCAGGAAAATCCCCACACAGCCCAACGGCGATATGCGGTAAAGCGCGCCCAGGCTCATGCGGCTGGTGGTGGCAAAGGCGGGCGTCGGGTTGACCGACAGCAGGATCGGCGCAAAGGAAATCGACACCAGCACCGAAGGCACCACGAACAAAATCCAGCCCGACGGATCCCCCAGCGCCAAAATCCCCTGTGCCGAAATGATCCCGATCATCTGCACGATCATGTAAAGCGACAGCGCCTTGCCCCGGTTCTTGTTGCTTGCAGCGTTGTTGAGCCAGCTTTCGGCCGTGACATAGACGCCGGCAAAGCAAAATCCGATGATCACCCGCAAGATCATCCAGGCCAGCGGCTCGGGAAACGTCGGAAACAGGATCAACGCCGCCGAAATGAACGAGGCCAGCGCCGCGAACACCCGCACATGGCCCACCCGCCGGATCAGCCCCGGCGAAAAGCGCGACCCGCCCAGAAAACCCACGAAATAGGACGACATGACGACCGATATTTCTAATACCGAGAAACTCTCGATCCCTGCGCGCACCCCCAAAAGCGAGCCCTGAAGCCCGTTGCCGATCATCAGCAGCATGATCCCGATCAGCAGCGGCCAGGCGCTTTTAAGCACTTGCAGCATGAATACCCCCTTGGTTCGCCCTCAACCTAGCAGGAAATCCGGCACAGGCCAGTGCGGCTGTCAGCCCTTTGGCAGCAGAAGCGAGGCATCGCCATAGGAAAAGAAACGATATTCCTGTGCCACCGCATGGGCATAGATCTGGCGGATACGTTCATGGCCCATCAATGCGGAAACCAGCATCATCAGCGTCGATCGCGGCAGGTGGAAATTCGTCATCAGCGCATCGGTGATCTTGAACGCATAACCGGGGCGAATGAAAATATCCGTATCGCCCCGCCATGGCGCAATGCGGCCCGGTTCGGGGGCCGCACTTTCGATCAGGCGCAGCGCCGTGGTGCCCACCGGAATGATTCGCCCGCCAGCGGCAATGGTCGCGTTGATTTCGGCGCTTGCGGTGGCGCTGACCTCGCCCCATTCGGAATGCATCTTGTGATCATCGGGATTGTCGGTTTTCACCGGCAGGAACGTGCCCGCGCCGACATGCAGCGTCACATGGCTGCGCGTCACCCCCATGGCATCAAGCCGCGCCAAAAGATCCGCATCAAAATGCAATGACGCCGTGGGGGCGGCCACCGCACCGGGCCGACGCGCCCAGATCGTCTGGTAATCTTCGCGGTCCTGCGCATCGGCGGCGCGTTTGGCCGCGATATAGGGCGGCAGCGGCATCATCCCCGCCGCATCAAGCGCCGCGTCGAAATCATCGCCCAAAAGGTTAAAGCGGAAAATCGCCTCGCCTTCATCCTTTGCAACAAGTTCGCCTTGCAAGCCAGCGTCAAATATGACGATTTCTCCCACGTCCAGCTTGCGCAAGGGCTTAACCAACGCCCGCCATTCCCCCGCCTGTGCCTGTGGCTCCAGCAAGGTCACTTCGATCCGGGCCTCGACCGGCCCTTGGGCGCTTTGCCGGATACGCTTGCCCGTCAGCCGAGCGGGCAAAACCTTGGTATCATTTAGCACCAGCCGGTCGCCGGGGCGCAAAAAATCGGTCAGATCGCTGACATGGGCATCGGTGGTGCGGTCTGCACTGGCCACCAAAAGCCGCGCGGCGCTGCGTGGCTGGGCCGGGCGCGTGGCGATCAGCGCCTCGGGCAGGTCGAAATCAAAATCGCTCAGCTTCATTCGGCGGGCACCTCGGTGGGCACCTGCGGCGGGGGGCGGCGAAAGATTTCGCGAAACATCCCCGGCGTCAGGATGGACAATGGATTGACTTCGACCTGCGGCGTATCGGCGGGGCCGCTCAGGCGAAAGTTGAAGCCAAAAAGCCCCTCGCCCCGGCGGGTGAACACTTGCCCGATTCCGTTCAGGAAATAAACCGGCGAAATCACCCCCTGCAGATCAAGCCCCCGCGCCGCCAGATCATAAACCCCGTCCAGCGATACCCCAAGCGATGGCCCCGTCGCCGATGAACGCAGCAGCGTCAGCCGCGCCGGATCAAGCCGGAATTCGGCCTCGATATCGGAAAAGCGGATGCCGGGGCCGGAAAGCTGTTCCAACAGCCCCACGACCGACATCAGCGACAGGATTTCGGTCACCGCCGGCGCATCGACGATGCGGGTATCGCGCAAACGCATGCGCCCGTCATAGGTGCCGCCCGCCGCCAGTGGCAACAGCATCAGATCCAGCGCCCCGCCGCGCGCCGAGGCAAAGACCCCGGCATCACGCAGAACCTCGCCGCCATTTTGGGCGCTGATCCAGATGGCCGGGCCATTTTCCGATGGCGAAAGCTGGCCCGCAATGGGCGTGGTGCCGGCGACATTGGCGGTGAAATTGCCCTGAAAGCCGCCCTGCGTGCTGAAACTGCCGTTGACGCCTTGCAACACGATGCCTTCGCTGACGATCAGCCGGTCAAGCGCCAGCGCGATCGGGCCGCCATTGCCGCCGCCGCCAAGCTGATCGAACCGGGCGCGGCGCAGATCGATCTCGCCCCCCGTCACATGGATCGCGGGTGCCGCGCCGTGGCCGCGCCCTTCAAGACGCAGGGGCGCGTTCAGCCAGCCCCCAAGGCTTACGCGATCAAACCGCGCCGATTGCAGGCCGCCGCCGTCGCGCAGGCTGATCCGGCCCCCGGTGGCCGACAGGCCCGGCGCGCTCAGGTTCAGCGTGTCAATCGCCGGGCGCGGGCCGATACGGCCCGCAACCTCAAGCCTGCCAGTGGTATTGGCGGCTTTGCGCCAGCCGATCTGCGCAATATCAAGCCCGACCCCCGCCAGATCGGATTCGAGCCGGAATGTCGCGCCTTCCTCGCCCCCCAGCGTCAGGCGAAAGGGCGCGCGCCCCGCGCCGCGCACCGCGCCCGCCGGCAGGCCCACGGCAAATTCATCCAAAAGCGCCTGATCCAGCACCGCCGCACCTTCGACGATGCTGCCGCTGCCCCGCGCATCGGGGCCCAAGGGCTGGCGCCAGCTGCTGTCAAACCGCGCGCCGCCCAGTTGCGCAAGGCCCGACACCTCGATCGCCGCAGGCGTGGCCGCAAGCGCCAGCCGGTCGGCGCGCAGCACGCGCGGCGGGGCCAAAGCAGGGCTTTCCACATCCAAAAGCGTGCCGGTGACGGCATAATCCAGATCGGCCGGCGGGCCGCCAGGCTGCGGGGTAAAGCTGACATCGGCACGCATCTGCGCCCGGCCGGTGGCCAGATCCGGCCCGAAATCGGTGCCGCGCAGCACCTGTAACGGCGGCAGATTCAGCAACGACAGCGCATCGGTGATCGTGCTGTCCGTTTGCAAATCCAGCGCCATCCGGGATGGGCGCGCGGCGATATCGGCAATGCGCATCACGCTGCCGGCCGCATCGATCCTGCCGCCCGCGGGGGCCGTGACCTGCCCGCCATCCAGCACCAGCACCAGCCCGCGCCCCTCGATACTGCCATAGCCATGGGCATCGGTCAGCATCGGCATGGTTTTCACATAGCGCAGATCGGCGCCGTCAAATCGCCAACTGATCGCGTTACGCAGCGGCTGGCCGGGGCGCAGACGCAGCGCCCCGCGCAGATCGCCGATCCGCGCGTTATTCACATTCTCGGCCAGCCACAGGCGCGTGCGCGGCGCTACCGCCGCGGGCCAAAGCGCCAGCACCTGCGCCATATCGGTTTCATCCATCACCGCATCGGCGCTGATCGACCAGCCATCAGTGCGCGCCGCAATCTGGCCATCGCCCAGCAGCCGCGCCCCATTGGCGCGCAGCATCACCTGGCCGATATCCACCGTGAACGGATCAAGCCGCAGCCGGAAATCCACCGCGCCGCGATCCACCTGCACCGGCGCATCCAGCAGCGCACCGGGCTGAAGCCGCATGTCGGCCAGCGCGAATTGCCCGACAAAGGCGGTGGGCCAGCCATCGGCAAAATCACGCAAATAGGCATGCCCCGTGGCCCGCAAAGCCATCGCATCGCTTGCCACCGCGACTTCGGGGAATGTCAGCCGTTCGCGCGTGGGATCATAGGCGAAATGAACCTCGCCCGTGTCGAAATCAAAGGGTTCGGCCCCCGGCGTGGGTTGCAGCGCCCCTGCCCCCAACGCCAGACTGCCGCTCAGGCTGCCCAGCATGCCTTCGCGGTTGATGCGCGCGCTCACGCCACCCGAAATCGGCGCGTTCAGCACCCCCAGAAAGGCCAGCACCGGCGATTGCAGCGCGATATCGGCGGCTGCGGCATTGTCGAAACGCGCGGTCAATTCCGCCTCGGGCGAGCCGCGCCGCTTGGTAAAGCGAAATTCCGTGCTGGCCAGTTCCTCGGTGCCGTTGAAAATATCGAAATCCAGCGCAAGCTCAAGCAGGCCCATGGCCTGACGCAGATCAAGCGTGCCGCCCGTTACCTGCCAGATGCGCTGCGAACGCGCATCCTCAAGCGTCAGGGTCAGATCGCTGGCGGTGACGCGGGTGATGCCCGCCAGCGGTCCGGCCGGGGCAAAGGCCTGATCGATCCGTTCCAGCGCCTTGGTGATCGTGGTGGGCGTGCCATCGCCGCCGCCGGGCATGGACAGATCGAATGTGCCATCCGCCAGCCGGCGCACCACCGCCTGCGCGCCCGACAGGCGCAACACTTCGGGTTGCAGCTTGCGCGCGCGCAGGGCCTCGACCGACAGGGACGCGCCCACATCATTGAACCGCGCCACAATCGCGCCGCCGGCATCGTAAAAGCCCACGTCGCGCAGGGAGATCCGTGGCACATTCTGCGCATCGATCAGCAGCACGATCCGGCCCAGCGAAATCCGCCCATAATCGCCCAGCATGGCGTTGATCCGCGCCTCGGCCTGCGCGGTGACCCAGCCCGGCGCCGCAAGCGGGCGGTTCGAGATCGCGCGCGATGCGCCCCATAGCCCGGCTGTCACCACCGCAACCACCGCCACCAGCCAGATCAGTGCCCGGCCCCATCGTGGCAAGCGCCGCTTGGCCGCTGTCTCGGATTTGTCACGCTCTGTCATGGTTACGCCCTGCCACGATGGTGTTTTATCTTTGTTGCATTAGTCCTAGAACAGGGGATGTGGCCATGGCAACCGCACAAAGGCCACCAACCATGAAGGACAGCCCATGACCGAAACTCTTCCCGCCGTTGGCCAACCGGCCCCTGATTTCAACCTGCCGCGCGATGGCGGCGAAAGCGTCAGCCTTGCCGATCTGCGTGGCAAGGCCGTTGTGCTGTATTTTTA
>Ga0265293_10001952_pt1 | contig 43305 bp, 58 predicted proteins | sample Munlanlewell138R_FD_192505 | JGI IMG/M metagenome (GOLD analysis project Ga0265293, IMG submission 192505) | Leachate microbial communities from a municipal landfill in Southern Ontario, Canada - Leachate well 138R | ecosystem: Engineered > Solid waste > Landfill > Unclassified | place: Canada...
ATGGCAAACAATAAAAATATCCCACCGCGTTTATTGTTTGCCATATGTTTATTGTAGATACAATAATTCGAGATAGTCAAGGCGCCACTTGTCTTGCCTGGATATATTTGCTATAATCAGCTTCATAACGCACATTCGGTGGAGCAATCCTGAATCATCAAGCCGAATGGAGGAATAAGGATTGACTATGAAACAAATTACACTAGAAGAATTATTGTCAGCTGGTTGCCATTTCGGACATCAGGTAAATAGGTCGAACCCAAAAGCAAATTCATTTATTTTCGAACCGCGTAGCAATGTGCACATCATAGATCTGGAGCAGACCCATAAAGGACTTATGGATGCAGCGGAGTTCGTAAAGAATCTTGCTGCAGAAGGTAAGACGATGATAGTTGTAGGAACGAAAAGACAGGCAAAACAAGTCGTTGAAGATCAGGTAGAGAGAGCGAGAGTGGCAACACCTGATACTATTCATTATGTAACTTCACGCTGGGTCGGAGGAGTCCTGACGAATTTTCCTGAAGTCTCAAAAAACTTCAAAAAGCTTGATGAGCTCGAATCGCTCGTCGGAACAGAAAAATCAAAAGAATACACAAAGAGGGAACTTGCTTTATTCGAACGTGAAATAGCGAAGCTAAAGAATTTCTATCAGGGAGTAAGAAGTCTAAAAGCAGCTCCTGATGCTCTTTTCATAATCGACACACATTTTGAGAAAACCGCAGTGAACGAAGCAAAGAGAGTAAAGGTCGCCAGTGCCGGAATCGTTGATACAAATGGAGACCCATCCAGCGTGAATCATCCTATTCCAGCAAATGACGATGCAGTAGGCTCTATAGAGCTTATTACATCTTATATAATAGATGCATGGATAGAGGGGAGTCGCGAGAAAGGTAAAAAAGACGAGAAGGAAAAAATAGCAGCTGAAAAAGAAGCCGCGAAAAAAGAAAAGGCAGATAAGAAATAAACTATGAAACTTAACGCAACAGATATAAAAAAACTAAGAGAGATGACAGGAGCAGGATTTGCTGATTGCAAGAATGCGCTTGAAGAAGCAAAGGGTGACCTAAAGAAAGCCGAAAGCCTATTGAAGGAAAAAGGGCTTGCAAAAGCTGCAAAAAAAGGAGACCGCGAGACAGGAAGCGGACTAGTTGATACTTATGTTCATCTGAACGGCAAGATCGGGGTAGTCCTCTCGGTTCTTTGTGAGACGGATTTTGTCGCAAGAACTGACGAATTCAAGAATCTTGCTCATGAAGTCTCCATGCAGATAGCTGCTATGGACCCTAAGGACGAGAAAGAGCTTTTGGCTCAAGATTATATCCGTGATGGGTCCAAGACGATTGGCGATCTTGTCAAAGAAGCGATCGCAAAGCTTGGTGAGAATATTCAGATAGGAAAGTTTACCAGAATCTCCATATAAATAGTCCTCTCTACTTTTTGCCGTAAAAAGTAGCAAAAAGCTCTTGTCTGTGTGCGTCTCAAGTATTCAAACCTTGCTTGTCTCACTAAAACTCCGGACTTCGCCTTTCAGTTTTTTAACGCTCGAAAGCGTCGATTTTCATACTATCTCCGCACAACGACAAGGAAGGCGGGAGGATCGCTTAAAGCGATAACAATATAGGAATATGTTTAGGGCTACTATGAATTTTATTTATTATGTATAATGGGAGTCTATGTTGGTAACGATTATTGCTTTCATTTTGGTTCTTTCTGTTCTGGTTCTTGTGCACGAGCTAGGGCACTATCTGGTCGCAAAGTTTTTTAAGATAAAGGTGGAGGAGTTTGGATTTGGGTTTCCGCCTCGCGTTTTTGGTAAAAAAGTCGGCGAGACGATTTACTCGATAAATCTACTTCCTATCGGAGGATTCGTAAAACTTTATGGAGAGGATGATGCAGGGGGCGGAAGTCTAAAGATAAAGGATTCGTCTATCAAAAATGAGGATATCTCAAGAGCGTTTTATGCCAGGCCTTTATGGCAGAGAATGAGTGTAGTTGTCGCGGGAGTCGTGATGAATTTTTTGCTTGCAGTTGTAATCATCTCGACACTTTTTGCGACGCAGGGTGTTGCCGTGCCTACAGAAAATGTACTTGTAAATAAAGTCCAAGAGAATTCTCCAGCACAAGCTGCAGGACTTAGAGAAAATGACGAGATAGTAGCTGTAGATGGTGAGGGGATAAAAACCAGCGAAGAATTCGTGGCCTTTACGGCAGATAATCTGGGTGAGGTGGTAACCCTAAGGGTTCTTAGAGATGGACAGGAATTTGATGTAGATCTTACTCCGCGTGTCGATGCTCCAGAGGGGCAGGGAGCTATAGGGGTCGTAATTTCGAATATCAAACTCAAGAAATACTCTTGGATAGAGGCTCCATACTATGGAACACTTGAAGCATTGAATTTCTCAAAAATGATAGTGGTGGGTCTAGGGACACTGGTATCAGACCTGGTGACTACTGGGCAGGCACCTGAGGGAGTAGCAGGACCTGTAGGAGTTGCCCAGCTAACGGGTGCAGTGGTTCAAAATGGTTTGGTTGCGACATTGTGGTTTGTGGCACTGCTTTCATTAAATCTTGCGGTCCTAAATATCCTTCCTATTCCGGCGCTTGACGGAGGGAGATTTTTCTTTCAGATAATAGAGTTTGTTACACGAAAAAAGGTAAGCCCTAAATATGAAGGTTACGCGCATGCGGCAGGACTGGTAGTTTTGCTTTCACTTATGGTGCTTATAACTGTATTTGATGTGGGTAGACTTATTTCGGGCGAGAGTCTGATTCCCGAACTTTAAGATATGGAAGATATAGTAAAACAAGCAAAACAAAAAATGGAGAAAGCCTTTGAGGTCTTGAGGGTAGATCTTGCGACGGTTAGAAGTGGGAAAGCGAGCAGTCAGATGGTAGAAAACATTGAAGTCGTTGCATATGGAGGCTCTGCGAGGCTAAAGATCATGGAGCTTGCGACGATCTCAGTCCCGGATCCAAAGACAGTAGTTATAACCCCATTTGATCTCTCTGTCATAGGGGATATCGAAAAGGGAATAAATGATTCAGGCCTTGGGATAAATCCATCTGTATCCGGGGAATTTATACGTCTTTCCATACCTCCTCTTACTGAGGAAAGACGCGCAGAAATGGTAAAGATGATAAATCAAAAATGCGAAAATGGAAAAGTCATGATACGTCAGGTCAGACAGGATTCTATGCGCGAAATCAAAAAAATGGAAGATCAGGGGCATACTTCGGAAGACGACATTGAAAGAAACGAGAAAGAGGTGCAATCTCTTACCGACGACTATATCAAAAATATCGATTCCCTCCGCGAGCAAAAAGAGAAAGAGTTGATGACGGTTTAGATTCTTAGTTAATGAGAGCAGTTTTTATTTAGTATTTTTATGAAGATCCCAAAAGCAGTAGAGCGGGTAATTGAGGGTTTTGAAAGACTTCCTGGTATAGGTCCTAAGTCGGCGCAAAGATTAGGATTTTATCTCCTGCATGTGCCACAGGAAAATCTGGACGAATTCGCGCAGGCACTTTCAAATCTCAAAAAAGAGACACAGGTCTGTGAGAGTTGCTTTAATATAGGTAGCACACAGCTTTGCGAAGTCTGTAGCGACGAGAAAAGAGACAAGACATTTATTTGTGTCGTTGAGGACCCTTTAGATGTGGTAGCGCTTGAAAGGAGTAGGAAGTTTGCTGGTCTTTATCATGTCCTGCACGGTGTCGTGGATCCGCTAAATTCGATTGGTCCTGATGATATATATATCCCTCAGCTTATTTCGCGTGTAGAAAAGAGTCCGGAGATAAATGAGATTTTGATCGCGACAAATCCTACGATGGAGGGCGAGGCGACAGCTATGTATATCTATAAAAGGCTCAAAGAAAAAAATCCAGACATGAAGGTTACGAGAATCGGCCGCGGACTGCCGATCGGTGCAGATATAGAATACGCTGATGAAACAACTCTTTCCAGGGCACTGGAGGGAAGAAGAGAGTATTAAGCTGCTGGATTTTCCTCTGTGGGTGTAGAGATGTTTGGTTGGGAAAATTGACTGATATTTGATTCATTTGGAGTTCCGATAGGTTCTGGATTTGTAGGCCCCATTGGTGGATTTTCTGTTTCCGGGACCTGTTGAGCAATAGGTTCTGGTGTTACAGCTGGCGTAGGTGTTTCAGGTGAGGAGGTAGTGATAGGTGATACCTGTGGAGCACTGCCATTTTTTGCCTGTTTTTCCAGCTCCCTTTTTTCAACTATACCTTGTGCTTCTGATGCTTCCATGAGTATATAATTTACATGAAAAAATGGAGTAGTGTCAACTTATTTTTTCCCTTTTTTCCAGGGCGCGCGCTTGAGGATAGACGAGTAGACGTCAGTATCCAGATCTATCTTGAGACTTGATACCTCCTCATCTGCTGGGTTAGTATCTCTAAAGTTTACGTTTGGGATATCTTTTATGACTGCAAGTGGGGTCTGTTCCTGACCTTCTCCCATGATGGCAACTGCTCCAGCTGCCAGACCGTCCATTATGTTCGACTGAGTAACACGCATTTCTCTGTCGAATAGATCGGGTTTTCCTATGTAGTCATTTAGCGGCGAGAACCCTGAGTATGCGATAGCAACTCCCGTAGTTCCCCAGCGCAGAGGTGTGGTTTTGCTATCGGTAATTATGGCTCCTGCATATCTGATGTCAAATCTTTTTACGAGATATTCACGGATTTTGTTAGCACTATCTTGAGGATTTTCGGGCCATAGGATATAGTATCCGTTACCATTTGATTCATCTATTCCCGCTGCAGGAATCAAAAGGTTTTGTGTGATAGTTAAATGAAACCCGTATTTGTTTTCTTCTTTAGGTAAAAAATACTCAGATTCTTCCTTTACAAGTTCGTCTTTATTGCTGCCATCTACAGGAGTTATACGCCCTTCACAAATAGAGACGATTTTCGAGGTAATACAGAGAATATTTCTCTCCTCAAACTCTGTGAGGTATTTATCCAGAATCTTAAAAACACTTTGGTCTGAGCTAGTTATCTTATGAGTCTTGATGGCATCTATTTGCATATCAGTATTTTAACAAATATCTTGACATAATAGTAAAAAGTTGTAATATTGAGGAGACAATGACAGAAAGATTTGTTCCAGAATCAGCACAAGCAGGCCTTCTTAATGAGGCGATGGAGCGGAAGCGAGCGGAGGAAGCAAGAAAAAAAAGCGCAGATGAAGCAAAAAAGCATTCTCCGGAATTACTTGCTAGGATAGAAAAATTGGTAGATTTTGAAGAAAGTGCGAAAAGATCCCCAGAAGACCCAGAGCATCCGTCGTTCATTAAAAACGGAAACCGTATGACTATAACTGAGGAGGGAAGGAGAAGGCTAGCTGAAGATGTGAATAAATCCCGGGCGTGGAGCGAAGGCGCAAGCATCAGGAAAACATTTTCAGTGCCCATTGATGAGGAGTCTTCTGTAGATGTTACTTTATCGAGAGCGAAGCACTCTGCGACTATAAATCTGCATGATCTTGATAGCCTTTTTGTGATTAACCCCGCTTCGGGAATTGCACATGTAGAGTCTAAAGAGCATAGACGCAGGCCATTTGATATGCACACCCCTATGGGTTCAAGTAGCGATTTAGGTCCAGTATGGAGCAGAGAAGCCACGATGGATGATATAACCGCATATAGTGAATTACTGGACAATGTAGAGATGGTAGACCCAAGTCGGTAGGCAAAATAACTTCGTTGTTAGATTTTGTGAAGCTCTAGTTCTATTTCCGTCCACGACATCACTTTGATAAGTTCCTGCAAGACATTTCCGTCTATCGCGTCTTCATTATAAAAAAGGTGTGCTTTCTGGAAATAATTATTCTCATCAGGATCGTCCCAAAATAGAGTCGGCGCATTAAATTCGTTGATGTCCGTATCGGTAACTTCCAGTATATCGTGAGGCATTTTGGATATTTTTGGTTTGCCTCCTACTTTTAACTTAAAAAGGACGAGCCCGATCCTTCCCTTATTTGGGTAGCTGTCGTTCCCATGTGTAATTGTCTGGAATTTTTTAGAGATAGAGTATTCATACATCTTTTTCTCTACCCAAAAATCCACAGAGGTTTGCGCGCGGTAAGTTGATCTTATCTGCTTGTCAAAAACCCTAAAAGAAAAGGAAAGTCTTTCTTCTATCGTTGTAAAAATAATTCCTCCCGCATATTCATTAGTATCTTTTTTGCGTAAAATTGCCTGAAAATAATTTTTGCCGCTTTTTATTTTAGTGTTGATAAGTTCTTTCTTCTCGTTTTGCTTAAAAAGGTAGTTGCCTCGTGATGCTATCTCTTTGTCATAAAGATTAAAAAAATCATTTGCCTCATGGATATCGGTGATAGGAGAGATTTGCAGTTCGAATAATTGGTCAAAATAACTATCACTTTTCCTGATTTTTTTGGATAGTGATGGATAAAATATATCTTCCCAACTGGTTGACACCTTTTGTTCCCATGTAACTTTGGTATGAACAGAGTATGTCATATTACTGACCGTAAAAAATTGGCAACATCAAATCTTTTTCGCCTAGTAGATTATACTTCATAAGTAGCTTTGTCAGATGGGGATTTTTAGCATAATACATTATTTCTTCCGGATTATCTTCGAGAAATTTCAGTACAGCTTTGTATCCTAAAAGATATGCTGCGTCTTTAGGGTGACAACCTGATCTGGAGGTATCCAACATTCCACGTTTTACCCTGAACGAAATGTTGAATGCGTGTTTTTGGGAAAGACCGTCTTTTATCAGATTATTATAAATTTCCCGGAACCCCAGATGTGAGTTCTTTACGGCCTTGAGTCTATAATAGTAGTTTTCAAAAGCTTTTTTGGTCATCGTGTTGGTTTTGACTTCGTTGTATACCCCGAGGCCTTCTGAGTATAAATAGGAGTCGGAAAGTTTGGACATGAGTCTTAGATGATTTTGGGATTTGCGGATATTGAGATTCTGTAGGGCGTGGCTTTCTATCTCGTGTACGATCAGCCTATTTATATTGTTCTGATAGCGTTTTATGTCTTTCCCGATTTTTATGACACTATAGTCGACGAATATCATGTTGGTAGAGAAATAATTTACCTCTACAGGGAAGTCTTCGATCTCATACCGGTTTTTGAAGATGACACCTAGTTGTTGTGCAATCTCAGGCGCCGGAACCAGGGGCCCTTTGTCCTCATTTTCAAATTTGAATTTTGGTAGCGACGCAATAAGTTTGTCAGGATCGGAGATGGCCCAGTTGAATGCGAGCCTTGCGTATACAGGAAATGTTGGTCTTCCGATCGAGCGACGGGCATGGTACAGAAAACGTAGATGGTTAAGATATTCGATCAGATGATACAGGAGATCATAGGGGAGCTCAATTTTCTCGACTCTTTGTTCGAGTTCATCAATTTCGATATCAAATCTATCCGGTGGTGGTGGAGCATATTCGAAAATAGGATTATATGTTGTACTTTTGGAAAATCTTTCTTTTTCCTCCAGCAGATTTACAGGAGTAAGGGCTGTCGAATCCAGTACCAGAGAATGTCTTATGTTGGTGGTTCTCAGGGCAATTCTGAACAGTTCATTCTTGCTGCTTGTGGAAATTTTTCGTGGCATTATTCATACCATTCTAGCAGATATAAGTTAAATTAAAATACTGATAAATGCATGTATAATATAGTTAAGTATGAACAAAAAACTCATAGGTATCCTGATTTTTCTTATAGCATTTGTAAGTCTGGGAACTTATCTGCTGATTAACGACGATATAGTAAAAAGTTTTTCGGAAAAGTCGTTTGAATTTGTTGAGAAAAACATAGCCCGAAGAGTCAATACTGGTGGTGAACCACTCCGGAAGGAAACAGATGATGAGGGATCTAAACTTACGGTAGAGGGTGCGATAGCAGAAACAAACCGCCATAGACGCGAAGCAGGACTTCCCGAGCTTGAGGAAAATACGCTCTTGAATATTTCTGCACAGAAAAAAGTTGATGATATGTTCTCCCGTCAATATTTCGAGCACGATGCGCCTACGGGTGAGGGTGCAGGGGATCTTGTAAGTGATGTAGGATATGAATTTATAGTGGTAGGGGAAAATTTAGCATTGGGAAATTATAAAGATGACACTGTTTTGTTGCAGGCGTGGATGGATAGTCCCGGACATAGGGAAAACATCTTGAAGGGTGCGTATACTCAGATAGGAATAGCAGTTGGCAGGGGGATGTTCGAGGGTCGTGAGACATGGCTTGCTGTCCAGCATTTCGCAAAGCCTCTTTCTGCGTGCCCTGCGATAAATGATGCTACTAAATCACAGATAGATAGTAATAATGTAAAACTGGACAATATGAAGGTCGATCTGGAGAACAGGAAAAAGGAGCTTGAGAACAAACCTACAACAAGAGATGAAAGCGAACAATACAATAAGAGGGTAGATGAGTATAACAATCTGGTTAGCGAATACAATGCGTTACTTGAGACAACGAAAGAGCTGGTCGGCGCATATAACTCCCAGGTGCAGAACTTCAATACATGCGCAAAAGAATAGTAGTGGATTCTATTTGGCTTGTAATGATTTCATCTTTCATGTTAATATGATTTTATAACTTTTGAAAAAGGGGGTGAATCACTATGGACGATAATCAAAATCAAGGAGGACAACCAGCTATGCCAGGAGCAGGAATGCCAGGAAGCAATACTCCACCAGCTCCAGGAGCAGGAGACGCACCTATGCCAGGCGGTATGCCAACACCTCCAGTAACTGAGACACCAGAGCCTAGTATGCCAACTCCAGGAAGCGGAGATGTGCCACAACCAGGAACAGGAGTACCACCAGCTCCAGGAGCAGGAGACGCACCTGTGCCAGGCGGTATGCCAACACCTCCAGTAACTGAGACACCAGAGCCTAGTATGCCAACTCCAGGAGCAGGAGACGCACCTATGCCGGGAACACCATCAACAGATGACCAAACAGGCGGAGGAATGCCAGGGGGCAATCCTTCACAAGGATAAGATCTAAGATCTTAAAAAAGCCGTAGATTCTCTACGGCTTTTTGGTAGCCATAAACGCTACTTGACTTGATATTATTTTATTTGTTAAATAAATAAATTGTGAATAAGTATGTTTTATTGTCTATCCTGTCAGTCGTTATTTTTGGTTTTATTTTGGCAGGTCTTCTGACTTCCCAAAGCGTGACATCAGATGATACAATAGACATCTCAGAAAATATTATGTCAAAGACAGGAGAATTAGTTGTCGAAACCATACAAGAAGGAACAGGGGATCAGGTCGTAGAATCAGGTGATGATATAGTCATTCACTATCGGGGAACACTTGAGGATGGAACCGTATTTGATAGTTCATATGATAGAGGTGAACCTTTTCAGACTCAGATTGGGGTAGGGGAAGTTATCAGAGGTTGGGATGAAGGTGTCATAGGTATGAAACCTGGCGAGAAAAGAAAACTTATAATTCCGCCTGCGATGGGATATGGGGAGCAGGGTATTGGCAGTATTCCTCCAAATTCGACTCTAATTTTCGAAGTAGAGCTTGTCGAAATCCTCAAATAGTTTTTTCATTTTCATTTTTTGTTACAATACATCTCATGTATACGATACTTTTGTACTACAAATATGTAAAAATCACCTACCCGAAAAGGGAGATGAAAGCGCAGCGCAAGATCTGCGAAGAGCTAGGGCTTAAGGGAAGAATCATAGTCGCAAAAGAGGGTATAAATGGAACCGTGGAGGGGTTGACCGAAAACACGCAAAAGTACATGGAGTTCATGTCAAAAGACAAAAGATTCAAAGACATTCATTGGAAAAAGTCAGTTGGGACTGGAAGTGCTTTTCCAAAGCTTTCCGTAAAAGTCCGTGACGAAATCGTGAGTCTGCACCTCGGTGAAAAAGATATTGATCCAAATACAACAACAGGAAGGTATCTGGAACCCGACGAGCTGCACGCGTGGTTTGAGAGCAATAAGGAGTTTTATATAGTGGATATGCGAAATGATTATGAGTATCTTTCCGGACGATTTGAGAATTCTGTCCTTCCGGGACTTGAGAATTTCCGCGATTTGAAAAAAGAATTACCCCGCTTAGAACATCTAAAAAATAAGACCGTTCTTACGGTATGCACGGGCGGCGTTAGATGCGAGAAAGCATCGGGATTTTTGCTGCTCAGTGGGTTCTCTGATGTCTATCAATTAAAAGGTGGAATAGTAAGCTACATGGAAAAATATCCAAATGAGAATTTCAAGGGTTCTCTTTATGTCTTCGATGGAAGAGTTACAATGGGATTTAATATGGATGATCCGGAGCGCGAGATAGTAGGCACATGTGAGAAGTGTTTTGCCAAATCAGAGCGCTATATAAATTGCTCCACAGTAGGATGTCACAGACACTTTATAATGTGTGAGTCATGTTTGGATCCGGACGGAAAGGGAGTATGTCCAAATGGATGTGACTATAGACGAAAAAGACAAAGAGAAAATTCCGTAAACTCCTATGATAGATAAGGTCAGGGAAGAAATCAAACAATCCGGAGATCCACAAAAGGCAATTTTTCTCCAAAGGTTTTTCAAGACAGGTAAGGGGGGGTATGCATATGGAGATAAATTTTTAGGGATCAGTGTTCCTGCACAAAGACAAATTGCGAAGAAATTCAAGTCACTAGAACTACCAGATATAGAAAAGCTTATAACTTCTCCGATCCATGAAGAAAGACTGATCTCGCTTTTTATCCTCGTGGATAAATTCAAAAAAGGGAATGAAAAGATGCAGGAGGAGATATTTAATTTTTATCTCAAGAGCACAAAATACATAAATAACTGGGATCTGGTCGACTCATCTGCATATAAAATAGTTGGTCAGTACATGATAAGTAGCAAAAGAGAAGAACTTCTCAGAAGACTTGCTGCATCAAAAAATCTTTGGGAGAGAAGGATTGCTATAGTCGCAACTTATCAATTTATCATAAATGGAAATAGCAGAACTACTTATGAAATTGCGGACCTTCTTATAAACGACAGGAATGATCTTATCCAGAAAGCCGTGGGATGGATGCTGCGGGAAGCCGGAAAAAAGGTGTCGAGTATAGAGCTTGAAGAATTTCTCAAACCAAGATATAAGACGATGCCAAGGACGATGCTAAGATATGCGATCGAAAGATTCGATGATAGTAAAAGAAAGGCATATCTGAAAGGAGAAATATAAATAGTTTTGGCAGTTAATATCTGATTGATAAGCTCGCTGTCAATTTTTAAAGTGATTTGATGAAAAACAAAACGAATGGTATTGGTGTTATTATCGGGCGTTTTCAACCTTTCCATTTGGGCCATGCATGGCTTATAAAAAAGTCTTTGGAAAAGTTTGAAAAAATAATTATCCTCGTGGGCTCATCAAATATCGATGATATAAATAATCCCTGGGATTTGAATTCCAGGATCGAGATGATAGAAAAGTTTATCGCAAAAGAAAAGATAGAAGATAGGATCATAAAGATCGAGCACATAGAAGATATACCCAGCGATGATGAGTGGTTGAAAATCGCTCTTAAAAAAATCAGCATAAAAGATTTTACGGTAATAGGTGACAACGATTGGGTAAATGAAATTTTCGAGAACTCCAGATATCGTGTGTGGAGAGCAGGTTATTCAAATAGGGAGCTATGGGAAGGAACAAAAATAAGAAAATTATTGAAGGAAGATGAGAATTGGCAGGATAGAGTTCCACAATATCTGATAGAATTGATTAGATTCTGATGGAATACTTTGCCCTATTCAATATTTTGATCCTGGTTCTATTTTTACTTTCACGCCAACTGACTTCTGAGATTTATCTATTCATCTTTCAGGTCACAAAAAGAGAAAATCTTGCGACAAATTTTCTGGCGTTCATATTTTTCCCCGGAGTGGTTGTTCATGAGTTGTCTCATTATCTGATGGCCAAATTTGCAGGTGTCCCGACCGGAAAAGTTAGCCTGTTTCCGAAAAGAGAGGGGGACTATGTAAAACTTGGAAGTGTAAGTGTTGCCAAAAGTAATCTGGTAAAAGAATTTCTTATCGGAGTGGCCCCGCTATTTGTGGGCGTGTTGTCTATTCTTTCTATAGTCTATCTGATGCTCCAGGATTTTTCCGGATTCAATATTTTGAAAATTGTCATCTGCCTTTACGTGATTTTTGTAATCTCAAATACTATGTACGCAAGCAGAAAAGATTTTCAGGCGGCGCTTCCTTTTATGGCAGCAATCATCACCATCGGCATAGTGTCTTTTGTCGTTGGAATAAGACTCCCTGATATTTCTATCGAATGGATGGGAAGTATCGAGATGACAAAGATTTTCTATATGGGATCGTTATACCTGGGAGTCCCTATCTTTATAGACTTGCTAGTTATTTTGCTTCTACGATTTTTCAACCGTGTGTGGTAGGATATGCCTATGGATTCCAAGAATTGGATACTGCTTCTGCTGGTTATAGGTGTAGTCGGATATTTTGGGTACAGTGTGTCAAGAAACCCTGTGCTTAATGAAACTGTAGTTAATGAATCCAGTGATGAGAGTTCTCAGGTAGCAGGAGACAGTTATCAGGTGCCTGCCGATTGGGAACAGTACGATGGCCAGACGATAAATTTTTATCATCCTGCGGAATGGAAGCCTGAGGAAAGAGAACCATTTAATGGGTCAGTCATTGAAGATGTTGTCCTAAATATTCCTGAAGCGACAGATAATTCTTTGTATTACTCTGAGGTTCCTTATGATATGTTAAAGCCTGATGATATAGCCTCAGAAGATATGCTCGATATCAATGACAGGAAATGGATAAAGTGGGTAAGAGAGGGCGAAGACTATGTTAGCTATGATTATTACACAAATGAGGTCCCGAACAAAGACGTAAGAAGCTTTGCTGTTCATGTAACCATAAAGGAAGAAGATAAGGATCTTGAAGAGGATTTGGTAAAACTCATCAATACTATAGAATTTGTGGAGGATAACGTAAAAAAGATAGAAGATCAGGAAGCTACAGCTTCGCCGGATTTATCCGAATAATCTTATCATCATCTCCAGATGGGATGCCACGGCCGTCGGTATTGGAGGTTGTAATGTAGAGCATATCATCCGGTCCAACGATCACCTCCCTGATTCTGCCGAATTCTCCTTTGAAATACTCGCTCACGAGATACTCATCATTTACTTTTTCAACTCTATATAAAGCATTTCCACGTAGTCCGCCAAAATAGAATTTATCGTCGATAAATGCGAGCCCGGCAGGAGCCCACGTGTCATTTCCGCTCTGGACAAGAGGTGAGTGCATTTGCTCGCGCGACATATTCCCTGAGATAAGAGGCCACCCATAATTATCTCCCATCTCAACTGCGTTAAATTCATCTGTTGCACTATTCCCGTGTTCTGTACTGAATAGATTTCCGTTGTTATCCCACGCCAGTCCTTGCGGATTTCTGTGACCATAGGAGAATATGGGATTGCCAAAAGGATTATCAGCAGGAGTTCCGCCACCCTTATCCACTCTAAGTATTTTTCCTGCGAGAGAATTTCTGTCTTGTGATAGGGAAGGCTCGGTTGCATCACCCGTTGCTATGTAAAGATACCCATCTGGTCCGAATTTTATCCTTCCGCCATCATGTCTTGGAGCACCTGGTATATTATCAATAATTATCTTTTCATCCCGGAGCGTCAACTCATCATCTAGAAAAAATCTTGAGACGCGATTGAGTGTATTCTCACCATTTGGACGCGTAGTGTAGTATAAATAGATAAAATTATTGTCAGAAAAGTCAGGATCGATAGCAACCCCGTGAAGACCGCTTTCACTTGTACTGACGACATCAATATCTGCTATCTTTTTTACATTGTCACCATCAATCAGCTTTACCCCTCCATTTCTTTCTGTAACCAAAATTTTTCTGTCAGGCAAGAATGCGATGGCCCAGGGAACCATGAGATTGTCGGCGATGACAGACACGCGTGGAATATCCTCTGCAGGAATCTCTATTTCATCTATGATGTTCACTTTTTCAAGAGGAAGGTTTGAGCGACTCAGGATTTTTGTAAAGGAAAGTAGCGAGAAGATGATAAGACCTAAGATCGCTAGTACCAATAGAAAAAAGATGCTTTTTTTCATGTAGCAAGTTGTCATAGTGTATACTAATCGTATGCACTATTTCAACAAATTTTTCTTTTGGATAAGGATAATAGCATTTGTTATTTTGGCCATATATGGCTTTATATATTTGATAGCCGGAATCTTCAACTAGGAGAGATTTAATGTAATATTTCTTACAAAACTTTAGTAATATCCATTACAGTCTTCTATCCCGAACTATATTAAATTAGTTTAGGATTACTATAAGGAAGGTGGTGAATTATGGAAAATTATAGCGACCGTCATGAAAAGTGCTGGTACTGTGTGGATCTAGAGGACTCTTATGCTGATAACGCAAAGTCCGAAAAGAAAACCACTAACGCTTTTACTGATTATATAAAAAGTTTTGTCGTAAGACTTGCTGGCATAGTTATGTAGAGATATTGCGTGGATATGAAATCAACCAATCGTATCCTGTGATATCATATATTACTTTTTATATAAGTATAAATTTTCCTCCTTTTTGTATATTTTCCATTTCGGGAACTTAAAATGATTACTTACCACCAGACTATTCTTTTTTAACTCCAGATCTAATTTTTTCTCCAGTGAGGGCATTATATGTTTTATACCAAAGACTGTTACGGCAGTGAAATTTTTGAGACTTACATCCCAGTAGCTTTTCCTATGGATATATGCAATGTGTTCTAAGTGCGCCTTTTTGATCTTGCGTCTTGCTACGAGAACAAGTATAGGATTTAACTCATAGCCATGGGCCTGCGCACCTCTGCGCGCGGCCGCGATCACGATCCTTCCATCGCCTGATCCCAGGTCTGCGAATTTATCTCCAGGCTTAAGTCGAAGCATGTCCAGCATCTTTTCCATTTTGGGCTTTCGGGTTACGGCAAAAGGTGCACCAAAAAGAATAGAGTAGGAAAGTATATAAATTATGTAAATAAGCAGGAGGCCGATAATAATAAGAAAAAAATTGATGATAAAAACTAACATGAGAAATATGATATCACGGATTAAAGAGCGTTAGATTCTTACGCAGGAAATTTTGGGGAAGAAGAAAAAGAAACCTCTCGAGTAATCAACATAGCAAATCGTTCTTGACAGAGGGAAAAATCCAAGTAGCATTCTGGACGTAGGTTTTGCTGTCGGTGTAGGAGTAGGGCTTTCAGACGGAGTTGGTTCATCTGTGGGGGTGGGTGTTTGTGTAGGCTCGTCCGTAGGAGTTGTTGTGGGAGTATCTGTGGGCTCATCTGTCGGACTAGGTGTAATGCTTGGGTCATCCGTGGGGCTAGGTGTTTCTGTTGGACTTTCTGTCGGGCTGGACTCTACCATCTCAACTGCAGATTGCGAGTTTTGAGGGTTTGATAGCGGCTGCAGAACAAAGTCAGAGGAGTTATTATCGTTATCTTCGCCATTGCCGTTCGTTTCGTCACTTCCTCCAGTTCCCATGCTCTCTGTGCTCGCGGAAGATGTAGCTTTGCGTTCTATGCTGCCATTTGGTGCCGGATTTTCTGTCGGAGAATCCTCAGAATCGACAGCTTCACCAAATCCCACCTTGTCTACCTCAGTCAGCCCCGCGTCACTATACAGGACAACAACATTGCCGGCACCGAGCCTGTTTCCGGTATTGGAGTATAAATTGTCGGGCGAAATTGTCCCATCATATTCGTTGGATGCTACTAGAAAATAACCGTGCGGCGATATCGTGCCTGACATGCTTGCGACCAGGTTGCTTTCAGCTCCGGCTCCTGATGCTTTTCTTGTTAGTCTATACCCATCAAGCGTTACGGTCGAATCTGTAGGATTATATATTTCGATAAATTCATCACCGGTAACATCTCCACCTATTTGAATTTCTGAGATTACTAAGTGTTCCGCTGTTTCTGCAAATGCGACATTTTTGTTAGGTGTATATAGGGATGAAATCAGAAGAAGAATAATAAGTGGAGCGATAAATATAGGCAGCAGCTTTCTCATCACTAATTTATATATATTAACACCGGTGTTTTTTGTCAAGAGTATAATTCTATATCAATATATTCCAATATTTTAAGAATCTACTGTTGACATAGGATAAAATTTATATCAATAATATATAATGCAAAAAAAAGTTGCCCATCTTTATAAAGCAAGACCTTCAATAAGTAGATCATCTTTCAGACTCAGTCTCCGTTACCATCTAGCCATCTTTAAATACAGCTTTCTTAGATAGAAATTCGTATGTTCAAAAATCAAGTAAATAAAAGGAGGGTGTTTATCGTTATTCTGGGAATAATAACTGTGCTTGCTATATATTTGGTATTGCGGGGAGACACTATGGTTAATGATAAAGCTCAAGAATCAGCAAATACGGTGATAGCCGATCGATAGGTCTGAGTATTAGAAGGGTTATCAAAATTTAATGAATCTAAAGGTCAAGCGATTGAAGGGAATTAGAGAGAAAACTTTCGGTTTGATAACAGCAGATGAGGCCTATCCAGTACTATTTAATACGCGATTCGGGATCCACACATTCTTCATGAAATTTCCCATCGATGTTCTCGTGCTTGATAAAGAAAATAAGGTCCTAACGATAAAAGAAAATCTCTCCAGAAATAGAATCTTTGCGTGGAATCCCAAATATGATACTGTGATTGAACTTCCGGCAGGATTCATAAAAAGAAACAAAATAGAGAAAAGGATGACGATAAATCTTAGCTGGATTTCTTAAGATACCATTTTGCAAATCTTTCCCAGATCGAATAATTTTTCGCAAATCTTATATTTTCACCTAGACACTGCGCGACAGATTTTCCGTCAGGTAAAAAGCTGACTATCCTCATCGCTGGTAGTCCCTTGCCTTGAGGCTTAGAGAGAGCTTTGCCTTCTGATTTATATGAAAATATCTTTAGGATATCTTTGTCTTTATATATTAGATTCTCTTTAAAAATGAGCCTTTTGTCAGTATAGGGCCTAAGAAGATTGAGAAAGTCTTCGCTTTTCAGCCAGATATTCATGTATTTCATATAAGGTCCGGGAAAATTATTCAATGCCGGAAATTCCCAAACGTGATCTGAGATGATAAGCGGTTTTCTGACAATTTTATAAGCACTTTCTGCCTTATCGATCGCGATCGTTCTAGCTGATTCGCTTTGGATTTCAATCAGGTCGATTTTTACAGGTTTAAATCTAATCCCGAAAGTATCGAGTTCCCTTTTTGCCATGTTTATTTTGTCTTTGTTTGTCGATACAAAGCTGAGCATATGTGTATTATAGCCCAAAATTTTCGCTGGATTAAATAATATTTCTTACATTTTGTTTACTCCCATTTCAAACTCCCTTGAGGTTAATAAACTAAAGTTTATGTGCATGAAGGGAGGTGAAATGATATGGCAAGTACAATAATCGGAATTCTACCGGACAGAGCACACGCTGAGGAAGCGATTGCTTCTCTTGAAGCGAAAGACTATAACCCGAAGGATTTTACTATCATCATGAAAGATGATAACAACAGGGTTACAGAACAAAGCGGCAAGGCTGCAGGTGGTGCTGTCGGAGGCGCAACAACGGGTGCTGTAGTAGGAGCTCTTGCAGGGCTTCTAGTTAGCGCAGGCATCCTTCCCGGACTGGGCGCTCTATTTATAGGAGGTCCTCTCGCTGCTGCGTTAGGTCTCGGAGGAGCTGCAGCTGTAACGACTTCGGCTGCTGCGACCGGAGCTCTTGCAGGAGGAATATTAGGACTCCTGGGTCAGCTAGGACTTAGTGCTCAGGATGCCCATACCTACGAGAAGAGGATAAAAGAAGGTGGAGTTGTTATAGCCGTACCAACTCAATTTGGTGAGGAGAACGAAGTAACAACAATCCTTCATGATCATAATGCTGAACAGGTCAGACGCATAGAGAATGCGCACGACTACATGACTGCTTAGCTGACTATGATAGTAGTATAAGCGCCGGAAAGAAAGCCAAAGACACTTTCCGGCGCATGAATAGAAGTAGTATAATTGATAGATGTCCCAGTACTATAACCCCAGTAGAAAAAGAAATGTATATGACCCCAACACGCAAGAACCATTTAGGCTAAGCCGTTCAAAGATAGATCTATTCGTAAGTTGTCCGAGATGTTTTTACATGGATAGGAGACTGGGTGTCGGTCAGCCTCCTGGATATCCTTTTAGCCTGAATTCTGCCGTCGATGCACTTTTAAAAAAAGAATTCGATATTCATAGGGCAAATAACACGGCGCATCCATTGATGAAAGAATATGGAGTTGATGCCATACCGTTTTCTCACTCAAAAATGGATGAGTGGAGAGATTCATTGCGCCGTGGAATTACTATTCCTATAGAAGGTACGAAAGTGGTGGTGACCGGGGGAGTAGATGACGTCTGGAAGTCTGCGGATGGAAAGCTTATTATCGTTGACTATAAAGCGACATCTAAAAGTGGTGAAGTGAGCCTGGATGCGCCATGGCAAGACGGATACAAAAGGCAAATGGAAATATATCAGTGGTTATTCCGGAAAAACGGATTTGACGTGAGCGACACTGGATATTTTGTTTATTGTAACGGAGATGCTGACAAAAAAGCTTTTGACGCAAAGTTGGAATTCAACATAAAACTCCTTCCATATGATGGAGATGATAGTTGGGTAGAGCGGACAATTCGAGATGCAATAGAGTGTTTGAATCTGGATGCGATTCCCAAATCTGGTGAAGATTGCGATTATTGTAAATACCGTCAGGCGGCACGCGCCGTCGAGAATTAGATGCCCGGGCTGGTCTGAAAGACTACTAATAATATACTGCCTATTATGATAATCCCCAGTATGATCAGGTGATATCTTTTAGGAAGACCTTTCTTTTTTGTCATATATAACTATTTAGGACTAAAATTCGAAAAGAGTCAATATTTCATAATTCCGGTATATCTGATTTGTGGGCGAGGTCAGAAGAGCCTAGGAAAAGAAACTTAGGAACTGATTTGCTATAATAGGAATTGCCCTTTATGCAAAAAGCAAAAACACTTGCGCATAAGTCGTTCTATTTTTTGGGTGAGAGACTGGCTTTCTTGCTCGTAATTTTTGTCTTCACAGGACTTTTATTTATCGAGACTACACATCAGGCATTTTCAGAGGAAGAGGAGGTTTATCTTGGCTATACAAAGGAAGGATTAACGTTCGATAACTATCTAAGCTTTCCATATTCATATGCTGTAGAGTCGGTATCGACCCTTTCACACGACTATTCCGAAATCGATTCCGCCAGCCACATCGTCATAAAAGATCCAGAACCTGCCAAAGATGCAGGAAGCGAAGACATATGGGATGCAATAGCATCTTGTGAATCAGGGGGAAATTGGGGTATAAACACGGGAAATGGATATTATGGAGGTCTTCAATTCTCACAAGGTGCATGGAATAGTGTAGGGGGAACAGGATTGCCCTCAGACGCATCGAAAGAAGAGCAGATAGAAAAAGGTAAAGCTTTACAGCAAAAGAGAGGGTGGGGAGTCTGGGGACTCTGCGCAAAAAAGTTAGGATTGTAACTTCGCTCGAATTAGCCCTTAGATATAGGAAATAATGAATTTATGTGGTAGTATTTTTTTATGCCGAGAATTGAAAGAGGCGGTGTAAAGATAGAGAGTGTTCATGATCTCAAAGATATAGCCCATCATCACGAGAGAGAATTCGGTAGATATCTAGGGACGCAGAATGTTAAGGCCGATTATGAGACCGTTGAATTTCAAGTATCAGGAATAAATCCCAGAACCGGAGAGTATGGTCTGATGAGCCACCGGCCGGATTTTCCAGTAATTGATCTGGAATCCGGAAAAGAATGTTTTATAGAGATAACGACGTCTCCCTATGATCCCGAGAGCTTTGACCCGAAAGCCAGACAGAAAAAGATAATGGAGCTATATATGGAAGAGATTGGGGAAAATATCGTATATCTTGTTTTGTATCAGCAAAATCTTATGGAAATCCAGAATTCTTATCCAGAACTTAGGCTAAATTTTTTCCAAAGAGCAGATGGTCTTTATTCTCCTAAGTAAAGTTTGCTTGTTATGATATGTTTGCGAAAAAGAGAGAAATAGATTGATTTTCATAATGTTATAATTGGACTTCATGGATAAGCTTATTTTTCTGGACACGGAGACTACCGGCAACAACTACTATATAGATAGGCTATTTGAAGTTGCCTATAAATTTGAAGGCAAAACATATTGCGAATACTTTGAGCCGCCACTTCCGATTTCTGTGAAGTCTCAAAGCATCACTCATGTTACCAACAAAATGGTTGATGGAAAGCCTGGATTTGAGGATAGCGAAATGAAAAAGGATCTTGAAAAAATCCTGAAGGATAATATTTTGGTTGCACACAGTGCGGAGTTTGATATGGAAATGCTATCGCAGGAAGGGCTCGAGGTTCCTAACTATATATGCACATTAAAAGTCGCCAGAGCCCTTGATGTAGATTCCGAAATACCGGAGTATGGACTGCAGTATCTGAGATATTATCATGACCTAAATGTAGAAGATGCTTATTCGCATGATGCAAAATCCGACATAAAGGTCCTCGAGGCACTCTTTTATTTTCTGTTCGGGAGGATGAAAAAAAGTGGAATGGAGGAAAGCAGGATAATCTCCGAAATGCAGCGTATCTCGAAAGAGCCTGTGATATTCAAGATTTTTGGATTCGGGAAGCACAAAGGAAAAAAGATAGAAGAAGTTGCAGCATACGACAGAGGTTATCTCGAGTGGATGCTCGATCAAAAACTCCAAAGCGAATTCGTGCAGGAGGACTGGATAGTGACATTAAAACATTATTTGCAGATAAAAGATTAGGCAGATATTTAACTCTTTAACGTCTTTTGCAAAAGGTTAAGTAGTGCTTCTTCGTTCCACGACAATCCCGAAATTGCAGGTTTTCTTCCGAAATGTTTACCAAAATGAGGGACAAGTAGATTTGTCTCGTAGGACTTTATGACATGAGGATGGATGTAGTAATTCCTGCAGACACTCACTGTGTTATTTAGGTGGGAGGCGACTTTTTTTACGGTTTCGTTTATGTTCTGCTTCAGGATTTTTGGATCTGTTGCTTGCCCAATTTTATAGAGCGTGTGCGCAGAGAGATTTGTCGCTCCCCATGTGCGAAAATCTTTCGCACTAAAATCATCTTTGGTTATATCCTTTAAGAATTCATTTACATCAGACGAATCTATCACGTGGCGGTTATTATCGTCATCGACATATTGGAAGAGCTCATATCCTGGAAGCTCTACGCATTTTTTGATCACTTTGACTACTGCGGGATTATTTACTGCGAGTGTATTTTCGATTCCACTTTTTCCTACATAGTTAAAAATTGCCTGTCCGTTTTTAACCTTCACATGACGGTTGCGGAATGTAGTGAGACCATACGAGTTGTTTTCCTCAGAGTATTGTTCATTACCAATCCTTATCAGAGTATTTTCAAGAAGCCAGACTATCGTTGCGATTACCTTTTTCCGGCTCAAATTATGGTCGGATAAATCATATCTTACTTTACCTCTGATAAGAGGAAGCGCTTTGCCAAAGTCGAGCATTTTTGCGAACTTATTCTCCTGACTTATCTTTATCCAGTCAGGATGATAGATATATTGTTTTCTTTTCCTGTCATCTATCCCAGTTGCCTGAACGTGGTCATTATTACGAGGGGCTATCCAGACCTTTTTCCACGCAGGAGGTATCACCAATCCTTCTATTCTTTCAAGCTTTGACTTATCTGCAATCCTTTTTCCTGATAAATCATAATAAGCGTACTTGCCATTTATTTTTTGTCTGAAGTAACCCGGAGAATTGTCAGAAGCATAGCGGAGTTTTTCCTGTTTTAACTTTTTGAGAAGATTCGCATCACTTATTATGTTCACAGCTAAAAGAGTATCGCAAAATTGAAATCAACACAACATTTGTGATAACTTAAGCTATGCAAGTAGCCCAGAATAGGCACAAGTATTTTAGATCATTTGAAGCAAAATCTCTTCGAACACGTTCACTGCTGACTCAGGTTTCCGATAAGTTGACAGAAATTTGCGGATCGACAACTTTTCTGATGCTCCATATATTCTGGTTTGCTTTTTGGATAGTAGTAAATACGGGGAATTTTCCTCTAATTCCTATCTTTGACCCATATCCCTTTGGTTTTTTGACACTTGTAGTGTCTCTAGAGGCTATATTCTTGGCACTATTCATACTTGTTTCCCAACACAGGCAGTCATACATAACGACAATCAGGGACGAAGTGCATATGGGAGTATCTCTCATAGTTGAGGAGGAGGTTACAAAGATACTGGCTGTGCTTGCTGAGATGAGAAAACAAATGGGCATGAAGGAGGATCTGGAACTTCAGAAAATGAATCAAAGGATAGATACTGCATATTTGGAAAGAACCATCACTGAGCAGCTGAGGCGTGCAAATAAACCATTGGTTGAAAAACTCCTGCAGGATCTTTCGGGCACTATAGGAAGTGCTCCTGACAGAAAACCGTAAAGTTGAATTTTATTATGCATGCTATTATACTTTGAACAGTGAAGAATAAGAATCTACTTATTTTAGGAGGAGTGGCGCTTGTCATAATAGTTGCTGGATATCTCTGGTTGAATAGGTCTTCGAATAACGATTCGCCTCAAGTAGCGGATGACTCTCAGGTTGTACAACAAGAAGCAAACATCGTCATGAGTGCGTTTGAAGGATCCGGATCAGTAATGTGTGCATATAAGCAAGAAAATGTTCAAGCAACAGTATATATAAAGAACGGAATGGTGAGAATGGATTCTATTGGTGATGGAGAGTCTTCCTCAGGGAACGTAATAATTAAAGATGATACGCTTTGGGCTTGGGAGACTGGGAGCACGGAAGGACTCACGATAGAAAATATTAGTCAGTATGAAAGCGATCCTAATATGGCCTCGGAATATGCCGTAAATGAGGAATATATCAGCGAGCAAATCGAGGAAAATAAAGCAAACTGCTCAGAGCAAAATATCGCAGATGGGATATTTGAGATACCCTCTGAGGTAGTATTCCAGGATTTTTCTTCTAATTTGGAGGATATTCAGGAGCAACTTCCTGAAGGGTACGAACTTCCAGAAGGTTATCAAATTCCTTCCAACTAATACTGACGATTCTTAGTTTTTATGATTAAAAAAATAGTTATCTTTTTAGTTCTAGTAGTGCTCTTATTTATAGGTTATTCTATCAGCCAGAATTATGACGACAAAAGCATAGTAAGTAATGTAGAGGACTTTGTCGACGAAAACCTAGGAGGTCCCATAGCCGATCTCCATCCTTTATCGATAGAATCATTACGGCGTGGTCAGTATCCCGGTAGCGAAATCACGATCGAGCAGACACTTCCTTCGGGAAGTAATTATTCCCGTTATATCACCTCCTACCGTTCTGAGGGGCTCAAGATCTATGCTCTTTTGACCGTTCCTGACGGCGACGCACCGGAAGGAGGATTTCCGGCGGTGATCTTTAATCATGGATATATAGCACCTGATGAGTATAAGACGACAGAACGATATGTCGCCTACACAGACGGATTTTCTAGAAATGGATATGTAGTTTTGCGTTCTGATTATCGTGGTCACGGAAATTCCGAGGGGGAAGCTGAGGGTGGCTACGGGAGCAATGCCTATACTATAGACATATTAAATGCTGTTTCTTCCATAAAAAAACTTGAATACGTAAATCCTGAAAAGGTAGGAATGTGGGGGCACAGTATGGGGGGCCATATAACGCTGCGTAATATGGTGGTAAATAAAGACGTAAAGGCCGGTGTAATTTGGGCTGGCGTAGTAGCATCTTATCCTGATCTACTTGAGAGATGGAGAAGGGGGAATGTAAATTCGACTGGAACCCCATCACCATTTCCAACCAGATCAAATAGGGGAGGTTGGAGGAATGGGTTCATAGAGTTGTACGGCACACCGCAAGACAATCCTGCTTTTTGGAACTCCATATCTTCGAATTCCTATCTAGGTGACATCTCAGGTCCTGTGCAGCTTCATCACGGAACGGCTGATTCATCTGTGCCATTTGAATTCTCAGAAAAACTTTCCGAGCAGCTAGAGTCGGAGGGTAAAGAAGTTGAGCTTTATATATACGATGGCGATGACCATAATTTGTCCGGCAATTTTTCGATTGCGATGCAACGCTCTATAGAATTTTTTGATAAATACCTCAAATAATAATTTCCTATAAGGTCTTTTTAATTAGTCTTTACCCATAGATATAACCTGCAATAACTTGCATTTGTATTCAAATTGTGATATATTACAGGCCAATTCTGCCAACTGTCTAAAGGTTGGCTTTTTTGTACAAAAAAACTTTTTAATAACTGCCCAAGTTATTAATGAAAAACTTATTTAAGAAATTAAATTTAAAGTCAGACGCGTAGCGCGGGCTGGCTTTTTTTGTTTGAAGGGAGGTGAAAATATAGAATGAAAAAATTATTAATAAGCGTATTTACGATTCTTGCAGTATCTGCTGCAACTTTCGGCGCAACTCAGGCTTTATTTTCAGATGAGGAGACAAGTTCGAATAATACTTTCACAGCTGCAACTCTAGATCTAAAAACTAATGATGCAGACGGAACTACATCATCTTACACTCTAGCAAACATCAAACCAGGTGACTGGGCAAATGCTGGTCAAGTAGTTTTGAAAAACGCAGGTTCAGTTAATGGAACTGTTTGGTATGAAATTACTGACGTAAGAAATTACGAAAATACATGTCAAGAGCAGGAAGTTGGAGATTCATCATGTGGAACTGGTGAAAATGGAGGAGAACTAGGAGGCCTTGCAAAAGCGAGCCTTCAGCAAAACGTTGCTCCTTGGACTAGATTCCCATCAACAGGAATCCTTCCAGTAAATGATGCAGAAGGAGTTAGATACGACATCGGAACATTAAACGCAGGTGAAAGCTTGCCAATAGTTGTTTATGGAGTATGGACTTCAAGTGCAACCGATAATCTTGCAATGGGTGACAGCGTCGTTTTCGACGTAGTTTTCCACCTAGAGCAAAACTAAAGTCTTTTGACTTTTTCTCTCCCGACTTTATGCCGGGAGAACAAAGAGCCAAATTATGAAAAAAATAGGATTTATAAAAAACACAATTTATTCGATAGGACTATCACTTCTGATTGTCGTTGCGGTGGTTCTTTTCGCTGGAAAATTCGGGATAGGTGGCATTCGTGCACTCGTTGTACAGTCGGGTTCTATGGAGCCTAAGATTATGACAAAAAGTGTTGTGATAACTGTGCCTAGTAGTTTCTACGGTGAAAATGATGTAATCACTTTCAAACAATCCGGTCGTGAGAACGTATTGGTGACTCACAGAATCGAGAATACTGTCACAACTCCAAACGGAAATGAATTCGTCACTAAAGGTGACGCGAACGAAGAAGCAGATGGTGAAACAGTTCCTGCGGGGGATGTTATAGGAAAAGTTGTCTTTACGATTCCATTCATAGGTATTCTGGTGTCATTTGCACAGACACAGATAGGATTTCTGATACTGGTTATCATTCCTGCTGTTGCGATCGTCTATAGCGAACTTTTGAATATCAAAAATCAGATAGTAAAGTTTTACGTAAATAGAAAGGGTAGGCGTCTAGTGAGGCCATTAAAATAATCATGAAAGAAAGAATTTCAAAACTAATACTGCTTTTGATTTTGCCCCTGGTTCCATTTACGGGTATATCTAACGCGCTGCTATATGACACTGAAAGCTCTATGAACAATAGTTTTTCTGCAGCAAGCCTAGACATCACTCTTTTGGATGCAGGTGGAGATGAGATTTCCGGCCTGCTTTTTGACAAAAATAAATTAAAAGGTGATGAAGAGCTAATCCAGAAAATCAAAGTCTCAAATTCCGGCACGCTGGATTTTTATTACCACCCAGAATTTGAACTAAAAAATGGAAATCTCAATGTTTGTGAAGGGATATCATTGAAAGCCTCGAAAGAAGGTAGCGAGGTCTATGAAGGTTCGCTGAAAGACTTTAATCTTGCAACTATGTCAGCGCAGATCACAAATAGTACTGACGAGTGGGAATTCGCGCTTACCCATGAAAATAGTGACGAAAGTCTACAAGGAGAAATTTGCGAATTCAATATCGCATTTCTGGCATACCAAAATATCGATAATACCGGATTTTCCGATAAAGAAAAAGTAGCGAGTAAAGTCGGATTTGCTTACGAGCCAGTACTGACGGCATATCACAACTCATCATCCTATAAATTTATCTTTACGCTTTCAAATCTTTCTAATTTTACGGGGTTTGATTATAGCCTGATCTACGACACAGACACAATAACAGACTTTGCAAGCGGGTCCGCATCTCTAAGTGGCGAGACTAGCAAGGTAACGGAGATAGATTTGGGGACAGAATCAGGTGGTGTATTTACTCCACAAATAAATCCGCATAATTTCAACCTAAATATCAATCTTATTGATATAGATGGTGATGCGCTTACGCTATCTAAGCAGTTGTAGTCATAATGAAAAATTTCCTAGTTTCGATTATCTGTCTTATCATTTTCTTGGGTTTTGGCAGACTTTCATATGCATATGATCTAGATGTCCAGTGTGACGACACTAAATGTAATATTTCGTCCCACGATCCGATCTTTAAAGGTGATGACATGTGGACCCCAGGAAAATCTGTAGAAAAAAGCATTTTTGTTAAAAATACTGGGGAAAGCGAAAAGGAAATCTATCTCAGGATAAAGACTAACGAATCTACAGGAGAGCTTGATGAGCACATGCTAATTAGCCTCATGAAGCAAGGAGCGGGAAGTCCTATCTGGACAGGGATATTGAAAGAGCTGATTGAAGACGAAACAGTACTGATCGAGGATTTTTCCAAGGACGAACAAATCGAGCTTATTATCTCTGCGCAGATGGATAGCGCTGCATCAAATGAGCTCCAGGGCGGATCTTCGGTCTTTGATTTCGGATTCGGATTTGAGAGGGATTTGTCTGATGATAATGATAGTGAGGATAGTTCCGATAATAACAATTCTGATACAAATTCTAACGAAGGGAACAATTCTCAAAATACAGTAGGACAAATACTTGAAGGCATTGCTACGTCAATATTTGGTGGTCAGACTCAAGCTGCGGTGCAGGAGCAGGGTGATGTTGCTGGAGAAAGTTCTGAAGAAAAGAGCGATAGATCAGAGGTGATGGGAATTTCTGACGAGTGTGCGGACAGTAACTGGTGGATATTGGTCTTAGTGGCTCAGGCGCTAATTTCCATAATGTATTTCATCAAAAAAATAAGCGTTAGGATTTCTACACTAATTAACTTCGTGGGAGTCATTTTAGCAAGTGCTTTTATCTATTTTCTGTTCTGCATATCTTGGCCGATAATCATTTCTCTGGGGATCTTTGCTGTTCCACAGATAATTATTAACAGGAAATTTCTAGCAAAAAAATTATCCTTCAAGTAGATTTTCTGATATAAGATATTCTATTATCCCTACTGCAAGTCCTTCTGCTGGTGTGAGAGGATCATCTACGATGAGTGCCCTGTCCGATGCGTTTGTCAAAAATCCGGTCTCCAAAATACTTGACACTGTCATGGGATGCACCGCATGTTCAAACCTCCAAAAAGAAAAAGCATAGTATCCGCGCATATTGCTTGTTATCTCAGGATCTTTAGAAAGCAGAGTAGATGCACCATACGAATTCTCTATGAACTCGACAAGCTTTTTCGCCTTTCCTGTGTAGTCACGCCATGGAGAGGCTACTTTGTATCCTGTCTTGAACAGATTTTCTGATCCATCCGCATGGATGGCTACGAATACATCTGCCCAGTAGCGCTTGGGCACAGTTGCTGGCAATATATCTACAACTATTCCATTTTTTTCCAGTATATCTTTTGTGAGCATGGCGATTTCATAATTTACTTCCCATTCACTCTTTCCACCGCCGGAGGCTCCTGTATTTCCTTCGAGTCTGTGAAGCTCATCGGGAATTTCTTCATTTTTCCAATGTCCAACCTGTAGACCAACCCTGGCTGGTCCTTCGGGCCGTTCCCAATTATCCAGCCATCCAAATTTACCGAGATTAACAGGTGCTTTGCCGTCATCGACGTGGTATGGAGGCGCTCCGGATATATTGACTAATCTGTCCCGCACGATAAGGGTTACTATCGGAGTAAGGATAAAAAGAATTATCAAAAGAATATTTTTTTTCATAGGATCTTAGGAGGAATAATGATTATAACACACACTTTTTGTTTACAAAAAACATGAGACCATTTAGAATAGTAACTGTGAAAGCAGCACGATATTCAAGTCATGGTGGTCCCGAGGTAATTAAGATAGAGGAGATCGCCGACCCTACGCCTGAGAGCAGCCAGGTATTTGTTGAAAATTATGCGGCAAGCATCAACCCTTTTGATTACAAAGTCAGAAGCGGGATGATCCCCGGGATGCCCTCCGAGTTCCCGCTTACGATCGGCGGAGATTTTTCCGGAAGAATCGTCAGCGTAGGCGACAAAGTTACGGAATTTACTGTCGGAGACGAAATATACGGGCAGGCTAGTGTATTTGGCGGCGCTTCTGGATCTATCGCAGAAAATCTTGTAGCAAATCCTGGCAGTATATATCTAAAACCCGAGAATACCGACTTTTATGAAGCAGCCAGTCTCCCACTCGTAGGAGCGAGTGCTATTCAGGCTATTGAGGATCATATACATCTTAAGAAAGGTCAGAAGATTCTAATCCAAGGTGGAAGCGGTGGAATAGGTAGCATTGCGATACAGATCGCAAAAAAGATAGGCGCATATATTGTGACCACGGTAAGCACAGACAATGTAGAATTTGCAAAGTCTCTTGGTGCAGATAGGATAATTGATTACAAGAAAGAAGATTTTTCAGAGATTTTGACTGATCTTGATGCGGTCTTTGATGCTTCTGGAAAGAAGTTGGATGAAAGGTCATTTAAGATTGTAAGAAGTGGAGCAATCATAGTGTCTATGACAAGCGTGCCAAAAGAGCTTGGGAGCAATACTAAAGAAATTTCCGTAATTTCTCAGAATTCACAGGTAACCAGTGATAGGTTAAAAAGACTAAAAAAATATGTTGAAGAAAACGACGTAAAGCCGCAGATAGATAGGCGGTTTCAGCTAGATGATGCTTCTGATGCATATAGATATCATGAGCAGGATCATCCTAGAGGGAAAGTCGTAATAAAAATAAGATAAATTATGGATCATGAAGAGGTACACAAATTGCACCACGAGTCTGAAGAGCACCTTAACTCTGCCGAGCATTTAAGGAAAGAGACACATTTACATGCAAGTATCGTTATCTTTGCAGTGATTGGACTTTTTTTCCTCGCAGCTATTGGGGCAATCACGTACTTTCTAATAAGAGGTCAAAAGAGTCTGGAGCAAATAGAGAGAATGGATGCTCCACCGACTCCGGCTGTCTTCTCAGCAAATTCTTCGCTTGCGTTCAAAGAGCTGACTATTCCTTATTTGACAGAAAGAAATTATGAAAGTGAGACAGGAGGACTGGAGCAGGTTTCTACAAGTTCAACCCACACAAGTTATCTGACTAGTTACGATTCTGATGGTTTGAATATCAACGCCTTACTTACAATTCCACGTGGGCAAGTGCCTACAGGTGGGTGGCCTGCGATAGTTTTCGTTCATGGCTACATACCACCCAGCATATATCAGACTAATGGTGAAAGTTACTCAGATTACGTAGATTATTTAGCTAGAAATGGATTCATAGTTTTTAAAATAGATCTCAGGGGTCATGGCACATCCGAAGGAGAGCCTGGTGGAGCATATTATTCAGGAGACTACATAATCGATACCCTAAATGCGGTTTCTGCTATGAAGGGTTTTACCATAGCGGGAGAGGGTGTGGTTAATCCCGAAAAGATAGGCCTTTGGGGGCACAGTATGGCTGGAAATGTTACTTTTAGAAGTTTTGTCGCAGCAAAAAATATTCCGGCTTTAGTTATTTGGTCTGGTGCTGTGTATACATATGAGGATTGGCAGGAATTTGGACTAAATGACAATAGTTATCGTCCACCTAGCGACGATTCACAGCGCCAAAGATATAGGGAAGAATTATTCAATGCACATGGTGAATTTGACTCTGATAGCGAGTTTTGGGAAATGGTTGTTCCGGTTAATTATTTAGAAGGTGTTAGTGGAGCTGTGCAGCTCGATCATGCAATAAATGATGATGTAGTTAATATCGGCTACAGCAGGGGATTGTCTAAAATATTACAAGACGCCGGGGTTACATATGAGTTGAACGAGTATTCCTCAGGAGGGCACAATATAACAGGGGTTGCATTTACGACAGCTATGCAAGACACTGTGAGGTTTTTCAATGAAAATCTAAAATGAAAAAAATAATTACACCAGCAGTCATATTGGGAATTCTATTTGGTCTTTGTGTCGCCTTTTTTGTTCTCGAAAACATTCGAAAGAGTCAGTCAAGCCCAGGTGCATCTCGTTCGGATGATCATATAACCATAAATTCATTCGATTCTTGTGTTTTGGCAAATTATCCTGTTCAGGAAAGCTATCCCAGGCGCTGCGTGCTCCCTGATGGCACTGCATTTACTGAAGAACTCGAAAATGTAGAATACGATATCGTACTTGAGACTCCGCGTCCTAATGAATCAGTGACCAGTCCCCTAAGCATAAAAGGAGAAGCGGTGGGTCCGTGGTTTTTTGAGGCAAATTTTTCAGCAGAATTGGTAGATGCTGATGGTAAAGTGCTGGGTACTGCGATACTTAGCGCAAATGGAGAGTGGATGACGGTAGATCTCGTCCCTTTTGAGGGAGAGCTCAGCTATGAAAACGGGTCGGGAGAGGCAGAGCTTATTCTAAAAAGTGCAAATCCGTCAGGTCTTGCCGAAAATCAAAAGATATTTTCTATTCCTGTCAGACTCAATTAGCTTCTAAGATTTAATACTTTCATTATTCTTACATTTATTTTGTTTGTTTATAACGAACTTCGGCTATGATCTAAATCATGAGTTCACAAACTTTATCGATGCCAACAGGATTCTATAGAAAAGATCTCAACAAATCGTTGGGCACCAAATTACAACTTCCAAATCTCAAGACACTATCTAATATACTACCTCTGCCTATGAAAAAAATAATAACAAGCTTTTGGGTAGTCTTGTCATCACGAGTCGAATAGGGGAGGTGATAAAAATAATATGAATATTCTTTTGTGGATAATTTTAGGTGGAGTTGCAGGATGGATCGCATCAATAGTTATGAAAAGGAATGCGCAGCAGGGAATCGTGGGAGATATAGTTCTAGGTATTGTAGGAGCTATAGTCGGAGGTTTTGTGGCATCCATGTTGGGTGGATCCGGGATAACCGGATTTAATATATATAGCTTGCTTATCGCTATAGTAGGTGCAGTTGGAGTGATATGGATTGCAAGAGCATTCAGACGCGCATAACATAGGCAGGGCGGATACAAGGGCAAGAGTTTTCCGCTCTGTCTGTTTATGTTAGAATTTGACCAAAGTAGGCGTTATGACAAATAAAGTACTTATAGTAGAGGACGATAAGAATATCAGAGATTATCTAGTGGAGGCATTCAAGGATGCAAATTTTAGTACTGTCGCAACCGGAGATGGGGCGCAGGCCCTAAAGATGATAAAAGAGGATAATTTGGATTTGGTTATCCTTGATTTGGGAATCGAAAATATCAGTGGCGAGACAGTATGTGTTGAAGCAAAAAAAGCTAACCCGCATCTTCCAATAATAATCCTAACTGCCAAAAATACCAGCCGAGATATAGTGCATGGTCTCGATATCGGAGCAGATGATTACATCTCCAAGCCTTTTGACACAGATGAGCTTTTGGCGCGTGCGAGGGTGAGACTCAAACAACAAGGATCTGACACGCTACAAATAGAGGATTTGGTGTTGAATACATCAACGCTAGACGTCAAGCGCGGAGAGAAAAAGATTTCGCTTACTGCAAAAGAGTTCAAGCTCCTTGAGTATCTGATGGTAAACAGTGGTGTAGTCTTAAGCCGCGAGACGATACTGGATCACATATGGTTATACTCTCCTGACATAGAGACCAGAGTCGTAGATGTCTACATAGGTTATTTACGCAAAAAGATCGATGATGGGTTTGATAGAAAGCTTATCCAATCAGTCAGAGGTTTTGGTTATACTTTGAAGTAAAAAATCCTATAGAGGCGTTGAGATCTTTGCCGCTTTCATTCTGTGAACAGCGTCATTTATGAGTGTTTTGGTTCGAGGAACAGAGGTGCGCGCATACCTATTCCCCATAGGCATTCTTCTTCCACCGTGAGGTTCTGTAGCATAAAAACCCCATCCTTTTGCGACTTTTACATTTAGACGATCGAGGTTATTTACGAAGTTATGATCACCGCCGTCAACGGTTATTATAGGGACCTCTTCGTGAGTCGTAAGATACGACAGTCCTGCTTCGTCGAGTCTATCCACGAAGTGTCTTTTGAGTTCTACCTGATTTGGGAGTTGGCGTTCAAGATGCGGAATGATGATATCCGGGCGGGAGATCTCATTGAGGATGAGTGCTTGGGGTCCGGGCATATCAAAGACCCTTCGCATTTCGTCATAATAGGGGCCTATTTCTTTTGACATCACCGCGTATCCTCCTCTCAGTCCTGGTACGCCACCTCTTTTAGAAAAACTATCCAGGACTATGAGGTTAGGATAGGTTTCGGTTTCCGGAATGACAGAATATGCGTCACGTGGTCGGAAGGCCTCGTCTACTATTACAAGATCTCCTTTGTCTGCGCAGAACTCGACGAAATTGGTCACGGATTCTTTTGGTGCGATATCACCCTTTGGGGTTGTAGGATTACAGACGTAAAGAGTTAAACTTTTGAAATGTGAGGCCTTCCTGCGTTTTTCTGCAATTTGAAGAGACTCCTCAGCAGATGCTTGAAGTGGTATATCCATGGGGCCGTATATCAGTTGTGGAGAAGAGGTTTGGGCGCTCGAGAGCCTTTTGGCAAAATTCGTAATCTCTGGAAAATGAGGTGATATGCCCCAAATTCTCTGCAATCTGTCTGGATTATGAACTAGATGTACAAGTCTTTCAATAATCTCATGACTTCCGCCTCCGCTTACTACTACATAAGGATTTTCTGAGAGGCCGAATCTATCGCGGATATTTCTTATCGTAGGGTCGATACTTACAGCATCGTAATGCTTTAACGAATCCAAAAATGCTCCACTTTGGGCTAGGTTCTTAATTATTTCATCAAGTTCAGGGGGTGGATCTACTGAGACTCCTTCTGCCAGATCGATTTCAGTGAGTGTGCCAAGCGGTTCAAGGTGAGATGCTTTTACATAAGAAGATCCAGTCTCTCTGTGAGCGAAGAAATCGTCCGCATGAAAGCGGTAGTCTTTTTCGGGCATACAAAAATTTGAGCTAATTGTAACCTCATAGAACATATTTATCAAGTTAACATGCTTTCTGTTACAATGCTGGTAATGTCATATATTATTAAGGATAAAATACAGTTTCTTTCTAATGCCAGTAAAATTCTTTCCAAAACTTTGGATTACAACATAACTTTAGTCAGTGTCGCAAAGCTGATAGTTGATAATATTGCTGATTTTTGCATTATCGATATTATCGAAAATGGAGAAATGACGCGAGTGGTTGTGCGCACCTCCAAAAGGAGCGACCAGCAGGTTGCTAACAAGTTCTTTAATTTTCTTCCAGATCCGAAGAATAAATTGGCTATCTATGATGCTGCAACATCAGAAATTCCGATTCTTATAAAAAAAGTCGACAAGAGATGGCTCAAGACGATTTCTAGAATTAAGGAAGAGAAGGAGGCAGTAAAGCAACTAGATTTAAAGTCTATGGTATTTGCTCCGCTTATCAGTCGCGGTAAGGTTATAGGAGTCATAACTATCGGGTCGAGTAAAGATAATTTTTCGTATACTCCAGACGACGTATTATTTATTGACGAGATAGCTGGTAGGGCAGCGCTGGCTGTAGACAATGCCAGGTTGTTTTCCGAAGCTCAACAGGCGATCCAGTCGAGAGACGAATTCATATCTATCGCATCACACGAGCTAAAGACTCCTCTTACAAGCATTCTTCTCACCCTCCAATTTGCTGTAAGAAGGCTCAAAAAGCAGGACCGTGACGATGGCATACTGTCCGCGATAGAGACGGGTGTACTGCAGACAAGGAGGCTATCGGCTCTTATGAATGATCTGCTTAATATATCGGTTATTACTACCGGAAAGCTAAAGATCGAAAAGGAAAAAGCAGATTTGGTCGATCTTTTGACTGACACACTTTCGTCCTTTGATTTAGAATCTAAGAAAAATGGTGTGAGGATAAAATTTAAGACTGATAGAAAAAAGGTGGTGGGGATGTGGGATAAAGTAAGACTAGGAGAGGTTTTCTCAAACCTGGTATCAAATGCTCTCAAGTACGGAGATAAAAAACCAATAAGAATTAAATTGAGTGTTGTCAGAGGTAGAGCCATAATCGAAATATCAGACAAAGGTATAGGAATAAATGAGGAAGAAAAAAAGCATATATTCGAGTTGTTTAGAAGAACTATTGCAGCAAAAAATTTTAAGGGAATGGGTGTCGGATTATATATAAGCAACCAAATAGTAGAAGCACACAAAGGGAAGATAAATGTGCAAAGCAAAGAAGGTAAAGGGTCCACATTTATAGTAGAGCTACCTCTCTAATCTCTTACTTTTTTCTAAAAATATTCTATTTTGTTCTTCACAAAAGTGTTCTTTAATAGGTGTATGAAATACAAGGTTTTCTATAGTTTGGCGCATAAGATCAGGAACAATAAGTGGATAAGTGTGACGGGATGGAAGAGGCTGGAGAAAAAAGTGCGTGAGATGGAGATCAAGCGGTATCAGCTTGCAAAGCGCGAGCCTGTAGGTTTTTCCTAGATCTATATTCTTACAATTCTATTACCGTCAATGAGACTATTTATTACAGGCAAAGTGGATAATTCAAAGTGATAGGAGGTGAAATATATGGCTGAAGTAGTTGAAGAACATCATCACGCAGACGGAAGTAGTAATTCGATGAACGGCGTACTGATAGCAGTTATCCTTGTAGCGTTGATTATTTTTCTGTTTTTCGTATTCGGTAGAGGGTTTTTTGCGGGGGGAAATAACGCGACACCATCAGTAAGTGTTCCAGAACAGGTGGATGTAAATGTTGATGGTGGACAAGGGGGAGGTCAATAGATTTATGAAAGGTTTATATAGAAGAATAAAGTACAAGCTCTCAGGAAAAAAATATTACCTCAAAAATATTTTTCCGATACGAAATAATTTTTCAGCAAGAAAAGTTATGCTAAATAAATACTTTCGAATTCCCCAAGGCCCTAATAGAATAATCTATTTCTATTAGACTAAGCCTGCCCGGAATGCCGACTAAAACCCATTCGCAAAACGGTGGGTTTTAGTTTTTAACAAGCATTTCATTATTTAGTAAATAAAGATGTGAGTATTCTAAAAGACCGATGTATATCTTTTTCTTCAAAAATTAGTATATATTTTTTGGATGTCGAAAATGTCTCGACTATATTTATTCCTTCCCACGCAAGGGATTTTAGAAAAAAGTAGTGGATTCCGGATGCGTACATTGTTTCCTCGGGCAAGTCTATAATTATTGACGCTACATTATTTACGCGCAGCAAAGGCTTAGTTTTGTATTCATTTCTCGTAACAACTGCAGTTTCATCGTCTACTCTGGTCACATAAGAATCCTTAAGATTGGCGTCTTCGGAGGGGAAATCTTTAAATCTGTAAAGATGAAGACCTGTTGCAACATGGATCTGAGGGGGAATCTTAAAAATTTTAACATTTGACGTTTTAGGTCTCAAATCTTTTTTAAATCTTTTCAAAGCCATTACGATAGAGCCATTATTCACCTTTTTATAGAGCATCTCTTCTATTTCGGGTTTTATATAGCGGGCTAGCGAGGATAGATTTATGAGGTCCTTTGATAAAGCCTCAGATAGATAGCGTGAGCGTTCAATTATTATTTTTGAGGCTTCCGGAACTGTTAGCATGTTAATATTTTAACAATTTATATATATTTGTAAATAATATTAAGAAAATTGACTGCTAGAAATCCTGGATCTAGAGTGTATCTATAAATATGAAAGGAGGTGGGTATGTCAGAAATAAATAAGTATATTCCAGACGACATCCAGTTGCAGATTGCAGATGATGATGGAATGAGCATTTTTGAGACGAAACGTGAAATGAGAGCTCAAGATACGCAGATGACTGTAGGAATCGATTACGAACTAATTCAAAAGGAAGTGGCCGAATGGGAGGGAATGAGGGGAGTGGTTGTAAAATAACCTAGTCTTTTGGTTCTGGCGGGAGAAATTCTTCACCATCACTTGAGAGTGTTGGTTCTTCTCCTGGTTTTAGCCATTGCACATATGTGCACCCAGTTGCCTTGCGTTCTTTTGCGTCCCATCCTGAGGTCGAGCATTTCTTCATTTTCTTCCCGGCAGCTGTCGTATAGAGCACTAGCTTATTCCCACAAGTAGGACAGTCTTCGTCAAGGTTTTCTGTCGTTCCATTTATCCATTCTATATAATCGCATCCCTCGGCCTTTTTAGTCTCGGCATTCCACTTATTCGTCGAGCATTTCTTCATTTTCTTGCCAAAGCGTGTAAAAGCTATAACCAGATCGTTTCCACATTTCGGGCATTTCTCATCTAGTTTTTCCGGCTCCATCTCAAGCCATTTGACGTACTCGCATCCTTCATTTTTTTTAGTCTCGGGATTCCACGATCCTGTAGAGCAGCGTTGGAGTTTTCGCCCATTTTTAGTAGTCTGTATTTCCCCCAGCGGATTTCCACATTTTGGGCAAATTTCATTTGTCTTATTATCTTCGGCCATAGACATACTATACTAATTGTTTACTGCCCGTCGTGTCAAGCAACATACCAATTTTGATTTGAAGACTTTGATGTTCATATGGTACTATAAATTGTCAGAATTTATAGATGAAGAGCAAAGATACTAAAAATTATTTACGTCTTTTTGTAACGGGATTCTCAATGGGAGCAGCTGACCTTATACCTGGAGTATCAGGGGGCACTATAGCATTTCTTTCAGGGATTTATGAGGAGCTTATAGCTTCGATAAAATTGGTTACTGGCGATGTATTGCGGTTATTTCTTAAATTAAAGTTTGTTGAGGGACTTAGACTTATCCCATTTAGATTCTTGATTCCTCTTGCGCTGGGTCTATTTGGCGCGATATTCTTATTGGCAAATTTGCTTTCGTATCTTTTGACAAGCTATCCGGTATTTATCTGGGCGTTTTTCTTTGGTCTTGTTATAGCTTCAGTTTTTGTCGTCAGTAAAAGAATAAAGAAAAAAAGTATAAATAACACAATAGGATTTTTGATTTCTGCAGTAGGAGCCTATATTCTAGTTGGTGCTGTTCCCGTAGAGACACCCAACAATCTAATCTTTTTCTTTTTGTCAGGAATGATAGCGATTTGTGCGATGATATTGCCTGGTATTTCGGGATCGTTCATTCTGCTTTTGCTAGGTAAGTATCAACAGGTGTTGGGAGCCGTAATAAATAAAGATTTTTTAACACTCATAGTCTTTGCTTTGGGTGCAGTATTCGGACTCGCTTTATTCTCAAGAGTCCTATCATGGTTATTTAGTAAGTACCATGATATATCAGTCGCAATACTAGCTGGTTTTATGTTGGGTTCTGTCCGCAAGATTTGGCCATGGAAAGAAGTGGTTCTTACTCGAATTAATTCTCATGGTGAAGTCGTGCCACTAGTTGAGAAAAATATCATGCCTGTCGTCTTTGATGTATCTGTAATAATTGCGATAGTTCTCGCACTTATTGGAGCTGGAATCGTTCTTTATTTAGGAAAGCTGGATTTGGTAAAAGAAACCGAAGAAGATCTAACAAAAAAACAAGTTCGCGCGTCTTCATAGCTCTAGAACCGATCTTGACATATACCCATAGGGGGTATATGATAGATTAATGAAATCTCACTACGAGGACGCGAAAGTAAAATCCCAAAAAAGATTAAACATAATAAAAGGACAGCTAGAAGGACTCTCTAAGATGATCGACGCTGACGAGTATTGCATCGATGTTCTAAATCAAAGTCTTGCTATACAAAATTCTCTTAAAAGCCTAGACGCTGTACTATTTGAACGACACCTTGATACCCATGTTGGACATCAATTCCATAAGGAGCCAGAAAAAGCAACAAAAGAGTTAGTCACATTATTTAAAAGAGTGAATAAATAATTATGGGAATTGATAAATTATTAGTCGCTTTATTTAGTATTTCAGGAATTGCTTTTACCTACTGGTTTTTTCTGATGAAAAAGGAAAAGGAAGTAGTCGCAACATCTGATTCTATAGACATCACAGTAGATGGAGGATATCAACCAAGCGTTATTTCAGTCCCAGTAGGGAAAAAAACTAAGTTAAATTTTTTCCGCAAGGATCCATCAAGCTGCCTTGAAGAAGTTGTACTAAGTGATTTTAAAGTGAGGCGTCACTTAGCGCTAAAGAAAAAAACTACGATAGAGATAGAGCCCAAAGAAAAAGGAGAATATAGATTTGAATGCGGAATGAATATGTTCCATGGAAAAATTATAGTTAAATAAGTATGAAAGAAGTTAAGAAGTCATTTCAAATCAAGGGCATGCACTGTGCATCCTGTGTAAAAGTAACCGAACGTGCTTTAAAAAAAACACCTGGAGTAAGCGATGCGGTAGTAAATCTTGCAACCGAAAAAGCACAAGTAACTTACGACTCGAAAAAATGTACACCGGAAGACTTAGCACAGTCTATAGCTGGGACAGGTTACTCTCTGGAGATTGAAGAAAAACCCTTTCAAAGCATCGATGAAGAAAAAAAACGCGAATTAAATTCACTAAAACATAAGGTTATCATCAGTCTTGGTCTTGGTGTATTAATATTGTGGGGGAGCTTTCCGGGGCTGATGGACTTTTCTCCTGAGATATTCAAAGATTCATTTGTGCAGTTAATTCTAGCTATGCCTGTTCAATTTTGGGCGGGATTTGAGTTTTATAGAGCGACAATTCCAGCCCTAAAACATAGAACTGCAAATATGGACACGTTAGTTGCTATAGGCACAAGTGTCGCATTTGCTTACTCAGTTTTTGTTACTTTTTATCCTAACGTCGTCACGAATTTGGGACTTGATCCGATGCCATATTACGACGTTGCTGCAATCGTAATAGGACTTATTTTATTAGGACGATACTTTGAAGCAAAAGCAAAATCTGGCACATCGCAGGCCATAAAAAAACTAATAGGTCTTCAGGCAAAGACAGCACGCGTTTTAAGAGATGGAAAGGAAATAGACGTTTTGGTAGACGAAGTAAAGGTGGAAGATATCATCAGGGTCCGTCCTGGAGAAAAAATTCCAGTCGATGGAGTAATTACAGAAGGAGAATCATCGCTCGATGAATCGATGATTACTGGAGAAAGTCTTCCTGTGGATAAAGCAAAGGGAGACACTGTGGTGGGCTCCACTTTTAATAAGACTGGGACTTTTATGTATAGAGCAACAAAGGTGGGACAGGACACCATGCTATCACAAATCATTAAGCTCGTTGAGGAGGCCCAGGGAAGTAAAGCTCCAATTCAAAGACTCGCCGATACTGTTTCATCTTATTTTGTGCCGATTGTCATAATGCTTGCCTTTTTTACATTTGGGGTCTGGTATATTTTCGGGCCACAACCAGCTTTTCTTTTTGCGATGCTAAATACTGTAGCGGTTCTGATTATCGCTTGTCCTTGTGCGATGGGTCTTGCGACTCCTACAGCAATTATGGTGGGAACTGGCCTGGGTGCTCAGCACGGAATTCTCATAAAAGACGCAAGTAGTCTAGAAGTCGCAAATAAAATAAAGACCGTTGTTTTTGATAAGACTGGCACACTCACAAAAGGGAAGCCTGAAATAACAGATATTATCCCTTTGAATACATTAAAAAAAGACGAAGTACTACGGCTTGGAGCTTCAATTGAAAAAGGATCTGAACACTCTCTCGCTGAAGCAATTGTAAAGGAAGCAGATGATCAGAAGATAAAATTGGAAGTTGCATCAAAATTCAAAGCAATTGCTGGGCATGGGGTTGAAGGGTATGTAGGTAAAGAGCAAGTCTTTTTCGGAAATAGACGCTTAATGGATCGGGAGAATATTTCTTTCAATGAAGTATTTGAGCAAATAAGCAAATTAGAAAATGAAGGAAAAACCGTCATGCTGCTTGCTGTAGCTAAAAAGCTTGTCGGACTTGTTGCGGTTGCAGACACTATTAAAGAAACTGCAAAAGCAGGAGTTGAGGCACTGCAGAAAAAAGGCATTGAGGTTGTCATGATTACCGGAGATAACCAGAGAACTGCTAATGCAATTGCTAAGAAAGTAGGAATTGATCGTGTGCTTGCTGATGTTTTACCAGATCAAAAAGAAGCTGAGGTACGAAAACTACAAGCTGAAGGCAAAAAAGTTGTTATGGTAGGAGATGGTATTAATGATGCACCTGCCCTAGTTGCAGCAGATGTCGGAATTGCAATGGGAGCTGGTACAGATGTAGCAATTGAGGCTGCTGATATAACTCTGATCAATAAAGACCTACAGACTGTCGCCTCTGCTATTGAGCTTTCTAAAAAAACAATGAGAACTATTAAATTAAACCTCTTTTGGGCTTTTGGGTATAACGTCATTTTAATTCCTGTTGCAATGGGTATTCTTTATCCATCCTTCGGGCTTCTCTTAAGTCCGATCTTTGCTTCAGTTGCGATGGCAGGTAGCTCTATATCTGTGGTAAGTAATTCTCTGTTGCTAAAAAGGGCAAAACTTTTATAATTAATCTATGAAAATAAAAATTAACGAGACAGCACTCGTAATAGGAGCGTTTTTTATATCTGTATTTGTGATAATTTACCTTCTTCTAATGTCGGGTGTGTTCTCTTCATTTTCAAATATACTACCATCAACCGAGATCGGTGAAGGTCAGGGGATTAACTTTATGGCAATTTTTTTGACAGGTCTTTTGACTGGTGGGCTTACGTGCCTTGCTGTGCAGGGTGGTCTTTTAGCGGCGACTATCGCTACACGTGAAGAAGAAAAGCTAAAAGAAAAGGTTAAGGGCGGAGGAAATGCTGGTATTATTATTGCCTTTATTTCATCTAAGCTTTTTGCTTATACGATATTCGGATTTTTATTAGGATTGTTTGGATCACTATTTCAAATGTCTATCACCACGCAAATTATTATGCAAATGGCAGTAATAATTTTTATGCTTGGAACTGCGCTAAACATTTTAAATGTGCATCCTATTTTTAGATATTTTGCAATTCAACCGCCAAAAGCCCTAACGCGACTTGTCAGAAAGCAGTCAAAAAGTAAAAACTTTTTTGCTCCAGTTCTCCTGGGTGCGTTTACTGTTTTTATTCCCTGCGGCACTACGCAAGCTATGATGGCACTTGCTATTGGTTCAGGAAGTCCGCTTGTGGGAGCAGGGGTGCTTTTTGCTTTTGTTCTAGGCACCTCGCCAGTATTTTTTCTATTAGGATATTTTGCTACAAAGTTGGGTGATACTTTGCAAAAAAGATTTATGAAGATAGCAGCAGCGGCTCTTATAATCCTTGCTTTGTTTAACTTAAACAACACTCTTGCCCTGATGGGGTTTTCATTTAATTCTGATTCATCTAAAAATGAAGTACTGGATCTAACAGAAGTAATAGAAGATGTGGATATTGCAATTGTTGATAATGGTTACTTACCTTCGATTGTTAATGTAAAAGCAGGATCAGATGTTACCTTTAGGATCAGAAATGATGGATCTTATACATGTGCGTCTGCATTTACTATCCCATCATATAACTTCCAGAAAATTATAGCAGTGGGAACCACAGAAACCATTACGCTAAAAATGCCAAATAAAAAAACCCAGATTCCATTCATGTGTAGTATGGGAATGTATAGAGGCACGATAAACGTCATATGAAAAAAATAGTTCTGAAAATTAGTGGTATGCACTGTACTAGTTGTGCCATGAATATCGATTGTGAATTGGAAGACAACATTAGTGGTGTTAAAAATTCAAACACGAATTATGCAAAGCAGCAATGTGAAGTTGAAATCGAGGATTCGGTTCTTGTAAAAGACCTGATAAATCAAATAAAAGAAACAGGGTACGAAGCAGAGCTAGTCTAATCTGCTAAGTATATTTTTCATTTGATTGATCTCCTCCTTCTGGGTTTTTACGATCTCTTCGCAGAGCTTTTTAATCTCTTGATCATTTATTTTTCCCTCATTACACATCAGGATAGCACTCGAATGATGTGGGATCATCGAGCGCAAGAACTCTTTGTCATAAATAAAAGTTTGCTGTCTAATGAATATAAAAAACATTAAGAGTGCTATTATGCTAAGTCCTGCGATTATCGCCAGACCTTTTTTGTTCTTATGCATTTGCCCCATCATAATAATTTCCAAAATTAGCATAGGGGCGGTCATGATGGCTGCCATATAGACCTTATTTAAATTAAAATACAAATGGTCGAAAGCATAGACCATCGAATACATCAGAACAAACATTATTACAAAATGGATAAAACCCATCTGTATAAGTTTTTTTGTTTCCATAAATTTATTTAGATTTTTACAAATAAATGTAAGGGGAGTGTTACAAGTTGAAACTATTTTGGTGATAAAGCTACAAGGTAAAAAGAAGAATTCCACCCAGCAGAATTATCGTTATTGCACCGAAGGTTATCAGAATAGTACTTTCCAGACCCCCAGGATTCTCTATTATAGGTGTAGGAGTAAATGTTGCTGTCGGTGCAATCCCTGTTGGAGTCATGGTGGCACTTGTGGATGATATAGGGGTGGGTGTTGGGATGATGGTTGATGCAAGTGTTGGACTAGGGGAGGATGTGGATTCTGGTAATGATGTAGGTACGATTGTTGGCGGAATTGTGGGAGCATTCGTAGAGTTGGGTGAGATGGTTGATGTAGGTTGCGTGCTTGTGGGTGCGGGAGACGATGTCGGGGTTTGGGTTGGCGCAGTTGTTGTTTGACTTCTGGGGGTTGCAGTAGGACCTGAGCATCCATTT
>Ga0265293_10001954_pt1 | contig 43254 bp, 27 predicted proteins | sample Munlanlewell138R_FD_192505 | JGI IMG/M metagenome (GOLD analysis project Ga0265293, IMG submission 192505) | Leachate microbial communities from a municipal landfill in Southern Ontario, Canada - Leachate well 138R | ecosystem: Engineered > Solid waste > Landfill > Unclassified | place: Canada...
GAGTTGGGTGGAATCATTGTAGAGAATGTACATGTAGATGGAAGCCTATCCGACTCGTTCGATGGACGATTAGTGAATCCGGGACACGGCATAGAGGCCATGTGGTTTATCATGGATTTGGGAGAACGTCTCAATCGTCCGGAGCTGATTGAAGAAGCAGTGAAAACAACATTAATTACGCTGGAATATGGGTGGGACAAAGAGTATGGAGGTATCTTTTACTTTATGGATCGTTTGGGTCATCCAAATCAAGAATTGGAGGCTGATCAGAAACTATGGTGGGTACATATCGAAGCATTGATTTCACTTCTAAAAGGATATCAACATACAGGATCGAAAGAATGCTTAGAGTGGTACGAAAAAGTACACGACTACACATGGAGTCATTTCAAAGACCAAAACAATCCCGAATGGTGGGGCTACCTCAATCGCCAAGGCGAAGTACTGTTCGATCTGAAAGGAGGGAAATGGAAAGGATGTTTTCATGTGCCGAGAGGATTGTATCAATGCTGGAAGACGTTGGAGGAGATAAGTTTAATTGAAGTAAAAAAATGAAAAAATGAAAAGAAAGAAAGAAAATTGAGTTAAGTAGTATATCGAGTGGATTTACCTAAACGGAAACATTGGTTCTAAATTAATACCAAAAATAAAAAAAAGTGTATTTAAAAAATTTTTTAAACTATCGTTTTTGTTATTACTTGTGGTTGTTTGTAAGAATATACAAGCAATCACAAGCTTAAATGAAAACATTATAGAGAGCCTCCAGGATAGTTTCTTGCAGATAAGAAAGGAGATAGTTCTTTGTTTGCTTGAATCAATTACGAATTAAAAGGAATGGGGGGAATATAACAATAAAACATTAGTCCTTTCTAAAACAAAAGATAAGCTAACTGTTTCTAAATGGTATGTAGATTATGATGAAGAGATGTTTAAGAAATCAGATATTAAAAATTTTAATTTAGTAGACTTTTAATGGGTTCCACACTTTTTGCTGATGGTTATTCTGAATGAGAATGGGTCATATGCGAAACGATGTGTTCAGGCATAAATATTAACAAACCTAAGCAAGGAAAACTTTATATCAATGACACCTCTAAAGGAAGCCCTGGAAGCTTTAATCTTTACATTAGAGCCTTCTAATATAAAAAACAAACTCTTCTAAATTTAAAAATAAAAACCAAAGTGTTTGTCAAGAATGTTAACGAAAAATTAGACTCTATGTTTATTTTTTAAAATTACCTAAATAATATTAATTATATAGTATATAATAAAAATACTTGTTTATTCCCTTGCATATTAATTATTATAATCTTTTATTTGTATATTCATTTAAAATATTTATTGTAATTGGTATTATAAATTCAATTTGAATTAGAGATCAAAAAAACATTATTCTGATATTTAACGACATTTAATAGATGAGAACTTTGAAAACTCTATTTATATCCCTTCTGTTGCTATCCACTCTCTTGCTGAATATCCTGTTCTGTTCAAGTGGAGATATCCATAATAAAGTGCTGGAAGAACCAATTTTTAAAGAAGAGCCTTCTCAGCGGGAAATCACACATTACAAGGATCAGCCGAAACATCTTGTTCTTATATATGATGGTGGTGCACACCGCTCTATCCGATGGACCCAAGAGCATTTTTCACCCTATGTTTCTGCAGAAAAAAATGGAGAGAGAAAATGGCTGTTCGATGGCTTCCTTTTTTTGGAAATTAAAGATGGACAAGGGCGCGGGTTTGCTTCCGGGTATGAGAAACTGGCAGCGCGTAAAATTGAGTGGGAGCATCTTTTGAAAAACTACTTTGTTGAAGGGAATGCTCTTCATGTATTAAACGCACAGATTGATGCTGTGCTGAAAAGTGGACAGATAGAGGAGAAGTTTGAAAAACGGAAGATTGTTTTGAGTCTGCCGGAACCTATCCCATCGCAGCCAGATTGGGGTGTGCTGAATGGTCGTCCTCTTCGGTTTTCAAATAAAAGAGATCGTCTTGACGCATGCATATGGTATGTCGATTACGCAGAAGAGATGTTCCGAAAAGAAAAACTTGACCATCTTGAACTGGTTGGTTTTTACTGGCTTGCCGAAGAGGCAACCAACAGCAGGGACTTGGCAGGTGATGTAGCCGACTATGTGTACAGAAAGAAGTACGACTTCTATTGGATTCCCTATTTTAATTCCGATGGCTACTCTGAATGGGAAAAACTTGGGTTTAATTCCGTTTACTATCAGCCTAATTACTTTTTCAACGATAACATTCCCTATTCACGACTTCAGGAAGCTTGTGACCGAGCAAAGAAACTCCAGATGAACATGGAGGTCGAGTTTGATGATAGAGCACTGAAAGACAACAACGATTGGGGATATCGCTTGAATGATTATCTTGATGTTTATGAGAAAAATGGAATCTTTGACTCCTTGCGAGTAGCCTATTATCAAGGAGGTGATACTTTTTACAAACTGTCAAAATCTGATAAAGAAGGCGATAAGCTTCTTTACCGTCGTCTGGTTAATTTGATTACAAAAGAAAGGTAGGTGGTAGTTACGAATAAACAAATGGATGGGATGATTAACTCGATAAGGTATCAACCACTGGCATATTACACGTTGCTTCCCTTATCTAGTAATAAGTGTGAGATGATATGAAATGAAGAAGTGTAAAAAACTATTTATTAAAATTTATAATTAACAAAAAAACACAAATGGAAAGCAAAAAACAATCTTTGAAACGGAAGAGCATCTCTATGCGATTACTGTTTCTATCGCTATGCTTTTTCTCAATGTTCATCACATACGCGCAGGTGAATGTTAGAGGAAAGGTAGTTGATTCTGCTGGGGAATCTCTGATCGGGGTGAACGTAGTAATCAAAGACACCAGACAGGGAACTGTAACTGATTCAAATGGACAATTCAGTATATCTGTCCCTTCATCTAATAGTATTCTTCTATTTTCTTACGTTGGTTTCTCAGAAATGGAAATACCATTAAATGGAAGAACCTTCTTGGATATTACTCTCGAGCAAGATATTGAACTGCTCGAAGAGGTGATTGTAGTGGGCTACGGAACCCAAAAGAAAATAAGTGTAACAGGTTCAGTATCACAAATAGACAGTAAAGAGTTGTTGCAAGCCCCTTCTGGTAATATCACCTCTTTGCTTGCGGGGAAACTCCCTGGACTTACAGCAAAACAGTCGTCTGGACAACCAGGTGCAGATGGTTCAGCTATTCGTGTGCGTGGAGTCTCTACGCTAGGAAACAGTTCTGCAACCCTGATTGTAGATGGAGTACAACGAAACTTCTCCCAACTGGATCCTAATGAAATTGATAAAATTTCAATATTAAAAGACGCTTCATCGGCTGCTGTTTACGGTGTGCAGGGGGCAGGGGGTGTTATTTTGGTTACCACCAAAAGAGGTGCCATGCAGAAACCCAAAATTAATTATTCGGGGAAAATCTCCTATAATCAGAATACCAATTTCCCTAAATTTTTAAATGGTCCCGATTTCATTAAATATTACAACAAAGCACTGGTGATGGACGGTAAAGATGCAATCTTCACGCAGGACATTTATGATAAAGCAGTCAATGGTGATCCTGAAGGGAAAATTCAAGACACCAACTGGTTCGATGAAATAATGAAACCGGGCTCCTACTCTACCCACCACAACATCAACGTGAATGGAGGTTCGGAGTCGATGCGTTATTTTTTGTCTGCTGGTTACTTTTCGCAAGATGGAATCATTGACAATTTTGATTTTAAACGTTATAACGTGCGTTCAAATGTTGATGTAAACCTCAATCATGGATTCCGCATGGAGCTGGATTTACATGCCCGCCAGGAAAAACGAAATAACGGGTATTTCAGCGTTTCCAACCAAGCTTGGAATAACCCTGTAATGCTAGCATCAAAAGTATTCCCGTTTTTACCTCCTACATACGATGGCTTACCAACAGTGGGACACTTCAATAAAAACATCACGTATAACCCTGTGGTTTATAACGGAATTGGATATAACAACTCTGTACTAAACGTATTGCTTACTTCAGCAAAACTTGCATGGGAGCTTCCATGGGTGAAAGGTCTCGAGTTGGGAGTAAAAATGAGTTACGATAAAGACTATACAACAGGACGTGCATGGGCTGCTCCTGAAATGGTCAATAGTTACGATATTGCTACAAATAGTTATGATGAAGTGTTGACAAACCTGGGTGTTACCGATACAAACACAGAAGCTTTTACGCACTCAAACAATCAATTCTACCGAAGAACTTTACAACCATCTATCAACTATGCAAACAAGTTTGGCAAACATGACATTGCAGGGTTATTCCTTTTTGAGGAAGCTGTACAGGAAGGGGAAGATATTGGTGCAGTAGCTGTCGATTTTGATGTAACATCTCTGCATGAACTGAATATGGGGAATGATATTAAAGATGTAAACGGCCGACCCAATGTGTGGGGAAGTAGTAGTATTTTTAGACGCGCTGGTTTTGTTGGTAGAATCAATTACTCCTACGATGAAAAATACCTGCTTGAGTTGGCAGCTCGCTACGATGGATCCTCTCGTTTTCCACCCGATAATCGGTGGGGGTTCTTTCCAGCAGCTTCTGCAGGATGGCGAGTCTCTGAAGAATCATTTTTTATCGATTTGAAAGATAAGGTTGAACAGTTGAAAATTAGAGCATCGGCTGGAGTCCTTGGGAACGACCTGAACGTTGGTCAATACGCCTATCTTAATATGATGAGAAAAAACCCAGCCACCATCTATATCGGTGACAAAGAATATATCTCTGTCTATACAGCAGGTGAAGTGAACAGAGATATCACATGGGAGAAGACAGCTACCTACAATATTGGATTTGATCTGACTCTTAATAGGGGAATTTTCGGAATGGAGCTTGACTACTTCTATAAATACACCACAGATATTTTGATTGGAGGAGGAAGCCTTTTCCCACCATCGCTAGGTGGCAACTATCCTGGTACTATAAACGGAGGTGAAGTGGAAAACCGTGGGTTTGAAGTATTGTTAACCCACATCAATAAAATTGGAGAGGTAAATTATAGTGTGAAAGGAAATTTGGGATGGTCAAGAAACAAGGTGTTAAGGATGAACGAAAGTCCCAACACACCAGCATACCAAAAGAGAACAGGAAGAAAAATGGGTGAAAAAATGGGATTCATCGCAGAAGGTTTGTTCCAGTCAGAAGAGGAGATTATGAATACTCCTACTTTAAGCCACCTTGAAAAGATTAGTCAAATCAGGCCAGGAGATATCATTTACAAAGATCTCAACGGCGATGGGAAAATTGAAAGTTCTCAGGATTACACCTTTTTGGGTAACAGTAGCTTTCCTGAATTAATGTATGGATTTAATCTGGGGGCATCGTGGAGGGGCTTCGATGTCTCACTATTCTTCCAAGGTGCCGCAATCAGTGACATGTTTTTGAGCGGTGTCTATGCCAATGGAGCGGTTGATGCGACAGTTTACACCCGTCCTTTCCACGGAAACGGCAACTCACCCTACTTCCTTATTGAGAATAGCTGGACTCCTGAGAATCCGGATGCTGAATTTGCAAGACTCACCACGGTGGCTGCTGAGGTAGGTAACGCGAACGGTTGGGCTTCATCTTGGTGGATGCGCAATGCTGATTATCTCCGTCTTAAAAATGCACAACTGGGGTACACCTTCCGCTCTTCGGATCTAAAAGGAATTGGAGTAGATAACATCAGGCTGAGCCTGACAGGATCTAACCTAATTACTTGGTCCGGTCTGAACAAATATGGTATTGACCCGGAAGCACCCGAGATCAGTAACGGATATTATCCTCAGCAGCGTACTTATGAATTTGGAATTAGCATAACACTTTAAAAAAGAACAACGATGAAAATTAGTTATATCAAACATCAGTTTATCATTATTATATCCCTTCTCCTTCTTTTGGTTGGATGTAGTGAGGATTACCTTAACCCGGAGCCTCGCACTATATACACTGAGGCGGAGATTTGGAAGACACTAGAGAACACATACCTCTATATCAACGGATTTTACAAACCTATCTATGAATATGGACCTTACGGTTTGAAGTATGCGGGGGTATCCTTGAACGACGGTTTCAGTGACATTGTAAAGTATAATCAACATGTAATGGGGCCAAACGGTGGGGATGTAAACAAAACCATTCTTAATCCGATCATTAGTCCCAACAGTGTTGTCCTATCCGATTACAACTATGAGTACAACAGAATTCGAAGAATCAACGAGTTCCTTTATGGGTTAGAAAATTATGTCACTTACAGCCCAGAGGATAAGACACTTATGGAGGCTCAGGCACGCTTCTTCAGAGGTCTTCTCCATTTTATGCTGGTCAGAAGTCATGGTGGTATCATCATCCGTGACTATATTGATGGACCCAATGAAGCCTTTAAAGCAAGAAGCAGTGAGAGTGAGTGTTACGATTTTATCTCAAAAGAGTTGGATTTTTCTGCAGCTAACCTCCCTCGCGAATGGGATAAGGCAAGCCTCGGACGCCTTACCTATGGAGCAGTTTACGGTTATAAATCGAGGGTAATGCTTTATGCTAAAAGATGGCAAGATGCGGTAGACGCATCTGAAGAGGTAATAAAAGAAGAGGGCAAATTATATCAGCTTGAAACAGATTATGATAAAATTTTCAAAACAAAAGACAGTAAAGAGGGGGTATTAACCTATCGCTTCGGAGGCACTCTCGGACATACATTCCATAAATTATACTCTCCTAAAGGAGATAAAAGTGAGGGTGTAATCGGCATCGCAGGTCCAACACTTGAAATGGTAGATTCATACAGGATGAAAGATGGAAGCAAATTTAACTGGGAGAACCCGGAGCATGCAGCCAACCCTTATATGGACAGAGAGCCACGCTTCTACGCCTCTATTCTCTACAATGGAGCTACTTGGAAAGGGCGTACAATTGAAACTTTCGTGGGAGGTAAAGATGGTTTTGAGCAATATGGTGCACAGCAAAGTAGTGGTGGCACCACCACAGGCTACTATATAAGGAAGATGATCGATGAAGATGCCCCTATGGATGGAATCAGTACACAAAGCTGGTACGAAGTACGTTATGCCGAGGTGTTGCTAAATCATGCTGAAGCTCTCAATGAGTTGGGAAGGAGTCAGGAAGCACTCATTTCACTCAACAAAGTACGCAGCAGAGCTCGGCTGCCCAAAATCACCAATAGTGACAAAGAGGCACTGCGTGAAGTAATTAGAGAAGAGAGGAAAGTCGAATTGGCCTTCGAAGGACATCGTTTCTGGGATCTTAGGCGTTGGGAGACTGCTGTAGCAACACTCAACGGTAAAAGAATGCATGGCACCAAAATTACGAAGGTTGGCGATACATTTAACTATGAAACTGTTGAATGTGATGATTTAAACCGGGTATTTAAAGAAAGTTACTATAAATTCCCTGTTCCTCAAAGTGAGATAGATAATAATCCATTATGCAAACAAACACCGCTTTGGTAAAAAATGAATCGTTATGAGAAAAATTTTATATAGAATAGTATTCCTTTTTAGTTTGATCTTTCTGATGCCCGGGTGCCAGGAAGCTGAGGAGCTGATCCCCACTTCCGGTAACAAGTTGACAGCACTAAGTTTCCTTACATCTGATCTGATTGAATCGAAAGTAACAGTAGAGGAGAGTGAGGCACAGGAGGTGATAGTGATTGATGCCGACGTGAACGGTTTAAAAACAACCGATATGACAAAAATCAATGTTTCGGCTAACATTCCCAACAATGCACGTATAGAGCCGGCTTTTGTAGGTCCTGTTGACCTATCTCAACCCTATCAATTTGAGGTCGTTGGAGCTGATGATCAACGACAATCCTATAGAATTGAAGCAAAACTGAGTGTAGTATATCAACATCGAACCAAGTGGAGAAAGACAGCAACTGAACTTGATTTTGTTAATCACAATAATGGCGCAATAGGTTTTAGTGGCGATTATGTTGTGATTCATAACCGGGCCGGCTTCACCTATCACAATATCTCCGATGGAGAAAAAGTGGGTGATATATCCTTCAGTGGAATCGATTGGAGCACACTTCAAAGAACGGTACCGCTACATATGACCACTGACGATGCTGGTAACATAGCATCATGCAATTTTGGCGTGGCTGTAGGTGATGTAATACATATGTTCTGGTGGAAAGGGGTAAATGCTGAGCCTAAACTCCTTTTTGAATATGTGCTTGATATACCCGGTGCACAAATTGGCAGAAAAATTTTTGTGAGAGGAGATATGAATGATCATGCATTCCTCTATCTTGGCATTTCAAACAATAATATTTTTCTTCAGTGGGAGATAAAAAATGGAGAAGTCGTATCTGAAGCACCCAGAAAAGTGGATTACACACTGGATTATACCATGGGTATACAGGCCAAGATTGTACCTATTGAGGTGGGTGCAAATAGCAATTATTTCCTATCTCGTTATGAGGGCAATGTTGCAAAAGTAGCAATAACCTACATGGATGGCGTTACCAATCAACCCATATATCAATCTGAGCACCATATCCAAGATGTATTCCACCAGTGGCTTGGAGGAGGACATGCATTCGACTACGCAGCGATGGATGGGGCTTATTATATCTTTATAATAGAGCAAAATGGCGTTAACTGGATGAGAGAGATTTTCGATATTAGGAAAGTAATGTTACGTCCCGAAAAGATATCTTCTATCATGGAGTTGATAAAGTTCCGGGTATGGAATAATTGGCTTGAATTTCCGTTAGACCCCAATTATGCAAGTAATGGCAATGTTACTGGAGACGTTAAGGTCAGAGTAGCACCCGATGGTCAATCGGCCATTGTGGCTTTCCTCTGCACAAATGGAGGAGTGGAGCTCTGGGAAATTTATTAAAAGGACTCAAAAGAAAATATAAATAGAGATAAAAGGGTGCGGTTGAACAAAGAGATCAATCCTTCAGGTTGTAATAAACTTCAGGGAAGTGTGGTACTGTTCAGCCCCACCTTTTTTTTAATGTTTTGCCAAACAAAAGGACCTATAAATGTTTTCGCTAATGCAACATTTACCCAGTTGGCGCAGATATTCATCCGTGCCATTGAAAATGATGTAGATTGGTGCAGTGCAGTGAAAGCAATAGAGAAGGCGGAAGTTTATTGGTTATTGGATGTTAATTTACATCTTTACCATTAATCTGAATCACGGATTAAACTGATTAAAAGATTACACTGATTATAGCAGAATTATTACATAGTGATATTACCAAAAAGATTATTGGAGCTTCTTTTCAAGTGCACAATTTTTCAGGGAATGGTTTTCAAGAGATTCAGCCTGTGAAATAACAACCTATGGAGAATTACTACCGTTTTCCTCCAAAAGGTCCCCAACTTAATGCTTTCAACTGCTCTTCACTCAAAGAGTGATATGAAAAAAGACACACTCCATCAGCTCCAGCCTCCCGAGCAATTTCAATTTGCTGTAGCAACACCTCTGGCTGAAAGCCCATATAGGGTCCAAGTCCTACTATAGGTCTGATACGAGTGCGTTTCACATTCTTCATCAGAATTTCAACATCTGCTCGAACAACTTCATTCGTTGTTGAATAAGACATAATATAAATTTCATCAAGATATCCTTTATCTACCCACAGCTTCCAATCTTGAAATTTCTCATTTAAACTTACTTGACTATCTGGAAAAACATCAGCCGAAAGTGGTATGTCGGGATATTTCTCTTTGAAGTGTTCGCTCACTGATTTTACGAAACGAGTAATATTGTCAGCCCTGAACTGATTCCATGCTTCCCACTCTGTAGAGTTTTCCGGAGTTATTTCATAAATATCAAAACCGAGCTCTGTTTTTACTATTTCTTTACAATAATCACAATAACAAAGACCATACTCCCATGGCTTGCTTAAAGAGTAGCGAATATAGTCAAGTTGAATACCGTCAACTGGATATCGAGAAGCTAGTATATCTAATGTTTCCAAAAGGAATTGATGAACCTCAGGACGTGAAGGACAAAAATAATAAAACCCTTTTTCTAACTCAGCTGCATGTGAACCATGTCTGAATAGGCCTAACCATTCAGGTTTTTCTTTAACTATTGGAGAGTTTTCTAAACCTATATAAAACATTCTAATCCATGGTATAACCTCAATATTGTGTTTTGCACATTCTTCTATCATTATTGACATTGGATCCCAACCTTCAAATTGTGGGAGTTGGAGCATTAAATTATTTCCGTCAGGATATATAGTATATCCATGATATATTGTTTCAGGTAAAATAGCATTTATACCTGCATCAGCCATTCGTTGAATGGTATTGATAAGCTCTTCAGGAGTTTTATCGGATAAACGAACCCAAACACCTTTAAATTCACCTTCTTTTGGAGGAAATGATTTATAGTAGAGTTCAGTTGAAATCTCTAACATTTGGTTTGCCTGACCTTTAGCTTCCTTTATATCGTTATCGGCCTTTGCTTTTAAGAAAAGTCTGAAGTGAGATTCGATCTCATCTTCTGTTTTATTCAGGATTTGTGGATATTGTTGAATTAATCTTTTATTATTTATACGATTACGTGCATCGATAAACATGGTCCTCGCTTTTTCGACATCACTATTTTCAGTCCTTGCATATTTCAATTTATTATCACTTGTAAGGTCCACTTCCATACCAACTTCTAAATGTTTGTTTATCCATATACTTGATGATTCATTACCTGATATAATCATCCCATTTCGAGGTATTTTAGAATTATTACCTCCAATAGATGTTACTAACCCATTTACAATAACAGCTTCTGTACCCCATTCATTGGTTCCTGTGCTGTCTCCGTACTCAGGAGTATAAGTAACCAAATGATGTGAACCCCTTCCTCCTTCATACTCCCTTTGAGTAGGATTTACTGAAGTCAATGACTTTGTGTTTTCGTCGCGATAAATAGGTTCACCTAAATCTTGTGTTAACCAATTAGAGGTATTACTACAGTTAGTAAATAACAGTAAAACTAAAAAAGAAGAAAGAAAATTGAGCTTCATAAATAAAATGTTTGTTCTTTGATAACACTTCAGGTTAATAAATTAATTTCTCAGGATACAAAGATACACAAAATATTATTGGAATAAATAAAGCCTATTTACTACAAGAGAAAATAATTAATAAGTCCAACACGGTATTCTACCGAACATCAAATGTAATAACTTAATAGTTAAAAGCTTACGCCCTACGAGGCTTCTTTTAGCGCAATATGCTTACACACAGGGCGTTGCCCTATGTTGTTGTCTTACCGCTCCAGAGCTATGGGTATAAAAACTGAGATTTTGATAATATACCCATATCTTTGAAAAAGCACAAATTATATAGGGCAACGCCCTATTAGAACTTAACACAGGACAACGCCCTGTGTATATGTACGTTACGGATACAGGAGCTCTGAAAGAGCGAAAGATTCTTTTAGCTAAATACTAAAACCACATGATATACAAGAAGGTGCGTTTTAGTTATATAATAGTCTCACGATTTTGAACCGAACATCAAGAGGAATAACTTGTAAATAAAACGTGCTGATATTCGGATAGTTGTATTTAGTTATATAGTAGGCTTTATATCATATATTAATCAAAAAAAACTCAAAACTAAAATATATCGTACTCTATGTATTAATCAAGAGGGAATAAGATTTTATTTTTCTGAATAAAACTCTTTATCAACGAGGAAGAATAAAACTATAAAATCTTATATTACTCTTATAATACAGTATTAATTAAAAATATAACATCCAATATTATCTATTAAATAAATAATTTAAATTATAAGCATGTTTAATTAGCGAAATATTTATATATTTGCTAATCATTTAGCAAAATTCAGGAATAATTATTAACCTCCTCAGAAAAGATAAATATTAATAAACTTATGAAACAATGTAAAGAGGAACTTCTTGACAATGTAATCCCTTTTTGTCTCAAAAAATCACAAAACAAATAACGGGGTGGTTATTAGCAAGATATAATTTGGATACTATGAAAAACTAAAACGCAATTTGAATTACTTAATAAGAGCTTTAAAAAATATATTAGAATGAACAGACGTAATTTCATAACTTATACAGCTTTATTAGGAGGTTCAGCCCTACTTGAAAGCAATACATTAGCGCCAAAACTTAACAAATCACTCAAAAGCAAGAGTGATCGTCAGTCGATTGGAAGAGAAGCTGCTACTGATGTTGTAATTATTGGTGGAGGCTTGGGTGGTTGTGCATCTGCTTTAGCAGCGTGTAGAAATGGTCTCTCAGTTATCATGACGGAAGAAACAGACTGGATTGGTGGACAACTGTCCCAACAAGGTGTGCCGCCCGATGAGCATCAATGGATCGAAACTCATGGAGCACCAGCTTCGTACAGAGAGTTTCGCACTAAAGTGAGGGAGTATTACAAGAGGAACTACCCACTGACAGCAGATGCAAAAGCAAGAGAATACCTAAATCCGGGAGATGGAACAGTCTCTCGCTTGTGTCACGAACCCCGTGTAGCTGTCTCGGTTTTAATAGAGATGCTGGCACCTTACATTAGTACAGGTAAATTAAAATTATTAACTGAATATAAAATTAATAAAGCAGATGTTGTTGGTGATTCAGTTAAAGCATTGGAAGTGGTGTCCTTAAAAACTGGAGATCCGATGGTTTTATCTGCTCCTTATTTTATAGATGCTACTGAATGTGGCGATCTATTACCGTTAACAGGTACGGAATACATAACAGGTACGGAATCTAAAAGCCAAACAAATGAACTGCATGCCCCTGAAAAAGCTGATCCAAAAAATAATCAAGCATTCACTCTTTGTTTCGCTATGGATTATCAACCGGGTGTGAACAATATTATTGATCGTCCAAAAGATTATGATTTTTGGAGCAACTTTGTTCCAAAAATGGAGCCGGCATGGTCAGGAAAATTATTAGATTTAACTTACTCTGATCCTCGTACTTTAAAACCTAAAAAATTAGGATTCCATCCTGAAGGAAAAGCGTTGGGTGATACCCTCAACTTATGGAATTACAGAAGGATTATTAATGAAAATAATTTCATGAAAGGAACTTATGATGGTGGTGCAACAATAGTAAACTGGCCTCAAAATGACTATTTATTGGGCAACCTAATTGATGTATCAGAAGAGGAGTTCAATAAACATGTTGCTGCAGCTAAACGTCAAAACTTATCACTTTTCTATTGGCTGCAAACCGAGGCTCCTCGTCCTGATGGAGGACAGGGATGGCCAGGTCTTAGATTAAGGTGCGATATGATGGGCACAGAAGATGGAATGGCAAAGTATCCTTATATAAGAGAGGCAAGAAGAATTAAGGCGGAATTTACTGTTTTGGAAGAACATGTAGGAGCCGAAAACAGAAGAATTGTTGCAGGAGCTGAAGCAGGTAAAAAGGCCGCAGACTTTTATGACAGTGTAGGTGTTGGTTATTATCACATCGATCTTCACCCAAGTTCGCGAGGTAATAATTATATCGATTTTCCTTCTTTGCCCTTTGAAATCCCATTAGGATCTTTACTCCCTCAGCGTGTCAATAACCTTATTCCTGCTAATAAAAACATTGGCACAACACATATAACTAACGGTTGTTATCGTTTACATCCTGTTGAATGGAGCATTGGTGAAGCAGTGGGAATGTTAGTTGCATATGCGAATAAAAAGAATATACCTCCACGTGCAGTAAGAGAAAACAGAGAAATGTTGACTGATTTCCAAAACTGGATTCAACAACAAGGTTTAGAAACAAAATGGAAATAGTGTAAAAAAAGGATGCAAAAGCCTCCTCTGTTTCCTTCTTCTTAGAATATCTAAATTGATTTAGATGTAAGTCATTTTCTCAAATATACACCAATTTAGATTGGATTTTGCAATCAGATAAAAGTTTTAAACATACCACTCAATGAAAAGGAAAATAATTTTAACTTTCATAATCTTAATTTCATTTGCTCATATTGGCTTTGCCCAAAAATCTCGAATTTTATTAATTCCTTTGGATGACAGACCGAGCAGTTGGCAATTTCCATCGCATATGGCTAATATTGCAAATGCAGAAGTGACTTATCCTCCAATGGAGTATCTTGGCCATTTCTTCACTCCCGGAGATTCTGATAAACTTCAAGACTGGGTCAGAAGTCAAAATTTGAATCAATTTGATGCTGCAATAGTAGTTGTGGACATGGTAGCATATAGTGGTCTTATTGGTTCTCGTGCATATAACGTGGATGAAAAAACATCAATAGCGCGGATTGAGCTTATCAAAGAAATTCGTGAAAAAGCTCCTAACATAAAAATATATGCCCAAAACGTTATAATGCGTCTGGCACTCACCTATAATAACGAGAATGCAAAATATTACAGTCAATTTTCAAAATGGGCTACAATTGCCGGTGACAAAAGTGCTGAGAACAAAATTATGATGGATGAACTGGAGAAAGAAATTCCAGAGAATGTTATCCACGATTATTTGCTTACACGCAAAAGGAATTTGAAAGTAAATTTATTGTCACTTGAAATGGTTAAGGACGGCACTATCGATTTCCTTGTTCTATCACAAGATGATGCTTCACCTCAAGGAATTCATATGCAGGATCAAAAAAGATTATCGAAGGAGATAGAGAGATCAAAACTTAGTGAAAAAGCGATAATATTGCCCGGAGCAGATGAAGTTGTGATGCTACTATTAGCTCGATCTTTAAATGAAAAGTACAATCAAAACACTAACGTAAAAGCAATATATAGCTCGCTTGATCAAAGTGAACAAGTAATGCCTTTTCAAGATACAAAACTATCTGAAACCGTAAGCCAACATATTTTTGCTGCAGGAGCAAAAGAAACAACAGCAAAAGAGGATGCTGATGTGTATTTGTATGTGTTTTCATCTCGCAATATACCCGGTGTGGCAGAACCATTTGCTAATCAGATTCAAGAACAAATTAAACTTGAGAAGAATGTGATAGTAGCCGATGTTGATCCTATTGGCAACATACAAGGTGGAGATGAACAATTTACCACTATGCTGTTAGAAAAAGATATACTAAGCAAATTAGCAGGATATGCTTCTTGGAACACTGCAGGAAACACAATAGGAACCTCACTTCCACAAGGATTGATATTTACATTGACTAAGAATCATCTTTTCTCTACTCCCGAGTCTATCAATAAAGCACTAACTGCACAAAATTGGTTTTTATTGCACAGATTAATGGATGATTACTATTATCACACAATTGTGAGAAGAGATTTGAACAATTATCTCCAAAATCAAGGTCAAAGTTCTTCTATAATGAATAATAAGACTACAGATAAAGCACAACTCTTTGGTATGAAAAGCATGCAAAAATATTTTAAGAAGAGTTTGAAATACTTTTCAAAGAACCAGCCTGCCTACCTTAACAAAAGAGTTAAATGCGAAAAAACAGATAGCTTATTTTTTGAATTACCGTGGAACCGCACCTTTGAAGCAAAAATTAATTTTGGAATGGAATGTACAGTTATAGATAAATAGCTGTAATATGGGAAATAAAAGATCCTTCTTGAAGCCATCGATAAAGCAATCTCATTTATGAAGCAAAGCAAAATAACAAGCACAGTTCTTGTTGATAAACGACGTTATATGATTTTTGATATGGCACAATCATAGGTTTTATCTATCAAACATAAAAATCAATATGAATAGAACAATACAATCTATCAAATTTTTACTCATTAGTTTATTGACAGTTGTAAATATCAACAATATATCTGCAAGAAATGAAGCAACTGATACAAATTTGGTAGTAATTGAAAATGCAGAAATGAGACTTACTCTCAGTCCTCACGCAAAAGCCATTAGCCTAATTCATAAACCGACAGGTCATGAGTGTTTGGACACGACTGCGGAAGAGTCCGCTGTTTTTGCAATAACCGAATATAGACCCTACGACAACGAACGTTTTCTTATCTACCCGGCAAAGACCACTTCACATGCAGCTAACAAAGTTAGACGTGAAGAAAACAATCTTATTGTTGGTTTCGACCATTTGTCCTATACAGCTACAATTGCACTTACTATAACCGAACATTATATCGGATTCCAACTAAAAGATTTGGCATACGATGTTGAGAAGTTTGGCATTAAAAGACCCACAGAGATTGATGAATTCACGCTGTTGCAACTACCAATTAAAAAAAGAGATCGATTTGGTGATTGGCTCAATGTTGCATGGGACAACGACATAGCAGTAAATATCCTTGCTACAGATGCTCACGCAAAAATTGATGCTATTGAACGCCCCAATTATCATCTTATGTATGCCGGTATGGAAACCGATGTGAAATTGATGGATGTAGGCGCTGCTCTAATAACCACAAGGACAAACAATTTGCTCAATTGTATAGATAAATTAGAGAGAGATTACAATCTGCCATTAGGAGTTGAAAGCAGACGCAACCCTGATTATCCTCGCTCTTATTATGAACTACGGAATGTAACTACTCAAAATATCGACAGACATATCGCCTATGCCAAAGCAGGTGGATTCAAAATAATAGTAATCTATTATACTGACTTTGCAACCTCGATGGGACATTTCGTTTGGAACGAACAGAAGTTTCCCAATAAAATGGCAGATTTGCAGGAGATAACCCGCAAGATAAAAGAGGCAGGTATGATTCCCGGTTTTCATATTCACTACAATAAAGCTGCAAAGAATGATCCTTATGTATCGCCCATCCCCGATTCCCGATTAAACTTAACAAAACATTTTACATTATCAGATTCCATTGATGCAACCACAACAACTATAGTTGTTGAAGAAAACCCAAGAAATTCTCCCATGGAAGATGGACGTAGGTTCTTAAAGCTGGGTAACGAACTAATATCCTATACCGATTATACAACCACACGTCCTTATACATTCAATGGTTGCAAGCGTGGTGAATTGAATTCAACTGCACAAAGTGCAGAGAAGGGATATAAATTTGGATTGTTGGATGTTGATACTTGGCCACTTTTCATCCGATTCGACCAACGTACTTCCATTCAGGACGAAGTAGGACAGCGAATTGGAGATATCTATACCAAAACAGGATTTCAATTTGTCTATTTTGATGGAGCAGAAGATGTACACCCTCCCTATTGGTATAATACATCGAAAGCACAATTAGACGTTTACAGACATCTGAATCCTAAACCTCTATTTTCAGAGGGAGCAATGAAATCTCACTTTAGTTGGCATATCATCACACGTGGAAATGCATTTGATCTTTTCCCCCCGAAATACATTAGGGATGCCACTATTAAATATCCCATGCCGGCTGCTAAATATATGGCAGACAATTTTACGAGTATCAATTTTGGGTGGAACGACTACTTAGCACCCGACTCACTATCAGACGGAATGCAACCTGATATGTATGAATATATATGTAGTCGTGCCGCAGCTTGGAATTGTCCAATTGCATTGATGGGTAAATTGGATCAATTAGATGCTCATCCACGCACATCTGACAACCTAGAAGTAATGAAAACTTGGGAAGATGCACGTGCAGCAGGTTTCTTTACGGAGGAACAGAGAGAAGAACTCAAAAATGTAGAACAAGAGCACATTTTGCTTAAAAATGAGATGAACGAATATGAGTTAATTCCATATAGTAAAGTGGAAAATATAGCAAACAACTCACCCCATGTGCAAGCATTTATGTTTAGCAGAAATAACAAAACATGGGTTGTGTATTGGCATACCAGAGGAGAGGCACAGCTTGAGATACCTGTCTCCCATAAAAGCATTGTTCTGCTTGAAGCTCTCGGGAAACCAACCTCATTTGTGAAACAAAGCAAGACTGTAAGCACAGTTCCTACAGATAAACGACGCTATATAGTTTTTGATATGCCACAAGAACAGGTTTTATCGGTTTTATCGGAGAGTGAAGTGGTTATAGGTGAAAAGTAATGGATGGAGAAATCAAAATAAAATCACTATACTCGGGACGAGACTTCAAGTCGCACTCCGATATAAAATGGAAAATTATACCTAAGGAATACCTATCAACATAAAATCAAATCATATGAATATCAACAGAAGAAAATTTTTAAAAACAGCTGCAATTGGAGCAGCTGGTTTAACAGTAGTTCCTAGTTCAGTATTAGGAAAAGCTTACGGACACACCGCTCCGAGCGACAAACTGAACATCGCTGGTATTGGCGTTGGAGGTGTGGGTCGCCGCAATCTCGCCAATATGAAAACAGAGAATATTGTTGCGCTTTGCGATATCGATCAAAAGTATGCTGCTAAGACATACAATGATTATCCAAAAGCAAAACAGTTCAAAGACTGGAGGGAGATGTTTGATAAAATGGAAAAATCCATTGATGCCATCATGGTGGCAACTCCAGATCATACGCATGCAGGTGTTACAGCTCATGGTATCACTTTGGGTAAACACGCTTATGTTCAAAAACCATTGACGCATAGTGTATATGAATCGCGATTGCTCGCAAAACTTGCTAAGAAGTACAAAGTAGCTACACAAATGGGAAACCAAGGAAACTCTTTTGATTGGTGCCGTCAGATTGCCGAGTGGGTGCAAGCAGGAGCAATTGGTGATGTTTACGAAGCTCATTGTTGGACCAATAGACCAATTTGGCCACAAGGTTTGGCTGAGCCAAAAGGCGGAGTTTCTATTCCATCAACATTGGATTGGGATTTATTTATAGGTCCAGCTAAAAAACGACCTTATGATCCTGCTTATACTCCTTGGAACTGGAGAGGATTTTGGGATTTTGGAACAGGTGCATTAGGCGATATGGCCAACCACATTATGGATCCACTTTATTGGGCGCTTGATTTAAAATATCCTATCAGTGTTTCTGCAAGCTCCACCTTATCAAATCTTTACTCTCCACCGCAAGCACAAAAAGTTACCTATAAATTCCCTGCACGTCCACCAAAAGGCAATGTAAACATGCCTGAACTTATGGTGCACTGGTATGATGGAGGTTTACTGCCCGATAGACCAGATGAACTGAAAGATGGCGAAATGATGGGTGATCCTGATGGAGGAATTATTTTGCACGGAACAAAAGGAAAAATCATGACTGGATGTTACGGTCAGAATCCAACATTGTTACCACTTTCAAGAATGGCCTATTTCAAAGAGCCAGAGCCAACTATCCCTCGAGTGAAAGGTGGAAATGGTAATATTTGGTCAACCAATGCTCACGAACAAGATTGGATAAGAGCAGCCAAAGAATCTCCTGAAAATAGAGTAGAGTCAACTTCTAATTTCCAGTTTTCAGGACCAGAGAATGAAATGGTTCTTATGGGAGTTTTGGCTACAAGACTTTCTGGATTAAATGGATTACATCGTGAGTTACTGTGGGATGGAGAAAATATGAAGTTTACAAACATTTCAGACTCAGACATGATCAAGATTGTAACTTTGGATGAATATGCAGTAATCGATGGAGATCCAAAGTTTGATCGTAGATATGCTGATTTTAATGCACAAGAAATGGCCAATGAGTGGATTAAGCACACCTATCATAATGGGTTTAAACTACCTGACATGCCTAAGATTTAAAAAAAAACAATAAGATGTCTCGGTAACTTACTTTCATTCCGAAAGTAAGATACCGAGATTTAAAATAGAATAATATGAAAATAATAAATAAAGTATTACTCGTTTTTGCTGCTATTGGACTTCTGAGTAGTTGCACCAATGTATCTACACAAACAAAGGCAGAGAAGAATGGATGGAAGTTATCCATGCAATCTTATACATTCCATCTTTTTTCTGTGGTGGAAGCACTTGAGAAAACCCAAGAGCTAGGTTTGCATTACATTGAAGTGTATCCTGGTCAAAAAATGGGTGAGGGGTTTGGTGATGCAAAATTTGGATATACACTTACCACAGAACAACAAAATCAAATAAAAGAAATAGCCAAATCAAAAGATGTAAAAATCATATCAACGGGTGTATGGACTCCCCAACGTGATGAGTGGGAGAAAGTATTCCAGTTTGCCAAAGATATGGACATGGAGTTTATTAGTGCCGAACCAGCAAGAGAAGACTGGGATGTGGTAGAAAATTTGGCTAAACAATATAAAATTAAAGTTGCGGTACATAATCATCCCAACGAGGCATCATACTGGAAACCCGAGATATTATTGTCAATTATTGGTGACAGAAGTCCTTTATTAGGATCTTCAGCTGATGTTGGACATTATAAACGAATGGGTATAGACCCAATACCCGCTTTAAAGGAATTGGATGGAAGACTCATAGCACTCCACTTTAAAGATATTGCTCCTGAAGGACCCGAAAACAAGCTTGAAGATGTTGTTTGGGGAACAGGAATTCTAAACGTAAAGGGAATGTTGGAAGAACTAAAGCGTCAAAACTTTAAAGGGTACTTCACCATAGAATATGAAGCAAATTGGGAGAATAATCTTCCCGAAATTAAAGAATCAATTGATTATTTTAATCAGGTTGCTGATGAGATATTTTAGCTAAACTTGAAGATAGGGAGAGACAAACATATTTTGTTCTTTTTTATCAAAGATACACTACAAAGTAGGGTTACAAAAATCAACAAAAGTGAAATGTATAATAATAACACATTAAAATATTTTTTTATTGTTATTACAGTTGATTGAATAACAAAACAACGGTATAAAAGAAAATTATTTAATAATAGAAGGTGCCATTATTATTGCAATAGCAATAATCGACATATTTTAAATGTTAAATACAAAACTATTTATCTACTATCCTTCATTTATTAAATAAAATAACTTATGTTTGTATTATAAACATATAGACAACATCTATTGAGTGTTGAAAACCGCTATTTATTAGTCTAATAAATCTATTTATTTTAATAATAATGGGAAGTAATTAAAAATTGAATTTATATTACAATTAACTATTTACACAAAAAACTTATGAAGAGTATCAAAAAATCAATTTTGAGAAGAAATGGAATCTCCAAAATTCTATTCTTGCTCATGTTCTTTTGCTTTACCCTTTTGTCCTATGGACAAACAAACGTAACAGGTAAAGTAACTGATTCAAAAGGAGAAGCGTTAATTGGCGTGAACGTTAAAATAAAAGACACGCAACAAGGAACTATTACGGATATTGATGGACACTTCAGTTTATCAGTAGCTAATACAAACCAAGTTTTAGAACTCTCTTATGTAGGGTTTAAAACGGTGGAAGTACCATTAAGTGGACGAACATCAGTTAATATAACTTTACAAGAAGATACCGAGCTGCTCGAAGAAGTGGTAGTCGTTGGTTATGGTACACAGAAGAAGATTAGTGTGACCGGTGCTATCTCAAGCGTTTCAGATCGAGAGATTGAAAGAGCACCTTCTGTTGGCATTACGAACGTGATTGGTGCCAGAGTAGCTGGTGTGTCAATGTTACAAAGCTCCGGACAACCAGGTGGTGACGCCGCATCGCTCTTAGTACGTGGACAAAAAGCAGTATATATTGTAGATGGTGTACAAAGATCATTTAACGAAATTGATCCGAATTCAATTGCATCGGTGTCAGTTCTTAAAGATGCCACTTCTGCCGCTGTGTATGGATTAGATGCCTCGGCAGTTGTTATTGTAACAACAAAAAGAGGAAAGTCGGATAAAATGAATATTAGTTATAACGGTAAATACGGTATTAGTGAAAACGCTAATCAATTAGAATGGTTAGATGGTCCAAGTTATGCATATTGGTATAACAAATCCCGCGAAATGGATGGAGACGAACCTGTTTTCACATCCGAGCAAGTTCAGAAAATGAGAGACGGTGTTGATGGATGGGGAAATACCAATTGGTACAAAAAAGTATTTGGAAGAGGCTCAACCATGCACCATAACGTAAGCGCTAGTGGAGGAAGTGAAAAAGTAAGTTTCTTTACAACAATAGGAGCTTTCCAACAAAAAGGTAATGTGGACCTTCACGATTACACCCGCTATAATCTGAGAGCTAATATTGATGCTAATATTACAGATTTTTTGAAAATGGAGTTAGGCATTGCCGGACGTGTTGAAGAGAGGGAGAATCCACGTTATACTTCAAATCCAGACGATTGGCACAACATCCCTCAACAAGCAGTACGTGCTCTGCCTTATATTCCTGAAAAAACAATCTTTGAGGGTAAGGAATATTATACATCAACAAGAACTGCATCATCTCCTGTGAGTCCGCTTGCAGCAATAAATGAATCGGGTTATGGAAGGTCTAATAATACTTATGTTCAATCAAACCTCTCATTAATATATGATGTACATGGAGTGGAGGGATTGAATGTGAAGTTTATGGGTGCTTATGATAAGCGTTTCCAATTTGTAAAGAGCTTGGCTATTCCATTTGAAACAATGTTAGCAACACTTCCTAACACATCCACAGAAACCATTGGATATACTAAGTTTACAGATAATAGCGGTAACACATCATTAACCGAATCTGCTTTTCATTCAACCAATGTAGTTACACAAACAAGTCTTAACTACGACCGTGTTTTTGATAAACATAGTGTAAGTGCTTTAGCATTAGCCGAAACGCGCAACAACTTTGATAATACACTGGGCGGAACAGGTCATGGTCTTGATTTTATTGAATTGGATGAATGGGACAACATAACCAATCAAACAGGAGCCGGTCAAGAGCGTATTCCTACTATTAGCGGAAAAAGCAAACAATCTCGTGTAATTGGGTTTGTAGGTCGATTAAACTACGAATACGATAATAAATATTTGGCTGAACTCACTTACCGTCGAGACGGAAGTTATCTATTTAGCGGAATGACCGGATCACGTTGGGTTGACCTGCCTGCTGTATCTCTTGGTTGGAGAATGGATCAAGAAGAGTGGTTTGATTCAGAAGTTGTTGACAACTTGAAAATAAGAGGTGGAATAGGTAAATCTGCCACTTCAGCTGTTAGTGCTTACCAATATTTGGATCTTATGAGTATTGGAACTAACGCTGTTGTTATAGGTGGAGCAAGTCAAAGTATGGTGTATGCATCTACATTAGGTAATCCCAATCTGGGATGGGCTAAAGCAATAAGCTATAACATTGGTACTGACTTCAATGCTTGGAACGGATTATTAGGAATTGAGTTAGACTTTTTCTATAAATATGAGTATGACTTGTTAGCATCTGTTGCCGGGTCATATCCACCATCAATGGGAGGATATTTCTTTAGTGTTGAAAACAAAAATAAGATTGATTATCGAGGATTCGATTTTACATTGAGTCACAACAATAATATCGGCGAATTTAAGTACGGTGTTAAACTGCTTGGTTCATATACAAAACGTAGATGGCTCTATTATGCAGGTGATTCAGAAAATACCCCTGACTACAGAAAACTAACCGGAAAAGAAGTTGGCTCACAACTAGGATTTATTGCTGAAGGATTATTTCAATCGCAAGAAGAAATAGATAATTCTCCTACAATTGTAGGTTCACCCGTACTTCCAGGTTACATCAAGTATAAAGACCGTAATGGTGACGGAAAAATTAGTTATGCACAAGATATGGGGTATGTAGGAAAAAGTGCTTATCCAAAATTCCAAAACTCTCTCAACTTAAATGGTGCATGGAGAGGTTTTGACTTTGACATACTTTTTCAAGGAGGTGTAGGCAGAACAGTTGCGCTTACAGGAGTTTACACTTCTCCCGGTTCAGAAGGGATTATGGATAACACGGCATTTACCAGAATGTTTTACCATGGAGGTAACTCACCTGTATTTGTACCTGAAAACTCTTGGATACCGGAGAATCCAAATGCAGAATTCCCTCGTTTATCATTGGTTACAGTAAGCACAAACAATGCTTACTCTTCAACCCACTGGTATAGATCGGGAGATTACCTGCGTCTGAAAACATTTCAAATAGGATATACAATTCCTCCACGTTTAATGAACTCAATTGGATTTAGTGGATTAAGAATATATACAGAAGGATCGAACATATTCACATTTAGCGAACTCACAAAATACAATATCGACCCCGAACAACCGGGAGTAAATAACGGATATTATCCACAACAAAGAACAATTTCTTTTGGCCTTAATTTGACATTATAATACAATAAAAATGATGAAGAAAATATTTAATATACAAGTCCTTATAGCACTACTTTTTTTGGTAAGTAGCTGCGATGAATGGCTGGATCTAACTCCCACTGATAAATTATCTGACAAGATAGTTTGGGAGAATGAAGCCAGTGCAGATAAATATGTAAATGGGTTCTATACTTACTTACACCAGTACGGACAATTCGGAACACAACAATTTGAAGGCAGTTTGACCGAAAGTTTAACAGATGCATTCAAATATGGGTCGTATGCTTTAGGACACAAAGCCGGACATCCGAATAACTATGTGTTTAATCCAACTATTGTTACACCTGCCAGTTGTTTTTATGATAATTGGAATGACGGATATGATAAGATTAGACGTATGAATCAGTTTTTAAACTCAATGAAGAAGTACTCTACTTTCTCAGAAGAAAAGAACACCCTATTGGAAGCTCAAATTCGTTTCTTTCGTGGATTTATTTATTTCCAACTTGCCAAACGCCATGGTGGTGTAATTCTATATACCGATTTGAAGGAAATGCAAAAAGATATAGAGCGTTCTTCAGAGAAAGATACTTGGGATTTAGTTCAATCCGATCTAGAATTTGCCATTCAGAACCTTCCTGAAGAATGGTCGTCGAGTGCTGACAAAGGAAAATTAACAAAATATGCTGCTCTAGCTTTTCAGTCGCGCGCTATGCTCTACGCTGAACGTTGGCAAGTGGCGTATGATGCTGCTGATAAAGTAATAAAATCAAATAAATTTGGATTAGTCGATAACTATGTGAACGCGTGGAAGGGGAACAACTCCGAATCTATCTTAGAATTTCAATATGATCAGTCGAAACCAAATCATCGATTTGATCGTGATTATGTTCCATTGAGCGATGGATATGAATTTGGTGGATTGGGAACTCCCACACAAGAGATGGTGGAAAGTTATGAAAAAGCAGATGGGACAAAAATGGATTGGACTCCTTATCACACAGCAGATGCTACACGACCACCTTACGAAGATTTGGAACCTCGTTTTAAAGCTTCTGTAATATATCCAGGCAGCACCTGGAAAGGCAATGTGATGGAGAACTCTGTAGGTGGAACATATGGGACTTTTATGGCCTATCGATCTCAACCATATTCTTATGGACTAACAACAACCGGTTATTTTTTAAGAAAACTGATGGATGAAACTCTTATTGATATTAAAGGCAGAGAAAGCACGCAAACTTGGGTAGAAATACGTTATGCTGAGGTGTTATTAAATAAAGCAGAGGCGGCATTTAGATTAGGCAAAAAGGGTGAGGCGCAAGATGCAATGAATGAAGTAAGAGCACGTGTAGATTTACCTGGAAAGTTTTCGTCGGATACAGAATGGTTCACCGATTATAGAAACGAACGTAAAGTTGAGTTAGCATACGAAGGTCATTTGTTTTGGGATATGCGTCGCTGGAAACTTGCTCACATAGAGTATAACAATTACCGTGTTCATGGTTTCAAGATAACTGGCAACAATTATGAGTATATTGATGTGGACTATCAAGACAGGAAGTTTTTAGAAAAAACTTACAGGTTACCAATTCCGAATAGCGAATTGGAAAACAACTCGCTTATTACACAGTACGATGAATGGCTATAATAAATTAAAAATTGAATAAAATGAGAAATAATATTTTTAAATTAATAACAGCGTTAGCATCCATACTGTTTCTGTTGAATGGTTGTCAAACGCCAGAGGATTTAACTCCTTCCGTATCGCGTGATGGGATTAACAGTATCACAGCATCATTTATGGGTGATGGAAGTTCTGAGAATTCTTTTACTAGCGAGATTGATCACGATAATGGAATTATTACAATAGTTTTCCCTTATAATTATCCGAGAAAATCAGATAATGTGCTAACATTAACAGATTTAAAACAGATGCGTGTTTCTGCTAATTTAGATGATAATGTTACTATATTTCCTCCTCTATTGTATATGGATTTAACAAAGAATAATTTTATTACTATTACTGATCAAACTAAGAAGAAAAGAGAATATAAAGTGGTAGCTGAGATTCGGAAAAGTGCTGAAAGCGCAATTACTGACTTTGGCCTTATCGGCCCGGGCTTAACTGGTGTAATTAACGAAGAGGACAAGACTATTTCAATTATTGCGATTGAAGAGATAGAACCTACATTAGCCAATGTGAGCTTGTCACACGGTGCTACCATGAGTCCTGATCCAACAAAAGTGGAATTGGACTATAATGAGGAGGTAAAAATTACTGTAACAGCTCAAAATGGTACATCAACTTCTGTTTATACTGTTAAGAAAGATGTTCCAGCAAAAGTAGAACTTGGAATGAGAGAGGGTAGTGGTAAAGTACTTTGGGCTAAAAAACTACAAAGTGATCTTGGCATCGTACCTTTAAACATTACTGGTGGTATAGCGGTTACTAAAAATCATGTAATAATTAATACACGTGGTGAAGCTAGCATTTATTTGAATAGTAAAACTGGAGCTAAAGAAGGCACATTGAATATGAGCGATATTGTTGGCAGTTTAGTTAACTTCTATACTACAGCTGATGATGATGGCAATATTTTGGTAAATAACCTTGCTCCTAATGCGGGTTCATTCAAAATCTGGAAAATAAAAGATGTTACTTCAACACCAGAATTGTATATAGAATATAATGGTGGTGAAGCTTTAGGTCGTAAAATATCCATTAAAGGAAGCATTGATAAAGATGCTATCATCACCGCGCCTATATTTTCTCCAGGGAAACAGTTCTTACGCTGGCAAGTGAAAAACGGAGAATTAGTTTCTACTACTCCTGAAAAAATAACCATCAGTGGTATTGAAGGTGCATCTTGGGGTAACAATGCTGACGTTATATATACAGATCCATCTGATATAAATAGCGATTACTTTGCTGCATATTATACTCCACCGCGTAGACTTGCATGGGTAGATGGAAGTACAAATGCAGTTAAAGCTTGGGGTCCTGAAATAAGTGGGAACTGGATTGTGAATGCGGTTGACTATACTGTATTTAACAAGAATCCATATGTAGTTCAAAACTCTGTGAATTCGTTTACATGGGGTAGCGATGACACAATATTGTTATTTGATGCAAATTCTACTAACTCTATTACAACTCCTATATGGAAAGCGCCAATAGGGACATATGGAGGTAAAGACAATGCAGGACAAAATGCAAATGGAACAGGCGATGTTGCTCTGAGAGTATCTGATGATGGATATTATATGTATCTATACTTTATGTTTACAAACGGACAGGTCGTTTGTGTACAATATGATGCTATAGGTAAGTAGATAAATCACTTAATAGACTAAGTTTAAAGAAAAGAGACCTGCGCCTTACTTTGTAGGCGTGGGTCTTTTTAGATTGGAAATATCAAAAAAACAAACTTAAAATAAGAACAATTGTTTTTAAACAATCTGCTAACAACTAATATAAATCAAAATCAAAATTATGATTGAAAATAACATTTTCAAATATTTCACCTTGCTACTTTTAATAGGCAGCATAGTTTTTGTTTTAGCCTGTTCTGATGATAAGGAACCGGATTATGAATTCCCTGATCCTCCATCAACTAACAAAGATAAACCACGCTATATATGGATAGATGCGGCGGCTAACTTTAAAGACTTTGCCAACAACAAGGAGAACATTGCACGTGATTTGAAATTAGCGAAAGATGCCGGTTTTACTGATGTGGTAGTAGATGTAAGACCTACAACTGGCGATATTTTATATAAATCAACTGTGGAAGGATCACAACAAGTTGAATGGCTTGGTGCATGGATTGATGGAGTGTATGGGAAAGTAGTCCGAACTGCTACATTTGATTATCTGCAAGCGTTTATTGACAAAGGTCATGAACTAGGACTTAAAGTGCATGCTGGATTTAATACAATGACTGGTGGACGTGGCCACGCTTTGGGTAATCAAGGATTACTTTATAGGGATGCAAGCAAACGAGAGTGGGCAACCTCGTTAAACACAATCTCTGGTATATCAAACACAATGGAGACTGCTTCCGGAACGAAATTCTTTAATCCTACCAATGAAGATGCTCAAAATTATATTATTGATTTACTGAAAGACCTTGCAAAGTATAATCTTGATGGAATTGTTTTAGATAGAGGTCGTTTTGAGGGTATTCATTCCGATTTTTCCGAGAGTACACGCAAAAAATTTGAGACATACCTTGGCGGTGTAACCATTTCAAATTATCCTGACGATATTCTCCCTCCCGGAATTACTATGACTCAAGTGATGGATTTGGTGAACAAAGGGGCAACTCCACAATACTTTAAGCAATGGTTGGAATTTAGAGCCAAAACGATCTATGATTTTATGATAAAGGCACGTCAAGGAGTTAAATCTGTCAAACCGGATATCAAATTTGGCGTATATGTGGGCGGATGGTATTCGTCTTACTACGAAGTGGGAGTAAATTGGGCAAGCAAAAAATATAACACTTCAGCTTATTATAGTAAATGGGCTACATTTAAGTATAAAGATTATGGCTATGCAGCATTGATGGATCAAATGCTGATAGGCGCATACGCCAATCCTGGTGCTGTTTATGGAACAACTGAATGGACCATGCAAGGATTTAGTAGACTGGCCAAAGATAAAATAAAAAATGATTGTCCTATAGTTGCTTCAGGACCGGATGTGGGTAATTGGGATCAAAACAATCAATACACACAAGAACAAGAAAATCAAGCTATCGTTAATTCTGTAAAAGCATGTATGGATGAATGTGATGGATATTTTTTGTTTGATATGATACATCTAAAAAATGCGAACCAATGGAAATATGCAAAAGAAGGAATTGATAAAGCAGTAAATTAAGAGAAGTTAGCATGAATATTATCAAAATAAGTAATCGATATTGTCGCTCCAGTTTAGGATTAATCCTTTTACTGTTTTTGAGCTTCTCTGTGCAAGGATTTGCACAAACATATCTTGTAAAAGGCAAGGTATCAAGCCAAGGTGAAGCTTTGAAAAATGTAATGGTAACAGATGGTGACAACACCACGCTTACTAATTCAAAAGGAGAGTATAGTTTGCATGTTTCACTACACTCAACTTTTGTATATGTATCAACTACTGCAGGCTATTTGCCAAAAGATAGTTTAAATGTCCCACAATTTTACAAACCTCTTAGAGATAATAATTCTACTTATAACTTTGAGTTGATAAAAAATAAGAAGGACGACACCAACCATGTTGTTTTGGTACATGCCGATCCACAGTTTTTTAAAGAAGAACAATTCAAGTTGTACGAAACAGTTATCGATGATTGTATTGAAACCATTTCTGGATATAAAGATCGAGATGTTTTTGGAATTGATTGTGGTGATTTAACAGCAGATCGTCCTCACTTTTATTCTCCTTATATCAATATTCTCAATAAAACCGATGTCCCATTTTATCGAGTGCTGGGCAACCATGACATGGAAAATGGAGGACGAACCAAAGAAGAATCCGTGCATCAGTTTGAAAGCTATTTTGGACCCTCTTACTATTCATTTAATAGAGGAAATGCACATTACATTGTCTTAAATAATGTATTTTATCTGGGAAGACCTTATTCATACATGGGGTATATTGATGAGCAAACTTATCGTTGGTTGGAGCAAGATCTATCGTATATTGCTGAAGGCTCACTTATTTTTGTTGCAATGCATATTCCTGCTAGACTAACTGAAGAGGTAAAACCATTTGGCTACAATCAAGAGAGTATTCGTCAACAAACAGTGAATATCGATCCACTGTTCAAAATGCTGGAGCCTTATAATGCTCACATCTTTACAGGTCACGAGCATTATAATAAAAACATAATTCATTCTCCTTCGCTTTACGAACATAACACTGCTGCGATCAGCGGTTCATTTTGGCAAGGAGACTATTGTTGGGATGGTACACCAATAGGTTATGGAGTGTATGAAATAACAGGAAACGACGTGAAATGGTATTTCAAAAGTGGCGGGCATCCTCGCAGTCATCAAATGAGGGTTACACCTGTTGGAAGCAGCGCAGAACACCCAGATGACATTATTGTAAACATCTGGAATTGGGATAAAAACTGGAAGGTGGAATGGACGGAAAACGGTGAATATCGAGGCGATATGATTCAGTTTACAGGTCATGATCCTACAACTGCAGAAGGGTTTACTGACAAGGAAAATTTAGAATTTAAATGGTTATCACCTGTTCCAACAGATCATCTGTTTAGAGCTACTCCACGATCAAAAGATTCTAAGATTGAAGTTATAGCAAAAGATTCGTTTGGGGAAGTCTATAGGGAGAGATTGTAAGAGATATTTCTTGTCTCAGACTCCGCGGCTTCGCTCTGGTTTCCCTCTTACATATTGTTTAGGCCACTCAATTTGTTCATCCAATTTAGGGACTTCCATCAATGCAAAATAAGGATTGCGAAGCATCTCTCTCCCCAGAAAGATTAAATCGGCTTTGCCCGCTTGCAATATCTCTTCCGCCTGCACTGCATCCGTGATTAGTCCCACAGCTCCTGTGGCAATATTTGCATCTTTCTTTATTTGCGCAGCAAAGGAGACTTGATAATTTTTACCAAATGTGATGAGTTGATCTTTTACAACTGCACCTGATGAACAATCAATCAAATCGGCTCCATTTTCTTTCAGAAGTTTAGCTACTTTCACAGAATCTTCAATTGTATGTCCACCTTTAGCCCATTCTTCGGCAGAGATACGTACAAAGAGGGGCATTTCATCGGGGATTATTTTATATATTGCTTGTGTTACTTCTATTAATAAACGTGTGCGATTTTCAAAATCTCCTCCATACTCATCGGTTCTCTTATTGGTGAGTGGCGATATAAATTGATTGAGCAGATAACCATGCGCAGCATGAATTTCTATGGTATCGAATCCTGCTTCAACTGATCGTTTTGCAGCAGCTGCAAATGATTTAATGACTTCTTGTACTTCGGCTACACTGAGTTCTTTTGGAGGAATATCGTCTTCATTAAATGGAATAGGAGAGGGTGCTACTGTTTGCCAACCTCTATTCGTAACATCCACTTGATATTTGCCTTCCCATGGTGGTGCTGTACTTGCTTTTCGTCCGGCATGTGCTAATTGTATGCCTGACTTAGCACCTTGCTCTCGAATAAAAGTTGTGATTCGTTTCAGTGGTTCAATGTGTTTGTCGGCCCAAATACCCAAATCGTCGGGCGATATTCTCCCTTCAGGAGAAACGGCTGTAGCTTCTGTAAAAATAAGACCTGCACCGCCAACGGCACGGGAACCTAAATGGACCAAATGCCAGTCGTTGGCCATTCCATCTTGTGAACTGTATTGACACATGGGCGAAACAACAATTCTATTTGATAGGGTTAAACCTTTTAATTGGAACGAGGAGTATAATAATGATTTTGACATATGTGTGGTAAATATTTATTTTGGGAATAATGAAAGACGCATCAAAATGAACCAGATTCGATATGCTTCTCGGGGCGTTATTGTATTTGTCTTTTAATTGAACGTTTTTAGATGTTAATAGCTCATTTTTATAATTTTTCCTACACCCCGCTCGCGCCAGTTTATCGGTGTGGTGCGAAAAAATAAATGAAATAACATGTCCTCTTACGCAATACACGCTGTAGAATTGAGCAACGCCAAAATTCCTGCATTGAGCGAAGTCGAAATGTTGGAAATGCGCTCGAGCGAGTTAGCTAAGGACATTACATTTTATATTGATTCAAAAAAACGATCTGCATTGTTATTGTAAATTTTATCTATTACTTCTTTAGGTAATTTCAGTCCTTTTACATTCTGCTGCATGCTCTTTATGTGTTGTGTAGAATCAGTTACAAGATAAATCCAATGTGATTTCCAGCTTTCTTGTAGTCTTTGGAGAACTTCGTTAGGGTTGGCTTGATTTGCATTAATTGTAATATCAGTACCGTATAAAATTCTATCTTGGTATTTAATGAAGAAGTTTTTCACTTTTTCATAATCGTCAACCGACTGATATTGTATATGGGTCATTCTAGCCGACAAATCAATATTCATATTAGGGAATTCATCCAATCGTTTGGCTACTTCATCTACACTCCATTCTAAGCTAGCTATATGTGCTCCTGTAAAAAGGAGGTCAGGATTATTTCGTAATCGATTATCTCTTGCATTTATTTGATCATCATACGAAGGTGATTCAGGATGCATGTACATATGGTATTGTGGATGGTTTTCGTAATATCTTCTATTCTCAGTGTTTATCATTTCCTCCAGCGGTAGCCAACAGTCAAGAGGTTCTCCCAAATGTCCCATAACCGGAATCTTGTTTACTTCAAGATAATTGAATATAGGATCAAATATAGGGTTATCAATCATGACAAATTGTCCTTTGGTATCTTTTAATTCCATTCCAATATTTTTCCATATTTTGATTCCGGACGCTCCTGCTATCAGACACTGTTCTATCCTGTCAATTGTATTATCTGCAAAATTAGAATCATTGAAACTCTCGACTGAAAAAGTTCCTAAAAAAGCATATTGGTCTGGCCATTCCTTTTTTGTGGTTTCGCTAACACTAAATTGATCGTCAATTGAAGTGCCTGCATCAACATTTGGTGAGACAACACGGAAATTATGCTTAGAGGCAAATTCCATATAAATAGGGTTTTGCGTATCGATATGTAAATGAACATCAGTTTTGGGAACGCTTTCAAAATCATTAACTGTATAATAAGCTGTTTTTTCTTGACATGCAATTAATAATCCTATTGTCATTATCATGGATGTTGCAGCAACAACAAGCTTCCATTTTTTTAATTGTCTTTTCATGTGTGTAATACTTTTAAATGTTTATATGTTTAGCAAGCATTAATTTTTAAATCAATCATAATGTAAATAGGAACTACCTCCGCTTGCGCCGATTTTGTAATCTGCTTGCGAAGCAAAAAAACGAAATAACATGTCTGCTTATGCGGCGCGCGCGAACGTGTTTAATAACTCATCTCAATAATTTTCTCTACATCCTCCGGCTTCAAAGACTGATGTTCACCAAGTTCTGTCCATTTACGTTCGGTAAAACGTTTCGATATGTTTTCAGCTGTTCCCGAATAATCGTCGGTATATTCGGAGAGCTTTGTTTTAATACCCAATGAATGGAAGAACTCTTCAGTCCTTTTGATAGCGGCCTTTGCCTTTTCTTCTTCAGTTCCTTCAGTCACGTTCCAAGCACGCTCAGCATATTGAGCCAGCTTGGCTTTTTTAGTTTCAAAATTATATCGATAATGACTTGGAGCTAAAATAGCTAACGTACGTGCATGGTCAATTCCGAATATTGCTGTTAATTCATGTCCCATCAGATGTACTGTCCAATCTTCGGGCACACCTTTATTGATTAATCCATTGAGTGCCATTGTACAGCTCCACATAAAGTTGGCAGCCGCATTGTAATCTGAAGGGTCTTTCATTATAACAGGAGCCACTTCAATCAACGTTTGAAGAATGCTCTCCGCAAATCTATCTTGCAGCAATGCACCCATTGGATAGGTCATATATTGCTCCAACACATGTGTAAACGCATCTGTAATTCCATTTGCCAAATGATGTTGAGGAATAGATTTAACAACTTCGGGATCGAGGATAGAAAACTGTGGGAAAAGAGCCGGTCCGCCTGTCGATAGCTTTTCTTTTGTCTCTTTTCGGGTAATAACCAATCCTGAATTCATTTCAGATCCCGTTGCTGGCAAAGTTAATACCGCTCCATAAGGCATTCCTTTTTTTATCGCTTTACCTTGGGTGAGTAAATCCCACGGATTGTCGCCTTCGAAAAAGGCAGCAGCCGATAGAAACTTTGTTCCATCAATTACGGAGCCGCCGCCGACAGCTAATAAGAAATCTACTTTTTCTTCTTTAATTACTTCTAAGGCTCCCATCAAAATCTCATATTCGGGGTTAGGGGGAATTCCACCAAACTCAATAAGGTTAAATCCTAAAAGTGCTTTTGTTACCTGTTCGTAAATTCCATTTCTCTTGATACTACCGCCACCATAAAGCATCATTACTTTTGATTTTTGTGGAATTTCACTTGATAATTTCTCTATTTCTCCTTTGCCAAATAAAATTTTAGTTGGATTTTTAAATTCAAAATTGTTCATGATATATTTTTTTGGTGGTTATACTTTTACAATCATTTTACCTTTGTTTTTGCCGGTAAAAAGATCGATAAAGGCTTGTGGAATAGAATCAAAACCTTCCACAACGGTTTCTTCATAAGTTAACTTTCCTTCTTTTAGCCATTGGCCCAATTGTTTTGCTCCTTCGGAGAACTTATCCGAAAAATCACTCACAATAAACCCTTGCATCAGAGCACTTTTCTTGATAAGAAATCCTTCAACGCGTGGTCCCATAGGCATCTCTGTAGCATTGTATGTAGATATTGCACCGCAAACTACGATTCGTCCAAATTGATTGAGGTTTCTATGCACCGCATCCGAAATAGATCCCCCCACATTGTCGTAATAGATATCAACACCTTGGGGAGATGCATCGGCAATCGCCTTCTTCATATCTTTTGTGGTATTGTAATTAATTGCTTCGTCAAAGCCGAATTTCGATTTCAATATTTCCGTTTTTTCATCGGTGCCCGCAATACCCACCACGCGGCAACCCAATATTTTTCCAATTTGCCCGACCGTACTTCCTACGGCACCTGCTGCACCCGACACAACAATGGTTTCACCTGCTTTGGGTTTTCCTATTTGGGTCAATCCCATATAAGCAGTCATTCCCGTCATACCAATTACACCAAGATATAGTGATAATGGTTGTATTGATGGGTCTATTTTCTGTAAACCTTCACCAGTGGATATTTGATATTCTTTCCACTCCAATCTATCTGAAACGAAGTCTCCTTTTTTGAAGTTCTCATTTTTTGACTCCACGACCTCTGCTACAATTCCCGAACTAATCGGTTTGTTGAGTTCAAATGGAGGCACATACGAATCGGCATCGCTCATTCTTCCTCGCAGGTATGGATCAACAGAAACGAATATCGTTTTCAATAACAGTTCTCCTTGCATTACTTCGGGCATCTTTTCATCTACAAATTCGAAATCTGAAAGTTGAGGAGTTCCTTTTGGTCGGCTTTTTAATATAATTGTTTTGTTCATATATATGTGATTTTTATTTTTAGTGTGTCATGCCACTATTTGGCTTTTCTTACAAAGAGTGTATTAATTAAAACACTCTATACAAGATATTGTTTCATCGAGAGCAGTTAAGGCTGCTTGCATGGTGAGAATTAATAATTTTCTAAAAGAAGACTTTCCTTTTTTAACCGCTCAAGGTCTCCCGGGTAAGTAAATGCCTTTTCAGCTCTTTCATATGCTTCACGAGAGTTGACAATTACTATCTCTTTTACTTCGTCCGGTACAAAAGAGTAAATAGAGATAAATGCTTTCTGCATGCGAATCATCACTTCAATATTGCCGGCTCCATCTCTTGAAATTGGGCGGAACGCATCCTTGAAAATATCTTCTGACTCAATCTCCGGAACCTCTATGCGTGTGTATTTAACATCAGGCGAAGGGCTTACATCATTTTTTTTGAACCACAAATGAAACAACCTCACGTAACTATTGATAATTGAAACAGCTGTACCCGGGTCATTGATAGCTGGAGATAAAGCCCGACTGGCAATTTCACTTAATGCGATGAGCCCAAACCGAGGATCAGCATAATAGGAACGAGTGTTATCTATTATAAATGCTTTGTTCAGCTTTTCCTTTTCGTCAATGGGTATATCTTCATCACCCGATACAATATAAGCAATGACCCTGTCGGGCGCTATAAATGTTCCCGGCATACAGTTAAGTGTGATTATAACATCCAGTCGGGCGGCAATATCCTGCAACCTGTCCATATTGAGATGTTGAATATAGCCGATTTCATCGCTGTAAATGGGAATGCCTTTGTTCTCTCTTTCAACTATTGGTGAGCCACCCATACGACGTGTTTTTATCCTTTTCTTAAAAGTCTTTATAGTTACGTCTTCAATCTTTTGTATGGTATGTCCCAATCTTCCGAGTTTAGAGATTCGCTCTACCCAACGGATAAAGGTAATGATGACTAACAGGAAAACAAGTAATGTTAGTAAGAACAAAACAAAGAGTCCTGCTTTCCCATAGTATCCATTCTTGAAAGCAACAGATGCTACTATACTGAAAATGAAAGCTCCAATGTAAATGGACAGAGCATTTTGTGACACGTCGTCCGCAACAATTAACTTGAATGACCGCGGAGTAGCTGTTGCACTAGCAGCAGCAAAAGCAGAAATCATTGAGCCAACAGCAAATATGGCTATGATCAACATGCTATTGGATAGAGTGCTAAGCAAATCATCCAAAGAGTCATTCTTAATGTCCGGCACAATGTCTGTTAAGAAAGTTCCATCGGCAAAATGGGCTACAAGAGCACCCACGATGGAGAGGATGCAGAAAATCAAAGGTTTAAACCATAGTTTGCTTGAAAGACGTGAGAAGTAGAAAATAATGTTTTGCTGCATGACAGATAATTAAGAGAATGATTTAAAAGTATGTGAACTAATCGATGATTTTTAATCATAACAAAGAACTTAATATTTAAGTTGCGCAAGATTGCTAGATATATTGATTATTAAATCAATGTCAAAATCAGTCTAAAATACTAAACAGACACATCTATCCGCTTCAATATTGCATGTATAATCCATCAGACGTTTAAGTGCAACATTTCTGCGCTTGAATAAAAAACATTTGCTATACCTCAATCATTGAGAAGCAAGGTATTGCGCCTCAAAGATTGAGGACATTAACCCGCACCCCGCAACACGTACTACTTGTTACACCCTACTTCTCAATTCTCGGAATCACTCCAGCTGCCACCCCCAATTTATCCAAATTCTTATACGCCACCTTTGCCAAACTCGAAGGTTTCTCCATCCGTTCTATTTCCGTCAAATCGCTTGTTTCATAAATGCGATCCAATGCTTGTTTAGTATTCTGATTAGTTGCAATTATTTCGAATCGATTGGCAAACGAGGTGATGTTGCTATCAGGCGGTAGTAACTCTTGTGTAGGCGGATAAAGCATCCACGTACGACATGTAAAAACGGTGTATTTGTGTTCAGGGAAATAAGTAACAAAAAAATTATGTGCTAAATCAAAAGACTCATCAATTTTTTCGGGACGCAAGTCGGCATCAGTTGCTATATGAACATTGACAACAGGCTCCCCTTCGAGGAAGCGTTGCTTCATCTCCTCCGATAGAGGCATATAGTCGTAATCTGCTCGTTCAATCTCGGCATAAGAAAAATGGAATTTCTGAAAGCTGAGTGAACCCAAATCAAACATCTCTCCTTTGTACATGAAACGAATCCATAGCGCATCGCGCTCACTCAGTCCATATTCTCCATGCAAGTCATAATAACGTGTGACGCGAAAGTTAAGGTCTTGTATGCTATCGTAGAAGATTTGACTGGGAATATTTTTACTGTCAAAATATTCTTTCAGAGGAATCAATTCATACACTAATGTAAATAATCTATCCTTTACTGATAAATCCAACAGAGGATTGTTTGGAAACTCATATTGATAAGGTTGTTCAATAAGAGGTGTGAAGTCAGCAGGGAATTCATTTTTGATATACTGAATAAACGCTTTATTAAAGTTGGCTTTGGTTATTATCTCAATTATTTCGGTTTTCATCAGAATGTATAAACTTTATAATTATCCTTTAATCTTAAACTTATGAAGATATAACAAATTTATCGGTTCATCAAATATTCTTCCAGAGCATGATAAGTGGGAAGCAAGAAAGGATTATTGTGAGTATGAGGAGGGAGAGAAGAATCCTTTTCATTACGATAATTTTCATCTTTGATAAAAACAAAAATGATGTGGCGATTGCTTAATATAGGAACGTTCGGTTATTAATCCAAATAATAAAGCGCACTCTAAATAAATGGAGTACGCTTTATATAACATTGCAGATATTCTATTAGTTTAAAAATAGATTGTTTATAAAAATATTTCAACTACTTAAACTCACTAAACACCACCTCTTTAAATATCTCACTCACCGTTGGATGTGGGAAAACAACCTCTTTCATCTCTTCCAGCGTCATTTCCTGCTCAATAGCCATACAGGCACCGTATATCATTTCACTGCTTGGATTACCCAGCATATGAACGCCTATTACTTCTCCGTATTTTTCACCAATTAATATTTTGCATAAACCATTGAATCCTTCGTTTTCGATAGAGAATCGTCCGGCGTAGGTCATCGGTAATTTTGCAACTTTATAAGCAATACCTTTCTTTTTTGCTGATTCTTCGGTTTCGCCTACTCCCGCAACTTCAGGATTGATATATACAACTCCGGGAATTGCATTGTAGCGCATGATGTCGTTGCGACCGGTAAGGTTGTTTACAACCACTTCGCCTTCGCGACTGGCAGTATGTGCCAACAGTGAGAAACCGGTTACATCGCCTGCCGCAAATACATTGGGAACATTGGTGCGCATTTTTTCATCCACTTTAATGCCGCCTCTGTCCAGTTCCACGTTTATATTTTCCAAACCAAAACCTTTGGTAACGGGACGGCGACCCACGCTCAACAATATTTTTTCTCCTTCTACAGTTTCGGTTTTTCCATCTTTTTCGAAAGTAACTTTATTTCCATCTACTTTTGTAACCTTAGCACTCATATGAAACTTGATGCCTTTTTTATCGAACAATTTACGAACCATAGTTGAAATTTCTCTGTCTATTTCGCCCAATATTTCGGGTAGCATTTCCACAACTGTTACTGTGGTTCCCAATCCATGATAAAAACAGGCAAACTCCATACCAATAACTCCACCGCCAATTACAACTAACGATTCCGGGCGTTCCTTCATTTCCAGTATTTCACGGTTGGTAACAATCACATCTCCCGCTTCTTTTAATCCCGGAATGGGAGGAACAGATGCTTCAGAACCGGTGGAAATCAATACATTTTTACCGGTATATTTTTCTCCATTACAGCTAATTTCTACTCCCTTGTCGCTACGACTTTCAATAACGGCTTCGCCTTCAACAACTTCAACTTTGTTAGCTTTCATCTTCATGTTTACTCCACCAACCAGTTTTCGAACAAGTTTATTTTTGCGAGAAACCATTTGCCCATAATCAAAACGTATGTTATCACCATACACACCAAATTTTTCGCCTTCAACGGCGTGTTCGTACATTTTGGCACTATAGAGCAATGCTTTAGTGGGAATACATCCTTCGTTGAGACATACACCACCAATTTTTTTCTTTTCAAATAAAACAACTTTCAATCCTTTGCTACCTGCGCGCTCAGCGGCTACGTAACCGGCCGGACCTCCGCCAATTATCATTAAATCGAACATATAATATCTGTTTTTAAGTTATTTATTAATCCGAAGAATATCTTTTTTTTAAAGTTATACACCGGTTTTATTTCTGAATGTAACAAAGATACATTATTATTTATAAAAATAATAACCTACTGAGAAATTAATTTACTCATTAAATGAACATTATCAGTGTGTGTAGGAGATTTATCAATATTCACTATTTAAATTATTCTTCAACTCGGACAGTATCCAAATTCAGTTATATGAATTTTTAACTCGGTCAATGTTCCGCTTGCATATCAACAAACTGTTTGATGACTCTGTTCAAAATAGATTCGTTTTTCAATAGATGAGTCCACTCCGAAAATCCCCAAATACTGATTATAAGTCTTTTTCTGCCCTTTGTTCTTGAAAGGAAAAGCCTAATAATCAGCACTCTGCTAAAGTCCCCTTTAGGGAATTTAGGGGCGGAAATGAGTGAGATTGACTTTTCGGAGTAGATTCATAGATTTATCGTTTCCACTTATAAAGTATTCTGAATTGTGTTAGTTTGTTAACATTGAAATGGACAGTGTGTTTTCAAACCGTACTCTCCACCTAAAAGACTATTTACAACAAAAAATCTTAGTGTCCATAAACAAAAAGCCCTCCGATTTGATCGGAGGGCTAACTACTTAATTCTTTTTTATATAAACAATCGTGTATGAGCAATTTGCTCGATAGGAAATGCGCTAATATTCATCTTCGTTAAAAAAGAAATCTTCCTTAGTGGGATAATCCGGCCATATATCTTCGATTGATTCAAATACTTCTCCCTCATCTTCTATCTCTTGCAAGTTTTCAACAACTTCCATGGGAGCGCCGGAACGTTGAGCAAAATCAATGAGTTCATCTTTAGTGGCAGGCCAAGGGGCGTCCTCTAATTTAGAAGCTAATTCAAGTGTCCAATACATATTAAGTGTTCCTTTCTTTCAAAATTTAGTTAATTCTATATTTTTCGCAAATGTAACAATAAAAATCAATATTGCCCTATTTTTGCTCCCAATACATCTCTTTTCCTGTTTTCAGACTTTCTAAGCGAGCTGTCAGAAAGAAAAAATCTGACAAACGGTTCAAGAAAATCAAAATCGTCTCATGGATCGGGAATTCATCGGCCACTCGATAAACGTTTCGTTCGGCACGACGACAAATTGTGCGACAAATATGTGCACGGGCTGCCGATTCGCTTCCACCCGGAAGAATAAAACGAGTTAATTTTGGCAGTTTTGCATCCATTGAGTCCATCATTGTTTCCAGAGCTTCAATATCTTCTTCAGTAATAATTGGCGGAGATTGAGGCGTTTGTGCTTCAGCTTCGGTTGCCAGATAAGAACCCACGACAAACAGTTTGTTTTGAATAAACAGAAGAAATTCATTTAATTCTTCGTCTTTCACTTCACAAACCAAAAATCCTACAAAGCTGTTCAATTCGTCAATAGTGCCGTATGCATCCAGGCGCACGTGAGTTTTATCAACTCGCTTTCCGCCTACTAATGAGGTTTTGCCTTTGTCGCCTGTTTTCGTATAAATAGAACTTTTCTTCATTTTGCCTAATTTAAAATCGTTTCTTCTTTGTGATTAAAAACTAATTTCATAGTTTAATTTGGGTAAGGAAGGTTTAAAGAATCCTATGCCAATCGATCTCAAATCAAAACTCATCGTAATCCGATCAATTTTGAGCAACTCTTCCCACACTGCTTTGTTTTGTTTGTTTTTATTAATGTGATTTATTACAACAAATCCTTCCGTTCGAATGTTTTTGGGTAATGTCTTAAGTATCTCTTCCCAATTATCAGGATGGAGTTGCAAATCCCAAACTGTTGCATCAAATCCTTGTTTATCTGTTGGCAGTTTCTTTGAAAATTGGATGTTCCTTGAGTTATTTTTCAATAATCTCCGAGCAATTTCCATCTTTTCATCATCTTTTTCAACAGACCAAACAGTTGTTTTCTTCGAATGGGCACTTATATATAACGTATTTATTCCAAATCCCGAACCAATTTCGAGAATATCTTTTGCATTAAATCTGTTTATGAGTCGAAAAAGTAGCTCTGCATACTTAATATCCGCCTCTTTTTCTAATTTTGCATTTTTTATTTTTCGTCTGTTTTCTTTATAAATATAAAAGCTGTGGGGTGTATGGATAGTATTTAGGATTAAATCGAAAGCAAAAGGAGAATGAACACCAAATCCCGCCGAATGACGCTTGCGTTGAATTAGTTTGAAAAGATTTGTGCTTATCTTCACGAACAGATTACTTTGATGTTTGTTTCTCTATTAATGCCACCGCATAAGCAGTGATTCCTTCTTCACGACCCACAAAACCCATTTTTTCCGATGTGGTTGCTTTTACTGACACATTCTCTTCGTCAATTTTAAGGATTGTGCTTAATCTCTTTTGTATTTCCTGGATATACGGATTCAGCTTGGGTTTTTCCGTACAAACCGTTGCATCAATATTCCCTATCGAAAATCCTTTTTGTTGCAATAACTCTTCGGTTCGTTTCAGCAAAATTTTGCTGTCAATGTCTTTGAATTCATCCTCCGTGTTAGGAAAGTTATACCCAATGTCTCGCAAATTGGCTGCGCCTAACAGTGCATCGCATATAGCGTGAATAAGTACATCAGCATCGGAATAGCCCTGTAATCCTTTTGAATAATCAATTTTCATGCCTCCAATCCAAAGCTCACGTCCTTCTTGAAAGCGGTGCATGTCGTATCCAAATCCTACTCTTATATTCATATTTTTTAAACCTATTACGTATTAACGAAAGATGATGCGATAATGTTCGCACTTAAAGTTTAAAGAATTAGGGAGTTTTCGTTGAGATAGATAGATGGTTAAGTTACAAATGAAGCAGAAATATACTAAATGATCTCATTTCACATTGAAATCAAGTAATTTTAGATCTTCGATATATCCTTCCAAATGATCGTCTATTTCCACGGGTCCAACGCCTGCGGGCGTTCCTGTGAATATAAGATCTCCTATTTTGAGTGTAAAAAACTTGCTGACATAGGAAATGATTTTATCGATGGAGTAGATCATATCCCGGGTGTTGCCATGCTGAACAGTCTCGGAGTTAATATCTAAATGAAAGTTGATGTTTTGGATATCTGCAAAATCCTGTTTGAGAATAAATTTACCAATTGCAGCCGAATGATCAAATCCTTTTGCAAGTTCCCACGGCAATCCTTTTTCTTTAAGATTGCGTTGCAGATCGCGTGCCGTAAAATCGATGCCCACTGTAATTTCATTGTAATATCTATGAGCAAAACCCTCGGCAATGTGTTTTCCCAAACGATTTATTTTCACTACTATTTCAGTTTCATAATGAACTTCGCTCGTAAAATCAGGAATAAAAAAAGGTTTACCATCTTTAAGTTGAGCCGATTCGGGTTTCATGAAGATAACCGGTTCACTGCTACTAAAAGTTCTTTTCATCTCTATGTTGTGTGACTCATAATTGAGTCCTACAGCCAATATTTTCATTCAATTTGAATTTTATAAAGTTTTGAAAAAGAGATTATTCCTTATCTAATTCAGTATTTACCGATAATCGATTATACATAACCGCTAAATGTGCATATAACGATGTGTTTTGCAGCACTATATGTTCCGGAACCCGTATACGGAAAGGCGTGAAATTCCATATTGC
>Ga0265293_10001955_pt1 | contig 43242 bp, 52 predicted proteins | sample Munlanlewell138R_FD_192505 | JGI IMG/M metagenome (GOLD analysis project Ga0265293, IMG submission 192505) | Leachate microbial communities from a municipal landfill in Southern Ontario, Canada - Leachate well 138R | ecosystem: Engineered > Solid waste > Landfill > Unclassified | place: Canada...
TAACCTTGAAATGCCTGTTGTAAATTATGACAGAAGTAAGTTTTCTGAAATTGCCTTAACTAAGTTTATCAAAGGAGCCAATTTAGATTTCAAAACAACTGATAATACTTTTCTTGAATATTTAGCTGACTTTGGGGCAATGGAATGGAGTAAAGATAAAAGTCAATTTATTCCTACTGGTTATGGTATTTTGCTTTTCGGTCAAAACCCAAGATCCAAATTTAAAAATGCTGTTTTAAAAGCCCATGTAACTTATGGTAAAAATAAAATTGAACCTAAGGATTTTGATGATGCTTTAGTTCTCTTACCTGATCAGATAGAAGAATGGTTAAAAAAGGTTTTACCTTTATCAAAAGATACCAGTGGTTTTAAGAGAAAAGATGTTCCTGACTTCCCAATTGAAGTACTTCGTGAAGCTATTGTAAATGCTTTGGTGCATAGGGATTACGAAATTGAAGGGGCAAAGTGCGAGATTAAGATTGATGATAATTTAATTATTGTAACAAGTCCTGGCAAACCACTACCTGCAATTACCATGGAGGAACTAAATACTTTTGAGGCTCCCTCTTTAAGTCGAAACCCCATTATTACATATGTTTTTAATTTAATGGATTACGTAGAGGAAAAGGGATTTGGGATGAAAACTTTTAAATCCTTAAATGAAGAACACGGATTACCTATTCCTAAATATATTTTTAAAGAACCATTTTTAACACTAACATTTCCAAGAACAACTGAAGCTGTAAAAGAAGTTATAAACAAAGGAGAAATTGTAGGTCTGAGTGCTGAGGAATTGAAAAACTTTGAGATATTCAGAAAGAATAAACCTATATCAAAATCAGAATTTGTTGTGTTTAGTGGTTTAGCAACAAGAACGGCTGAACGTTATTTAAAAGAGTGGATGGATAAGGGTTTATTAAAGAGAGTCGGAGCTGGCCCAAGTACTAAATATAAAATTAATGAATAATAATCTCGCCATTATCCCGCCAAAACGGCGAGATATATCTTGATAAAACGTATATTTTTAGCAATCTCGCCATTATCTCGCCTCTTTGGCGAGATAAATTAGTTAATCAAAATATGAACATAGTAGTGAGATTGAATGAACGATATATATTTTAAAAGCATTAAAAACTGAACTGAATGTTTTAACCCAACCCTACACAGCTACACACGACCTGTTCCGTTTTATTAAGGGATTGCCAAGACGCACCAACCAACGCTGAAAACCAACGCTTGGCAAAGAGTGTGTCTGTCCCAATGGATGAAAAAGAAATTATCAAAGCATTTAGGAGATTTAATACCCATAAGTGCTGAAATGGGTGAAGAAGAAAAGTTAGAAATTATCCAAGCCGAATTTGAGCGTTTAAATGCCCCTAATCATCCTGTACGTCTTGCCATAGAAACATTGGATAGCGTGGAAGAAGTGAGGATTATTAAGGAGGCTTTGAGCTAGCTTTTGGGTATTTATATTTAATTTAAAATAAAATAGTAAATGCTTTTGGATTATGAGAATTATTAGTAGATTTGTGGGGATAATACGCAACGGACTGGTGGGGGGGGAGTATGGAAGAGTTTGGAGCGTGGAGGGAGTTGTGTACAAGGAGAGAGAAATATAATCAAAAAACTAAAGTCAAAAATTGATGAAAGAGATTGAAATAAAACAATTGGGATACAATTTAAAGCAAGCCAAAAAAGATGATTTGCCCCAACCCATAGTTTTCTTAGGAGCTGGTGCCTCACGTACCGGAAATATTCCTTTAGCAGCAGAAATTGAAAAGGATATTCTTGAAATGTACTCTGACAATCCAAGTATTGAAAAATTAATACAAAATAAAAGGACATATGCTAATTTGATGGAATGTTTATTACCCAATCAACGAAATGAGTTACTAAAAAAGTACATAGAAAAAGCAAAAATTAATGTTACACATATTTACTTGGCTCAATTAATGAATGAAGGTTATATAGATTATGTACTTACCGTTAATTTTGATAACTTAATGTTGAGAGCACTAGCTTTGTATAATATATTCCCCCCTACCTATGATATGGCTATTCTCAAAGATTTGACCACTACCACCTTCAAGGAAAAATCTGTTGTATATCTTCACGGACAACACCATGGGCTATGGCTTCTAAATACACCTGAAGAAATGCAAAAAGTTATGAATACTGTGTCGAGTATTTTTCACAGCATAAAAAACCAAAGACCATGGATTTTTATCGGTTACAGCGGAGATGATCCAATATTTGAACATATTAAAAATCTCGGAAGATTTGACAATGGACTTTATTGGATAGCCTATAAAGATAATGACCCAAATGAGAAGGTACGCGAATTCCTTAATCTTCCAAATACAAATACCTCTATAGTCAAAGGTTACGATTCTGACTCTTTCATGATTAAATTAAACAATGAGCTCGGGTTGCCGCAACCTTTGATAATTGATAAACCCTTTTCCACTTTAGGATACATGCTTGATGAGATTGTAGATATTGATGATCAAGAACACTATAAGTATGTGAAAGAGCGGTTGGATATTAACAAAAAACAAGTTAAAAAAGCTGTTGATATTTTTGAAAAAGGAAAGCTTGAAAACAAAAATCTTTCTGAAAATAAAGTAGATAATTTGAAAAAGGAAATAATTAAAATGATAATTTCTGAAAATTACGAAGAGAAAAATATTGTTGAATTCGAAATGAAATTAAAGGATAATTCTGACGATGAAGCTAACAACTTACTTGCTGGATTATACTCTAATTGGGGAGCAAATCTAGTAAGTCAGGCAAAAACCAACGAAGGAAAAAAGATTGAGGAATTATTCCGTAAAGCGTTTGAAAAGTATCAAAAGGCTATAGAAATTAAACCTGACTTCTATCAAGCTTATTACAACTGGGGGTATTGTTTAGCAAATCTGGCAAATACCAAAGAAGGAAAAGAGGCGGAGGAATTGTTCCGTGAATCGCTTGAAAAATACCAAAAGGCTATAGAAATAAAACCTGACCTCCACGAAGCACATAATAACTGGGGGCATTATTTAGGGAATCTGGCAAAAACCAAAGAGGGGGTAGAAGCAGAAAAATTATTCCGTGAAGCCTTTGAAAAATACCAAAAGGCTATTGAAATAAAACCTGACTTCCACGAAGCATATAATAACTGGGGGGCTGATTTAGTTGATCTGGCAAAGGCCAAAGAGGGGGAAGAGGCGGGGGAACTGTTCCGTGTAGCCTTTAAAAAATACAAAAAAGCTATAGAAATAAAACCCGAATTCCACGAAGCCTATTATAACTGGGGTACTAGTTTAGTAAATCTGGCAAAGATTAAAGAGGGGAAAGAAGCGGAGAAATTGTACCGCGCAGCGTTTGAAAAATACCAAATGGCTATATCAATAAAACCCGGCTTCCACGAAGCCTATTACGATTGGGGGACTAATTTAGTAAATCTAGCGAAAAGCAAAGAAGGAGAAGAAGCGGAGGAATTGTGCCGAGAGGCATTTGAAAAATACCAAAAGGCGATAGATCTTGGAGGTCAGTGTTATAATTTAGCTTGTTTATATGCTATAAAAGGTAAAACAAAAGAAGCACTACATTGTCTAAATTTAAGTTTATCAAATTCTGAAATTGATAAAAATTATGTAAAAAAGGATGATGATTGGAAGAATTATTTAGATAATTTAGAGTTTATTAAAATACTGAAAAAATATTAATAAAAAAGCACAGCTACTTGTAGGCGTTTAACTCAATGGAGGGTTCAGTCAATATCCTACGACAGTTCTTCGATTAAACATTTGTTCTTTGATTTATACCATCCCCCTTTTCCCATTTTGCAAAACCTAAAACCAACACCCCATCTAGATTATACGTAATTCCATCAATAAAGTTTCGTTTTTTGTGCTAAAATCGGTTCGAGTTTTAAAAGTCGAACCGATTTAATTTTATTGGGGTAGTTTTTATGAATATTAAAAATTCAACTCCTTCAGAGTTGCTTCTATTGTTGATACATAACCCGAGTTTCACTCGGGCTTATTAACATTCAAGTCCTTTGGACTTGATGAGTATAAAATAGACAAGATAAAATATTTAAGGTTTTGAAAACATGCAGTAAGCACAAAAATCAAATGAAGCTGTAAAGAAATTTCATTCAAAAAGTGCATGAAGTGGTCGAATTTAAATAGCCGTAGGTTGCTACCTACGGCTATGAATGATATCAGAAACCGCGACTCTGAAGGAGTCGAACAAAATTATTATTATTATAAAGTTTCGTTTTTTGTACTCGAATCGGTTCGAGTTTTAAAACTCGGTGTTTTTTTAAGAAAATTAAATTAATATTAAGCCCAAATATTAGAATTTATTGTTAATTTTGTAGGGGATAATACGCACCAAATTGGTGAGGTGTTTGGGGATTGGGGAAGTTTGGAGCGTGGAGGGAGTTGTGTACAATGTGATGAGTAAGGGTGGCAGCCTCACAATTATTGAATTAAAAGAGACAAGGTATAGCCTTAAAATGAAATAAAAATTGTAACTTTACAAAATGGCAGGAAAAGAAAAATTAACTATAAAAAGGCTTATAGAAGAAGCTAATTATTTTTGTGTTTCAGAATCGAAATATAAAAATAAGGAACTTTATGGTATAACAGATGGAAAAGCAGTTGGAACCTATATTGAACATAAATTTGAAAAGTATTTAAACAGTAAATACACTCTAAAAATTGGATCTTCTGCAAGTGGTATTGATTTACCTTCTGAAGACATTAAAACTGATATCAAAGTAACATCAATAAAACAGCCACAATCTTCTTGTCCTTTTAAAGATGCTAGGCAAAAGATTTTTGGACTTGGATACAATATTTTAGTTTTCGTTTACGAGAAAACGGATGATCCAAAAACTGAAACAACAACTTTAAATTTTGTTAGTTGCTCATTTATTGACAAAGAACGAACAGCAGATTATACAACAACTTTTCGCTTGCGTGAAATGCTTAAAGATAAAGCAAATGAAGCAGACATCATTGCTTATTTGCAGGATAAAAATATTCCTGCTGATGAGATTACACTATCTCTGTTAGCTAAACAAATTTTAAAAAGTCCACCACAACAAGGTTATTTAACTATTTCAAATGCTTTGCAATGGAGATTACAGTATCACCGAATTGTTGAGTTAAGTGAAAAGATTAAAGGAATTACCAAAATTGTTTAGAAAAAGAAAACGTGAAAAAAGTATTTGAAGCAAATATAACTCATCAAGTTTTAGATTATCTGAATGATAATATAGAAAGCGTTTTTTCTATTGAAAAGGCTAATCAAAAAATGTTTGATGCCTTTGGCTTTTTACATTTTTTTGATAATACTGAAGATTTGCAATTACTCAAAGAAACTCTTTCCATTTCCCCAAATATCATTTCAGAACCCGACAGAGCCGAATATGGCGACTTTCAAACTAATACAGAATTAGCAAACAAAGTTGCTTTTCAACTTAAAACAAAAAACATTTCTCCTGATATTGTCCTTGAACCAACTTGTGGAAAAGGTAATTTTATTCTTGCTTGTTTGAAGCAGTTTACGGGTATCAAAAAAGTTTTCGGAATTGAAATTTACAAGCCTTATGTTTGGCAAACTAAGTTCAATATTATAGATTTTTATTTAAGCAATCCGACAAAAAACAAGCCTGAAATTTCAATCATTCATAGTAGCGTTTTTGATTTTGATTTTAAAACTATCTACAAGGAAAATCACACAAAAGAAATTTTAATAATTGGTAATCCACCTTGGGTAACAAACTCAAAATTAGGCAGTTTAAATTCGTTAAATCTTCCAAAAAAAACAAATTTTAAAAACCATAATGGATTAGATGCAATTACAGGAAAAGGTAATTTTGATATTTCCGAGTATATTACTATGATGATGATTGAGACCTTTCAACATCAAAAAGGTAACATTGCTTTATTGGTTAAAAACACTGTAATAAAAAATATCGTATTCGACCAATTCAGAAAAAAATTCAGCATTTCAAACATTGAAAAATATCGTATTGATAGTAAAATGGAATTTAATGTTTCTGTTGAGGCTTCGCTGTTTTATTGTCGCTTAAACTCAAATTCAACTTTTGGTTGTGCGGAGTTCGATTTTTACAACAATTCAAACGCAAAATTGAATTTCGGTTGGATATCTAACAAATTTGTTTCTAATTTTAGTGCTTATTCTAATACTGAACAAATTGATGGAAAATGTCCTTTTGAATGGCGACAAGGCATAAAACACGACTGTTCCTCTATTATGGAATTGGATAATGTGAATGGATATTTTATAAATGGACTGAAAGAAAAAATCAAATTGGAAAATGATTTAGTTTATGGTCTTTTAAAAAGTTCAGACTTAAAAAATTCAGTTATTAACGAAATAAGAAAGCATATCATTGTTACACAAAAAAAAGTTGGACAAGAAACTAATTATATTAAATATGACTTTCCAAAAACCTACAAATATTTAAGTGGACATCAAGACGTTTTTAGTGCAAGAAAATCGAGTATTTACAAAAATAAACCGCCATTTTCTATTTTTGGTGTTGGAGATTATTCGTTTAAGCCTTATAAAGTTGCCATTTCGGGACTTTACAAAACCTTTCATTTTACGCTTGTTCTTCCACAAAACGGAAAACCTGTAATGCTTGACGACACTTGCTATATGTTAGGATTTGACAAATTGGAATTTGCAATTTATTCTTTAATGCTTTTGAATTGTGAGAAAACAACCCAATTTTTGCAGTCCATAACTTTTGCAGACGCAAAAAGGACTTTCACAAAAGATGTTTTAATGCGTATTGACCTTTTGAAATTAACTCAAATAATTGACAAGGCTAAATTACAAAGAAAACTAAATTATATAAATGAAACATACAATTTTGACTTGACTTTAAACTATTGGAACGATTTTGTAAGCGAAATGACACCAAAAAAACATGGCCAAATGAAATTGTTTGCATAGTCATGCTAAATAATGGAAAGAATTTACTTTGATAAACAAATATTCAGTTACCTTCTTAAAGAAAACAAAAGCTATGTACAGACTTCTCAATATACAAACCAAAGTATTGCATATAAATGAGTTTATTCCCAAGTTCAAAATCTTGTCAAACAATTTTGAACCAAATACAGATACATTCTTCGACCTTTTATTCAATGATTTAAAAAACGGTTTGGTCATTAGTTCAAAATCATCAATTCAATATAGCAGACAGTCAACCATTATAAAGCCTAACGCAATTTATTTAGGCTATTTCAATAAGATTGACAGAATAAAAGAAGATAATCAGGTCTTTATATTTCTTTCCCGAACTACACATAATTATTCTTATTTCAGTTTTTACAGAGAATATGAGGGAGTGGTAAACAAAGCAGTAAAACTCTTCGGACTTGACAGAAATTTTAGAGGATAATATGATTGGGATATTGAAAACAAAGAAATTAAAGACGGAATATGGATAGGGAGGTTTTGGGATTTAGGCAAGCTTACAGTTCTACTTGATATAAACAAAGGAACAAGCAAATTAAGTTTGCAAATAACGACCAAATAAAAAAAAGCACTGTACATAACAAGGTGTTGCGGCAAGATAGGCTGAATGGCTTCGATTTAAAACTACTATAAGAATCCCGCCTGAGCGACAAACTGCCAACCATCAGTCTGTCTAAACCACTAACCACCAACTAAACAAAATCCTAAATTTCTAACCAGAAATTATTAAAAAACTAATAAAAAACAATTGATTTATAAAAAATATTGTTAATTTTGTGGGGAATACGCTATAAATTGGTGAGGTGTTGGGGAATTGGGGAAGTTTGGAGCGTGGAGGGAGTTGGTGGCAGACTAGGACGGTTACGCATCACGTATTACAGACGAAACACCTAAACAGTAAACCTTTATGAGCGCAAGAAAGACCCCTTAAAAACAAACTCTTAACGAATAAATCTGACTTTTTTTGAGAAAATTACTCATTTTTATGCGTTCTAGTAAGAAAAATGCTTATCTTTGCGAAATAATCTCAAAAAGAAAACAAGTATGTTACTTGAATTTAGTGTAGGCAACTATCTTTCATTCAGAGAAAGAAAAACATTGAACTTGGTAGCTTCAAGCATAAGCGACTATAAAGAAACTAATACCATAACTTCCGAAAGACATACTCTTTTAAAGGGAGCTATCATCTACGGAGCAAACGCAAGTGGTAAATCAAATTTCATTCGAGCTATGAGCACAATGAGAAGAATTGTTATGTCGTCCTTTCATCAAACATCAACAAAAACATTAGGTATTAAACCTTTTTTACTAAGCACAGAAACAGAAAAAAGTCCATCTTCTTTTGAGGTTTTGTTTGAGATTCTTGGAACACGATATAGATATGGTTTTGAGGTTACGGACAAAGCAGTCGTTGGAGAATGGCTTTATGAAGCTAAGAAAAATGTTGAGAAATTTTTGTTTCTAAGAGAAGGTGACGGTATTGAAGTTGCTCCTTCATATAAAGAAGCTGAAAACCTAGAAAGCAAAACAAGAGACAATGCCTTATTCTTATCTGTAATTGACCAATTTAATGGTGTTATAGCCAAAAGAATTATGAATTGGTTTAATAAATTCATTACTATTTCGGGATTAACTCATGAGAATTACGAAATGGTAACATTTAAAATGTTGGACGAAGAGAAAACAGCAAAAACTCTTGGCAATTTCTATGACCAATTAGATTTGGGCTTTGATGGGCTATCTATTGAAAAAGAAAAATTCAATTTAAAAAGATTTCCCGAAGACATACCAGAAGCATTGGTTAAATTAATGGTCAAAGATTTGGAAGGGGCTTTTCGCTTTAAAATAAAAACCTTACACAAAAAGTATAACAAAAACAATAAAAATATAGGTGATGTTGAATTTGATATGCGTAGTCAGGAATCAGCAGGAACAAACAAAGTTTTTAATATATCGGGACCCATTTTTGATGTATTGCAAGACGGCGGAGTTTTAGTAATTGACGAACTTGATTCAAGTTTACACCCATTACTGACTTTGGCTATTACGAAGTTATTTAATTCAGAAAAAGATAATTCTAAAAACGCACAGCTAATTTTCACAACTCACGACACAAATTTGTTTTCTTATGGTAATTATCGCAGAGACCAAATATATTTTGTTGAGAAGGATGAATATGGAGTTTCCGATTTATACTCATTGGTAGAATATCGCGAAGAAAACGGAGCAAAAGTTCGCAAAGACCGTTCATTTGAGAGTGATTATATTCAAGGCAGGTATGGTGCTATTCCATATATTGGTGATATTTCCAAAATTGTAGAGAAATGGCAAGAAAAATAAAAATCCCCAATCATATCAAGAAAAGGCACGAACGGACCGAATCTAAACGTTTAGAGGGCGTAAAATCTAAACGTAGATTCTTCTTGATTGTGTGCGAAGGGGAAAAATCAGAGCCCAACTATTTTGAATCTTTCAATAATAATTTACCCAAAGGTGTTTTGAACGTTTGTGCGTTCAAAATAGTAGGAACAGGACACAACACTGTTTCTCTTGTTAATAAGGCAATGACATTACGAAATAATTGGTAGGAACAAACAAATAGACCAATTGATAAATTTTGGATAGTTTTTGATAAAGATAGTTTTTCTGACCAATCTTTTAATTCAGCAATTCAAACCTGTATAGCAACACCTAATGTTGATTGTGCTTGGTCAAATGAAGCATTTGAATTGTGGTATTTACTTCATTTTCACTATTACAACTCAGGCGTAAGCAGGAAACAATATCAAGATTTAATAGAAAAAAACTTTAAGAAACAGGGATTAAACGGCTATAAATACAAGAAGAATAGCACTGAAATGTATTCCTTATTGGAAACATACGCAAACAAAGGAAATGCTATAAAACTAGAAAAACTATACTTTCGACAACAAAATTATTCAACTCAAAATCCTTGCACAATGGTTTATAAACTTGTTGCTGAACTTTTAGACTTGAAAAAACTTATAGAAGAAGAAAATCAATCATAAAATGCCAGCCACAAACAAATGTTTAGTGTAATGGAGGCGGACATTTTTTGTATGAAAATTTGCGCTAATTTTTAAACTGTGTGCTTAGTATCAAGTGTTGCGATGAAAACCCCCACTTTTCTCCCTTAGCTACTTAATATAATCATTTCTTAGTCTAATAATATCTTCTAATAAATCCGGATTTTCAAGGCCTTTTGTTGCTAATTCAAGAAAACTTTGTTTTAAGGGGTTTATAAAAGTTTCGTCTTCTAAACAAGAATATAATTCATTTATTTTGCCAAGAATTTCAAAATGAGAATGGAAAAAATCTAAATTCTTATCAAGATTATCATTTGTAGAGCTTAATCCTAAATAAGACAATTCTAACCAAAAGCCCGATAATGCCAAACAAGATAAACTATGCTGCTCAGATTTTGTAAAAAAATTATTTGCCTCAGCTAACAAACTGTCAACAATTAAAAATAATTCTTCATTATCCTGAATATTAGACTCCACTTTTACAATAAGATTTTCAAAATTTTTATCGCTAATAGCTAATTTTTCAGATAAAATCTTTAAACTTTCAAGATATTCCGTACATAATTTAACTCTCTCAAAATATCTAACATAAGCTAAATCAGCCATAAACATTCCAGATGCAAAACTTACTTCTTTGGTATTTAAGTAAATTTCAGCAGATTTATGATTTAATAAAATTTCAGAACTAAATTTTATCTTTATATCTTTTAAAACACTTATTATCTCGTTATATTGAGGAATCAATGTAATAATGCTATCATAAGTAATGTTTTTATCCTCAAATTTAATATCGCTTAAATCGGCTTTTATTTTTTTTCTTGTTTGCAAATTTTCGCAAGAAGTGAATAAAGCCACAATAATAAATACAGATAATAAAAAATGTTTTATCATAAAATTTCTATTTCGTCAATAAATATCCAAGAATCATTTCCTGCACTCAAATGCCAAGCTGGAAGTTTTCCATAGCTTTTTGCAGTAACTTTTATATATCTTGCTTTAAAATTTGAGGGTTTATTTTTAAATTCTTGAATTTTTACAGTAAAATCATCGTCAGGCATTAGGGAATTAGATTCGTAAATTTTTGTAAAATTAATTCCGTCATTTGAAGCAAAATAACTTACTTTTTTCGGGAAAAATATCCAAGACCTAATATCTTGCAAAAATCTTGCGTTGATAAGATTGATCTCTTTAATCTCTTTTAAATCTACAATAGCTTCAAAATCCTGAGCACTGTAACCTTGCCATAATCCACTTCTAAACCAAGCTTCGCCTTTAACAAAATCAATTAGTGCATTATCGCCTCCTGCTGTATATTGAGAGCTATATTGGCTAATAATTTCTATACTTCTATTGTCAGGAATAAAAATCAATTCTGCTTCAATAGTTTTACTCTGTTTTTTAGATGGAGATTTTGCATAAGCTTTTAGTTTTGTATCAAAATCAATTATTAAAGGTTTTTCATATTTTTTTGGTTTTTCATTTTCATCCTCACTTAATGTGTAAAAAATTTCAGCGTTTTTATCACTGCTTTCTATTGTTAACTCTAAATCTCCTCTAAAAGATCTGAAAGGCAGATTAGTAAAAGGTACAGCTGTAATTAAATTATCATTTATTTTAGATTGAAAAATATCTTTTTCATTAGTAGCTCTATTTTTTTCAGGTTCAGAATCCATAAAAAACTCTAATTTTCCGCCTTTCATAATATCTTGGTGAAGAATATATGATTTAGTATATTTTTTACCATTTAGTTTGACTTCTTTAAGATAAATATTTTTTTCAGAATTATTATGTGCAATTATTTCAAAATTATACCCATTTTCAAGCTGTATAGTTGCTTTATCGAAAATTGGACTTCCTAAATCATAAACTCCATTTGCAGGATTAACAGGATAAAAGCCCATTGCTGAAAATACATACCAAGCCGACATTTGTCCGCAATCTTCATTTCCACAAAGTCCATCAGGTTTTGAAGTGTAAAGTTCAGACATAATTTTTCTTGCCATTGCTTGAGTTTTCCATGGTTGAGCACTGTAATTATATAAATAAGCTGCATGATGACTTGGCTCGTTTCCATGAGCATACTGACCTATAAGTCCAGTTATATCAACTTGTTGATTTCCTGAAGTTTTGCTTTCTGCTTCAAACATTTGGTCTAATTTTTTTGAAAAATTTTCATTTCCCCCATGTAATTCTATAAAACCTATAATATCTTGAGGCACATAAAAACTATATTGCCATGAATTAGCTTCTGTAAAATTAAAATTCACTTCTTTTGGCTCGAAAGGCTCTTGCCAGGCAGCATTTAATTTAGCTTGCATAAAACCATTTTTGGGATTAAACACATTTTTATAATATTGAGCACGTTCAATAAATTCCTCATAAACTTCTTGCTTAGCCAAATCTTTGGCAAACATTGCAATACACCAATCATCATAAGCATATTCTAAAGCTTTTGACACAGATTCATGTTCTAAATCAAGCGGAATATATCCATATTTTTCAAATTCTTTTTTTCCTAATTCATTAGTTTTTGCAACAGAAATCATAGCTTCTAAAGCTAATTCTAAATCAAAATCTTTAATGCCTTTAAAATATGCGTCAACAATCACAGGCACAGAATGATAACCTATCATGCACATTGTTTCATTAGCTGAAAGTTCCCACATTGGCAAAACACCGCCATTTTTATAATGATTTAAAAAAGTTTTTATAAAATCCAAGCTTCTTTCTTGCTGAATAATTGTGTAGAGTGGGTGAGTAGCTCTATATGTATCCCATAAAGAAAAAACCGTATATGTATCATGTTGGGGATTATCATGAACATTTAAGTCAGTTCCACGATATTTTCCATCCACATCAGAATATATATTTGGAGCAGAATATACATGATACAAAGCTGAATAAAAAGCAATTTGGTCTTCTTTTTTACCACCCTCAATTTGTATTTTACTAAGTTCTTTATCCCAGATATTTTTAGCCTCAGTTTTTACTTTTTCAAAATCCCAATCTGTAATTTCGCTTTCAAGGTTTTTAATAGCTCCCTCTTCACCTGTTGCTGACAAAGCAATTTTTACAAAAACTTCATTATTAATATCTGAATCAACTTTAAAAACCAATCTATTATTTTTGCCAACATAAGACGAAATTGCTGCATTTTCAAAATTTTCCACAATATCTTTTTGGCAAATAATTTCGTCATCTATAATAATATCCGATTCAAAATCCACAATACTTACAGGTTCAGAAAATTCCATAGCAAAATATAAAATTTGATCTTCGGCCCATGATTTTGAGCGTCTTAATCCAACAAATCTTGTATTTGAAATTGGTTTTAAATAAGATTCTAAAACTTCGTCTCTATGTTCCAAATCAAATAAAATAAATTTTTCCTCAGGATTATCATAAATATATTTATGAAAACCAGTTCTTTCGCTGACTGTTAAATGTACATTTACCTTATTATCTTCTAAATATACTGCAAAATATCCGGGTTTAGCAATAGCTGTATTATGATTAAATTTTGAAGCTATTTTATTTTTACTAAAATCATTATCATAGTTTGAAAAAGGCATAATTAAAATATCTCCATAATCAGAAACGCCTGTACCACTTAAATGTGTATGTGTAAAACCATAAATAACAGAATCGCTATAATGAAAACCCGAACAGCCATCCCATCCGTCTAATCTTGTATCTGGCCCTAATTGCACCATTCCAAAAGGTAAAATAGCCGAGGGGTGAGTATGTCCATGAAAATCTGTTCCAATAAAAGGGTCAACAAGTTCTGAATATTCACCAATTATAAATTCTTGTTTAGCAGTTTTATAAAAAAATAAGAAATAAACTAAAGCAGAAATTACCGCTAAGGCTAAAATAGAAGGAAAAATTAATCTTTTCATAAATCACATTTTTTTCACAAAAATAAGAAAAAGAGCAAAAAATTAAAACTTGTTGTTTTACAGAAAGGTGTATTTTGTAGTTTTTGCATATTATATTTGTGATTTAGATTTTCCCTTCGTCAGCTAAGCTATAAAATGTTTTGTCGGCAATAATAATATGGTCTAAAAACTTAATATCGAAAAATTCGCAAGCCTTTTTTATTTTTATAGAAATTGCTATATCTTGTTGACTTGGATTATTATTTCCTGAGGGGTGATTGTGAGCAATAATAATAGATTGAGTTAAATGTTCTAAAAGATATTTCATAATAAGTTTTACATCTATAATTGTACCAGCTGTACCTCCAATACTTATCATCTTACTAGCAATAATTCCATTTGCTCTATTTAAAAGTAAAATATGAAATTCCTCATGGCTTAAATCACCAAGTATTGGTTGAAAATAGTCAAAAGCATCTTGACTTGATTTAATAAATTTTTGTTCTAAGGCTTCCTCTTGTTTTCTTCGTCTTCCCAATTCTAAAGCGGCTAATATAGTACTTGCTTTTGCTATTCCTACTCCTTGGTATTTCATCAAATCTTTGGCTGATTTTTTTCCTAACAAATTCAAATTATTTGAAACATCAGCCAAGATAGTTCTAGATAACTCAATTGCTGACTGATTGGCAGATCCAGAGCTTAATAAAATTGCAAGTAATTCTACATCACTAAGAGCTTGCGTTCCTTTTTGTAAAATTTTCTCACGCGGTTTATCATCTTCTGCCCAATATTTTATAGACTTTTTTGCTTTCATAAAATTTAAAATCTTTTGTAAAAATACAAATAATATATAAACAAAAAAACTGTTACGATATTTCGCAACAGTTTATAATATGTTTTTAAATTTTATTTTAAGCTAATGAATTTACGTGTTTAGCTAAAGATGATTTAAGGTTAGCCGCTTTATTAGTATGAATAATATTTTTCTTAGCAAGTTTATCAAGCAATGCAGTTACTTTTGGTAACATTTCTTCTGCTTCGGTTTTAGTTGTTAAAGCTCTTAAATCACGAACAGCATTACGAGTAGTACGCGCATAATATTTATTGTGTACTCTTCTTGCTTCACTTTTTCTAATTCTTTTTTTTGCGGACTGATGATGTGCCATAATATTTTTATTTTCTAATAATTAAAACTATTTTTATTTTCTAAAATCGGACTGCAAAGATACAATAAATTTTTATTCAAACAAGTTTTGGAGTAAATTATTTTTGTTTATTGAAAATTCTTAATAAAAAGGTTTTTACAATGGAAATAAAAAGAGGCTGTCTCTTTTTGAGTCAGCCTCTTGCTATATATTGATTTATTGCTTCGCCCCCAAACCAAAGAGGGGCTACTATTTTTATTTTTTAATAATTACATCATTCCGCCCATGCCTCCCATTCCTGGGTTTGGCATTTGCATTTCTGCTTCGTCTTCTTTATCTTCTGCAATTATGCACTCTGTTGTAAGCAACATTCCAGCTATACTGGCAGCATTTTCTAAAGCTACTCTGGCCACTTTAGCAGGGTCAATCACACCAGATTCAAATAAATTTTCAAAAACATCAGTTCTTGCGTTATATCCGAAATCGTCTTTACCTTCTTTAATTTTTTGAACAACTACCGAGCCTTCTTTTCCTGCATTTTCGACAATTCTACGAAGTGGCTCTTCTAAAGCTCTTAAAATAATAGAAACGCCAAGTTTTTCGTCTTCATTATCTAAGTTCAATTCTTTCAAAGCTGGGATAGCTCTAATATATGCTACACCACCTCCAGGTATAATACCTTCTTCAACAGCTGCGCGAGTTGCCGACAAAGCATCTTCGTATCTATCTTTTTTCTCTTTCATTTCAACTTCAGTAGTAGCACCAACATATACAACAGCAACACCACCTGCAAGTTTAGCTAATCTTTCTTGTAATTTTTCTCTATCATAGTCGCTAGTTGTTATCTCCATTTGTTTTTTAATCTGAGCAACTCTGGCTTTGATTTGCTCTTTATCGCCTGCACCGTCAACTATTGTAGTATTTTCTTTATCAATCACAACTTTATCAGCACGACCTAGTTGAGAAATATCAGCATTTTCTAATTTCAATCCTCTTTCTTCAGTAATAACTTCGCCACCAGTAAGGATTGCAATATCTTGAAGCATTTCTTTTCTTCTATCTCCAAAGCCTGGAGCTTTAACAGCAGCAATACGTAAAGTCCCGCGTAAACGGTTCACAACTAGAGTTGCCAATGCTTCGCCTTCAATATCTTCTGCAATAATAAGCAATTGTTTACCTTCTTGTGCAACAGGTTCTAATACTGGTAGCAAATCTTTCATAGAAGATATTTTTTTATCAGTAATTAGAATATAAGGAGATTCTAAAACAGCTTCCATTTTTTCGCCGTCTGTAATAAAATAAGGAGAGATATATCCTCTATCGAATTGCATTCCTTCCACAACTTTAACTTCTGTTTCAGTTCCTTTTGCTTCTTCAATTGTAATAACTCCTTCTTTTTTTACTTTTTCCATTGCTTTTGCAATATCTTTTCCAATATTACTGTCGTTGTTGGCAGAAACCATTGCAACTTGTTCTATTTTGCTAATATCGTCTCCAACAGTTTTGCTCATTTTTTTAATTTCTGCGACAACAGTTTTCACAGCTTTATCAATACCGCGTTTCAAGTCCATTGGGTTTGCACCTGCAGTAACGTTTTTAAGTCCCACATTAACAATAGATTGAGCTAAAAGTGTTGCAGTAGTTGTACCGTCACCAGCATCGTCATTAGTTTTTGAAGCAACTTCCTTAACCATTTGAGCACCCATATTCATATTAGGGTCTTTAAGTTCTATTTCTTTAGCAACGGTAACTCCGTCTTTTGTAATTTGTGGAGCACCAAATTTTTTCTCAATAACAACATTTCTACCTTTAGGTCCTAATGTAACTTTCACAGCATCAGCTAGAGCGTCAACACCTTTTTTTAGTAAATCTCTAGCTTCTATTTCAAATTTAATTTCTTTTGCCATAATATTTTTACAATTTTAAGATTTTATAATTATTATTCGATAACTAATAAAATGTCGGATTGGTTCATTATTAGATAGTCAACATCATCGACTTTAATTTCGGTTCCGCTGTATTTTCCAAACAAAACCATATCACCAACCTTAACTTCCATTTTTTCACCTTCTTTTGCGCTTCCTACCGCAACAATTTTACCTTTAAGAGGTTTTTCTTGTGCTGAATCTGGGATAATAATTCCACTTGATGTTTTTTGTTCTGCGGCAAGTGGTTGAATAAGTACTTTTCCCGCCATTGGTCTTCCAATTTTTGTCATATCTCTTTTTTTTAATTTTAGTTAAACAATTATTATTATATTAATATACAAAATCCGATTTGCCAAAACTATGCCATTTGTAAAAACATGACAAAACATTCAGACAAATCGGATTTTAGTTTTTCTAAACTGACAAATTGTCTATTTTTTTAAGAATTTAAAATTTTCTCCTAAGTAAATTGCATTTTCACCTAGTGCTTCTTCAATTCTTAATAATTGGTTATATTTTGCAACTCTATCACTTCTTGAAGCAGAACCTGTTTTAATTAAGCCTGTATTTAAAGCCACAGCTAATTCAGCAATAAACACGTCTTCGGTTTCTCCTGAACGGTGGCTAATAACAGAAGTATAAGAATTATTATGAGCCAAACTTACAGCTTCTATAGTTTCGCTAACTGTACCTATTTGATTTAATTTTATCAAAATAGAGTTTGCTGTTTTTTCTTTAATTCCTTTTGCTAAACGAGCTGGATTAGTAACGAACAAGTCGTCTCCAACTATTTGAATTTTATCTCCTAATTTGTCTGTCATTTGTTTCCAACCAGTCCAGTCGTCTTGGTCTAGACCGTCTTCGATAGAGATTACTGGATATTTTTTAGTCCATTCTACCCAATAATTCACCATTTCTTCGGAAGTCATTTCGCTTCCATTAGATTCAAATATATATAATTTTTTATCTTCATGATAAAATTCAGAAGCAGCAGCATCAAGGGCAATAAAAACGTCTTTACCTGGTATATATCCTGCTTTTTCAATTCCTTTAATAACATATTCTATAGCTTCTTCGTTTGATTTTAAGTTAGGAGCGAAACCGCCTTCATCACCAACATTAGTTGCATATCCACTAAGTTTTAAAACAGCTTTTAGATTATGAAAAATTTCTGTACCCATTCTAAGAGCTTCGCTAAAAGATTTTGCAGAAACAGGCATAATCATAAATTCTTGAATATCTATCAGGTTATCAGCATGTTGCCCTCCGTTTAATATATTCATTAAAGGAATTGGAAGTACTCTTGCATTAACACCACCAAGATAATTGTACAAAGCTAAGCCATGTTCTTGAGCTGCTGCTTGAGCACAAGCCATTGAAACAGCCAACATTGCATTTGCTCCTAAACTAGATTTATTTGCAGTGCCATCAAGTTTTATTAAAGCTTGGTCTATACCTAATTGTTCGTCAACATAATAGCCTTTTAGAGCTTCGTTGATAACTGTGTTTACATTATGTACAGCTTGAAGTACACCTTTTCCAAGATATCTTGATTTATCATTATCTCTTAATTCTACAGCTTCGTGAGCACCTGTTGAAGCACCGCTTGGTACGGCTGCTCTACCAACCACTCCTTGAGTTGTATAAACTTCTACTTCTACTGTTGGATTGCCTCTTGAATCCAAAATTTGTCTTGCATGAATATTTGCTATTTGTCCCATATTAATATTTTTTTTAAAGATAATACAAAAAAGGGGATAAACTATACCCCCTTTAGTAAAATTTTATTTTATTTCACTATTCTTCAGTTTCATTAGTTTCTGAATCTTTCTTTTCTTCAAGTTCAGCAGGTATTTCTTCTGTTACATCTTCAACAACTTCTTCAACTTCTGCAACAGTTTCTTCAACTTCTTCAACAGTTTCTTCAACTATGTCAGTAATAGGGTCTTGAACATCTTGTTCTATTACTTCCTCAACTGCCAAGTTTTCTTCTTTAGTTTTTGTTGCACCCGATTTTCTACCTCTTGAGCGGCGGCTAGTTTTCTTTTTAGATTCTTTAGCTTCAAGCATAGCTTCGTTGTAGTCAACTAGTTCTATGATACACATATCAGCGTTATCTCCCAACCGAGTACCAGTTCTTAGAATTCTTGTATAACCTCCTGGACGGTCTGCAACTTTAACAGATATATCTCTAAACAATTCAGCAACGGCTTCTTTATTTTCCAAATAACTAAAAACCATTCTTCTGTTATGAGTTGTGTCTTCTTTAGACCTTGTAATCATAGGTTCTATATACACTCTAAGGGCTTTTGCTTTAGAAACAGTAGTTTTAATGCGTTTATGCATAATAAGCGAAGAAGCCATATTAGACAGCATTGCGTCTCTGTGTGAACTTGTTCTGCCTAATTTATTATATTTTTTATTATGTCTCATTTTTTATCAATATTATTCCTTGTCCAACTTATATTTTGAGATATCCATACCGAAATTAAGACTTTTACCATCTAAAAGATTTTCTAATTCGGTAAGAGATTTTTTACCAAAGTTTCTAAACTTCAACAAATCGGTTTTATTAAACTGCACTAAATCACCTAAGTCGTCTATTTCAGCAGCTTTCAAACAGTTAAGGGCTCTAACCGAAAGGTCTAAATCAACTAGTTTAGTTTTTAACAACTGTCTCATTCTCAGAATTTCTTCATCAAACTCGTCGTTATCCATTCTATCATCACTATCTAGAGTAATTTTTTCATCTGAGAATAGCATAAAGTGCTGAATTAGAATTTTTGCAGCTTCTTTTAGTGCGTCTTTCGGGTGAATTGAGCCGTCAGTTTCAATTTCCAACAATAATTTTTCGAAGTCAGTTTTTTGTTCTACACGCATATTTTCGATATAATATTTTACATTTCTAATAGGTGTAAAAATAGACCCGATTGGAATAACACCAATCACTTCATCAATTGGTTTATTATCTTCTGGCGACACATACCCACGTCCTTTAACTATATTTAGTTCAAATCTTAGATTTACATCAGGTGTCATTCTGCAAATTAGCAAATCGGGGTTTAAGATTTTAAAACCGGATAAAAACTTGCCAATATCTCCTGCTCTAAATTCTTCTTGTCCAGAAATAACGACTGTAACAAGTTCGTGGTTCATATCTTCTATTTGCTGTTTAAAACGAATTTGTTTCAATTGCAAAACAATTTCTGTAACATCTTCCATAACACCGGGGATTGTTGAAAACTCATGATCTATTCCATCTATTTTAACTGATGAAATAGCAAATCCTTCTAGTGATGAAAGTAATATTCTTCTTAATGCGTTCCCAACGGTAATTCCATAACCGGGTTCTAGAGGACGAAATTCAAATTTTCCGAAGAAATCTGTTGCCTCAAGCATTACTACTTTATCAGGTTTTTGAAATGCTAAAATTGCCATCTACTTTATTTTTTTATTTTGAATACAATTCAACAATTAATTGCTCTTTAATATTTTCCGGTATGTCTTCTCTTTCGGGTATAGACATAAATTTACCGGCCATTGCGTCAGCGTCCCATTCTATCCAAGGGTATTTACTATGATTAAAACCGCTAAGAGAATTATTCACTAACTCCAATGATTTAGATTTTTCGCGTATTCCTACTATATCACCAGGTTTTACCTGAAAAGACGGAATATTACAAATATTACCATTAACAACAATATGCCTATGCGATACAAGTTGACGTGCAGAAGCTCTTGTTGGAGCAATACCTAAACGAAAAACCACATTATCTAAACGAGACTCTAAAAGTTGTAATAAAACCACACCTGTAACACCTTTTTTGCTATCTGCTTTTTTAAAGGTATTTCGGAATTGTCTTTCCAAAAGTCCATAAGTGTATTTAGCTTTTTGTTTTTCTTTCAGCTGAATACCATATTCAGATGTTTTTCTTCTTCTTTTATTAAGTCCGTGAATTCCAGGAGGATAGTTCTTTTTTTCTAATACTTTATCTGGTCCAAAAATTGGTTCTCCAAATTTTCTTGCAATTTTTGATTGCGGTCCTGTATATCTTGCCATTTCTTTATTCTTAAATTAACATTATTATACTCTTCTTCTTTTAGAGGGTCTGCAACCATTATGTGGTAAAGGAGTTACGTCAACAATTTCTGTAACTTCAATTCCTAAATTGTGTAAAGTTCTAAGAGCAGATTCGCGTCCGGCACCTGGTCCTTTCACAAAAGCTTTAACTTTTCTTAAGCCTAAATCAAAAGCAACTTTTCCACAATCCTCAGCTGCCATTTGTCCTGCATAAGGTGTGTTTTTCTTAGAGCCTCTAAAATTATTTTTTCCGGAAGATGACCATGAAATAACTTGTCCTTCATTATTTGTTAAAGTAACAATAATATTATTAAAAGACGTATGTACATGCACCTGCCCAGTTGACTCTACCTTAACTACACGTTTTTTTGTAACTTTAGTTTTCTTAGCCATATCTTAATTATTTCTTTTTATTGGCAATAGTTTTCTTTTTACCTCTACGAGTTCTTGCATTATTTTTGGTTTGCTGTCCTCTCAATGGTAATCCAATACGATGACGGATACCACGATAGCAACCAATGTCTTGCAAGCGTTTAATATTAAGCTGAACTTCGCTTCTTAGTTCACCTTCTAAACGAAACTGTCCAACAGCCTCACGAATTGCGGCTATTTGATCATCGTTCCAATCTTTTGACTTTATGTTTCGGTCAACGCCAGCTTGTTCGAGTACTTTATTTGCTCTGCTGCGACCAACTCCATAGATGTAGGTAAGCGCTACTTCTCCACGCTTATTATTCGGTATATCTACACCTGCTATTCTTGCCATATTAGTTAAATTGATTTAAAATTATTAAATTATTTTATCCTTGGCGTTGATTAAACCTAGGATTTTTTTTATTTATCACGTAAACTCTACCTTTTCTTTTAACGATTATACAATCGTCTGATCTTTTCTTTACAGAGGCTCTTACTTTCATTGTTATATATTTTTATTTATACCTGTATGTTATTCTTCCTTTTGTTAAATCATAGGGAGACATTTCTAATTTCACTTTATCTCCTGGCAAAATACGTATATAATGCATACGCATCTTACCGGAAATATGAGCAATAATAATATGCCCATTTTCTAGTTCAACACGAAACATTGCATTTGATAATGCTTCAATAATTGTTCCGTCCAATTCTATAGAAGCTTGTTTTGCCATAAATTAACTTTTCTTTCTATTTAAAACTTCTTCAATCATTTCAAAGTCAGATAATATATCTGCTTTTCCATTTCTAACTACCACTGTATGCTCAAAATGAGCTGACGGTTTCCCGTCTTTTGTTTTAATTGTCCAACCATCTCTCTCTTGGTAAATATGACGTTTTCCAAGATTAATCATTGGCTCAATTGCTATTGTCATTCTGTCAACTAACTTAAAGCCTTTACCTGACTTTCCATAATTAGGAACTTCGGGCGCTTCGTGTAAGTTTTTGCCTATTCCGTGCCCAACTAATTCTCTCACAACAGAATAACCATTATCCTCTGCATACTTTTGAATTGCATATCCAATATCGCCAATAGTGTTTCCACTAACTGCCTGCTCAATACCTTTATAAAGACATTCTTTTGTACACACCAACAAAGCCTTTATTTCGGGCAAGACTTCTCCAACTTCAAAAGTATAACAAGAGTCTCCGTTAAAACCATTCATTACAACTCCACAATCAACCGACACAATATCTCCATGTTTTAACAGATAGCCTGAAGGAATACCATGCACAACAACGTCATTAACAGAAATACATAAACTATTTGGAAAACCATTATAGTTTAAAAATCCTGGAACTCCGCCATTAGCTCTAATAAACTCTTCGGCTAATTTATCGAGGAATAAAGTAGAAACTCCTTCACGAATCTCGTTAGCAAGCATTGCATGTGTTCTAGACACTAGCAAATTACTTTGCCTCATTAATTCTATCTCTTCCTCGCTTTTTCTATAAACCATCAAAGAACATTTTATATTGTAGAGAACGAGCCTCTACCTTTTATTCTACCACTTTTTGTTAATCCGTCATAATGACGCATTAATAAATGACTTTCAATTTGTTGTAATGTATCTAATATTACACCAACAAGAATTAAAAGTGAAGTACCTCCAAAAAACTGTGCAAATTGTGAATTAACACCTGCAAGTTGAGCTAAAGCAGGTGTGATTGCAATAAATGCCAAGAAAATAGAACCTGGAAGTGTAATTTTCGACATAATTCCATCAAGGAATTCTACAGTTTTTTTACCAGGTTTAATTCCAGGAATAAATCCACCATTTTTCTTCATATCTTCAGCCATTTGCTGAGGATTTATTGTTACCGCGGTATAAAAATATGTAAAAATTATAATTAACAGAGCAAATGTTAAATTATACCAGAATCCTGTATAATTTGAAAACGCAGCAGCAAAGCCACTCATATTTTCGCCTCCAAATCCGGCCAACATCAATGGCACAAACATTAAAGCTTGAGCAAAAATGATAGGCATTACTCCGGCAGCATTCACTTTTAGTGGTATATATTGTCTTACACCGCCATATTGTTTATTTCCTACAACTCTTTTAGCATATTGAACAGGTATTCTTCTAACAGCTTGAACAAGGGCTATTGACACCATAAAAATTACGAACAATATAATTAGCTCAATCAAAATAAACAATAAACCACCTGCAGCATTGTACTGGGTTGACAATTCAGCAGTAAACGCAAATGGGAGTCTTGCTATAATACCAATCATAATAATTAGAGATATTCCATTTCCTAAACCTCTATCTGTTATTTTTTCACCTAACCACATCACAAACATGGTTCCGGCAGTTAAAATTAAGACTGTTGAAATATAGAAAAAGTTTCCTGAAATTACAAATGCACTACTAGGTAAGGTATGATGCAAATTAGCTATATAACTAGGAGACTGAATAATAAGTATTCCAATAGTTAAATAACGTGTTATTTGATTAATTTTTTTCCTACCACTTTCACCTTCTTTTTGTAATTTTTGGAAATAAGGAACAGCAATTCCTAATAATTGAACAACAATACTAGCCGAGATATAAGGCATAATTCCTAAAGCAAAAATTGAAGCTTTTGAGAATGCACCACCTGAAAACATGTCTAATAAACTTAACACACCTTCTTTGGTTTGACTTTCTAAATCTGTTAGTTGATTTGGATCAATTCCTGGCAAAACGATATGAGCACCTAATCTATAAATAAGAATATATCCAAGAGTTACAAGAATTCTTGAACGTAAATCCTCAATCTTAAAAATGTTTTTTATTGTTTCAATAAACCTTTTCATTTATTAAATTTTTTCAATGTTTCCACCTAATGCTTCAATTTTCTCTATAGCTGATTTAGAAAAAGCATGAGCTTTTACTGTAAGTTTAACAGTAAGTTCGCCATGTCCTAAAACTTTAATTAAATCTTTTTTAGAAACTAATCCATTTTCTATCAAAGTATCAACAGATATTTCTTGAAGATTTTTAGTTTCAGCTAAATTTTGCAAAATAGAAACATTAATACCTTTATATTCGATACGATTACGATTAGTAAATCCAAATTTTGGAGAAGTTCTTTGCAAAGGCATTTGTCCTCCTTCAAAACCTATTTTACGTTTATATCCGGATCTTGATTTTGCACCTTTATGTCCTCTTGTAGAAGTTCCGCCTCTACCCGAACCTTGTCCTCTACCAATTCTTTTTCTTTTTTTGACAGAACCTTCTGCTGGTGTTAAACTACTTAAATCCATAAAATAAATATTTTTAAATTTTTAAATTTCTTCTACTTTTACTAAGTGGCGTACTTTAGCAATCATACCTAAAATCTGTGGATTTGCTTCATGCTCCACCGAATGGTTCATTTTTCTAATACCTAAAGCTTCTAAGCTAAGTTTTTGACGCTTAGTACTACCAATTTTACTTTTTATTTGCGTAATTCTAATTTTAGTCATAACCAAATTTTTATCCGTTAAATACTTTATCAAGATTAACTTGACGTTGATACGCTACCTCGTTAGCATCTCTTAATTCTATAAGTGCAGCAAGAGTAGCTTTAACAAGGTTATGTGGATTTGATGAGCCTTTAGATTTTGCTAGGATATCAGTAACGCCTGCACTCTCTAATACTGCACGCATGGCACCACCTGCCTTAACACCCGAACCCGAAGTAGCTGGCTTTAACCAAACTTTAGCACCGCCATATTTTGCTGCTTGTTCATGTGGGATTGTTCCTTTAAGCACAGGTACTTTAACTAGATTTTTCTTAGCTTCTTCAACAGCTTTACCAATAGCTGTAGTAACCTCGCCGGCTTTTCCTAAACCGTATCCAACTACGCCGTTTTCATTTCCTACTACAACAATAGCAGAAAAACTAAATGTACGACCACCTTTTGTAACTTTTGTTACTCTTTGGATGCTAACAAGTCTGTCTTTTAATTCCAGATCGCTAGTTTTTACTTTTTTAATATTCTTTAACATAGTCTATTATAGTTTAAGTCCACCTTCTCTTGCACCGTCAGCCAAAGCTTTTATTTTGCCATGATACAAGTAACCATTTCTATCAAAAACCACTTGTGTAATGCCAGCCTCTAAAGCAAGTTTTGCAATTAATTTTCCAAGCATAGCCGCTTTTTCGGATTTTGTTGCTTTTGATTCAGCAATATCTTTATTTTTAGAGCTTGCTGCAACTAATGTTCTAGCACTTATGTCATCAATCACCTGAACGCTTATTTGCTTATTACTGCGAAACACAGACATTCTAGGTTTTTGGGCAGTACCTGATACTGTGCTACGGATACTGCGTTTTATTCTTAATCGTCTTTCTATTTTTTTAGATAAAGCCATTTCTTATAATTTTTACTAATTAGACTTTAGCAGATTTACCTGCTTTTCTACGTAACTCTTCGTTTACAAATTTAATACCTTTTCCTTTATAGGGCTCTGGTGGTCGAAACGAACGAATTTTTGCTGCTACTTGTCCAAGCAATTGTTTATCAGCACTTTTCATCTTTAAAATTGTGTTTCCACGTCTTTCGTTAATACATTCTGCTTGGATTTCTTTGGGTAATTCAAATAATACACTATGAGAAAAACCTAAAGACATATCTAATACTTGTCCATTAAGTTCAGCTTTATATCCAACGCCAACAAATTCTTGTTGAGTAGTAAAACCTTCGGAAACGCCTATAAGCATATTTGCTATCAAAGCTCTGTACAAACCATGTTTTGATCTATTATCTTTTTCATCGTTTGGCCTGCTTGCTGTTAAAATGTTTCCTTCAATTTCTAATTTGATAGCAGGATCGACCTGTTGTTTAAGCTCTCCTAGAGGGCCTTTTACTGTTACAAGGTTTTCGTCAGAAATGTTTATTGTAACATTAGCAGGTATTGTTATGGGTAATTTACCAATTCTTGACATTTTTCACTTTTTTAATAAACGTAACATAATACTTCACCGCCAACATTTTCTCTACGAGCTTCTTTGTCGGTCATTACACCTTTATTTGTTGATAAAATAGCAAGGCCCAAGCCATTTAACACTCTTGGTAAATTTGCGGCATCTACATATTTTCTCAAACCAGGTTTACTCACTCTTTCTAACTTTTTTATAGCTGAGAGTTTGGTTACAGGATGATACTTAAGAGCTATCTTAATATTTCCTTGATAACCGATATCCTCAAACTTATAATTTAAAATATAACCTTTATCAAAAAGCACTTTTGTCATTTCACGCTTAATGTTTGAACCAGGAATATCGACAATTTTATGTCCAGCCATTACGGCGTTTCTGATTCGGGTTAAATAATCTGCAATAGGATCAGTCATTATTCAAATTTTTAAAATTATTACCAACTTGCTTTTCTAACACCGGGAATTAACCCATGCGAAGCCATTTCTCGAAATACAATACGGCTTACTCCAAACTGTCTCATATAACCTTTTGGTCGTCCACCTTGGCTACAACGATTGTGTAGTCTAACTTTTGACGAATTTCTTGGTAAAAGGTGTAGAGCTTCGTAATTACCTTCTTCTTTATATTGTTTTCTTTTAGCTTCATATTTTTTCACTAGCTTTAGTCTTTTAACCTCGCGAGCTTTCATTGATTCTTTAGCCATACTAAATCTTTTTTAAATTTTTAAATGGAAAACCAAATTCTCTAAGTAAAGCATATCCCTCTTCATCAGTTGGAGCTGAAGTAACAAAAGTGATATCCATACCTAAAATTCTGTTTATTTTATCAATATCTATTTCAGGAAAAATAATTTGCTCAGATATTCCTAAAGTATAATTTCCTTTTCCATCAAATTTATAATTAATACCACGGAAATCTCTAATACGAGGTAAAGCAACAGCTAACAATCTTTCTAAAAATTCATACATTCTATCTCTGCGTAAAGTTACTCTAACGCCTATGGGCATTTTTTTACGCAATTTAAAGTTAGAAATGTCTTTTTTAGAAACCGTTGCCACAGCTTTTTGACCTGTTATAGTTGTCATTTCGTCAATTGCGATATCAATTAATTTTTTGTCAGCAATAGCTTGCCCTAAACCTTGACTTACTACTATTTTTTCAAGTTTAGGAACTTGCATAACAGTTTTATAATTAAATTCTTTCATCAAAGAGCTTATAATTTGCTCTTGATATTGTTTTTTAAGTGTAGGTACAAATTTCTTTTCCATTATTTAATCTCCTCTCCAGTTTTTTTAGAAACTCTGATTAATTTACCCTCATCATTTCTTTTACGACCTACGCGTGTGGGTTTTCCAGTTTTTGGGTCAACAAGCATTAGGTTAGAAATATGAACACTAGCTTCTTTTTTAATAATACCACCTTGTGGGTTTTCAGCATTAGGTTTTTGATGTTTTGAAATAAGATTTACGCCTTCAACTATCGCTCTTTCTTTAGCTCTCAAAACTTCAAGAACTCTACCTTGCTTGCCCTTAGACTCACCTGCAATTACAATTACAGTGTCGCCTTTTTTGATATGAAATTTATGATTAGTCATGTTTTATAATTTTTATAATACTTCTGGAGCCAATGATACAATTTTCATATACTGTTTTTCACGCAACTCTCTGGCTACAGGTCCAAAAATACGAGTTCCTCTAAGTTCGCCTGCCGCTGTTAATAATACACAAGCATTATCATCAAATCTAATATATGAACCGTCTTGGCGTCTTACTTCTTTTTTAGTTCTCACTATAACTGCTTTAGCCACAGTGCCTTTTTTAATTTCGCCACCTGGTAATGCACTTTTTACACTAACCACAATTTTGTCGCCTATAGAAGCGTATTTGCGTCTGGTACCACCAAGAACACGAATACACAACACTTCTTTAGCGCCGCTATTGTCTGCCACATTTAATCTACTTTCTTGTTGTATCATGACTATTTAACTTTTTCGATTATATTTATTAATCTCCATCTTTTGCTTTTGCTCAAAGGACGAGTTTCCATAATTTGAACGATATCACCAATATCGCAAGTGTTAGTTTCATCGTGAGCAACAAATTTTTTAGTTTTATTAACAAACTTACCGTATTTAGGGTGTTTTTCTTTTCTTTTTACGGCTACAACAATTGACTTGTCCATTTTGTTGCTTACAACAATACCGATACGCTCTTTTCTTAAATTTCTACTTTCCATAGCTGTATCTTAATTTATATCAGTTAATTCTCTTTTGCGTAACTCGGTTTTGAGTCTTGCAATTAATCTTCTTACCTCTTTTATACGCTGAGGATTTTCTAAAGGCGATACTGCATGATTAATTTTTAACTTAATTAAATTATGCTTTTCGCTTACTAATCTCTCGGCAACTTCTTTGGTTGTTAAACCTATTATTTCTTTATTCTTCATCTTTGTCTGATTTATTTATTATAATCATAATCATGTCTAACGATGAATTTCGTTTTAATTGGAAGTTTTTGGGCTGCTAACCTCAAAGCTTCTTTTGCTAAATCAAATGAAACTCCTTCTGCTTCGAAGATTATACGTCCAGGCGTTACTCTAGCAACAAATCCTTCTGGAGCACCTTTACCCTTACCCATACGCACCTCTGCAGGTTTACTTGTAACAGGTTTGTCGGGAAATATTCTTATCCATATTTGTCCTTGACGCTGCATTTTTCTTGTAACAGCGATACGGGCAGCCTCAATTTGGCGACCTGTTATCCAAGCCGACTCTAAGGCTTTGATTCCAAATGAACCAAAAGCGATTTCGCTCCCGCGCTGAGAATTACCTTTCATTCTCCCTTTTTGCTGTCTTCTAAATTTTGATTTTTTTGGCTGTAACATAGCTCTTTATTTTCAAATTATTTCTTTCTTCTTCTATTACTACCTCTTTCTTGTTGTCTGGGCGAACGTTTGCCTTGTGCAGTTTTACCAACATTTGGACTTAAATCTCTTTTACCATAAATCTCACCTCTACAAATCCAAACTTTAACGCCTAACAAACCGGTTTTTGTTAAAGCTTCTGCCAAAGCATAATCAATATCTGCTCTTAATGTATGCAAAGGAGTACGACCCTCTTTATACATTTCGCTTCTTGCCATTTCAGCACCATTTAAACGTCCCGAGCATTGGATTTTGATACCTTCAGCTCCCATACGCATTGTTGAAGCAATAGCCATTTTTACAGCTCGTCGATAAGCAATTTTACCTTCGATTTGTCGTGCAACATTACTAGCTACTAAAACTGCTTCAAGTTCAGGTCGTTTTATTTCAAAAATATTTATTTGAATATCTTTATTTGTAATTTTCTTTAACTCTTCGCGAAGTTTATCAACCTCATCGCCTCCTTTTCCGATTACAAAACCTGGACGTGCAGTATTAATAGTAATAGTGATCATTTTCAAAGATCTTTCAATTATAATCTTTGAAACGCTTGCTTTTTCTAAACGTGCGTTTAAATAGCGACGAATACTAGCGTCTTCGGCTAATTTGTCGGCATATTTTCTTCCGCCATACCAATTTGAGTCCCACCCTCTGATGATACCCAATCTGTTACTTATAGGATTACATTTTTGTCCCATGAATATTATTCATTTTCTTCATTTACTAATTCTAATTCTCTCTTTGTGTCAACCACAATTTTTACGTGGTTTGAACGTTTTCTAATACGATTAGCTCTTCCTTGTGGGGCTGGCTTAATGCGTTTTAAAGGACGTGCTTCATCTACTGTTATTTCAGTAACATAAAGTTCAACATCTTCTAATCTTTGTCCTTCGTTTTTAGCTTGCCAATTTGCAACTGCTGACTTTAGAAGCTTTTCAATGTCGCGTGATGCTACTTTTGGTGAAAAATGCAAAATATCTAAAGCTCTATCTACTTTTTGACCTCTAACTAAATCTGCTACGAGTCTCATTTTACGAGGAGAACTAGGACAATTGCGAAGAATAGCATAGCTTATATGCTTTTTTTCTTCTTTTCTTTGTTCTGCTTTTATTCTTTTACGTGCGCCCATAATACTTATTTATTATTATTTCTTTTTACCACCGTGACCTCTATAGGTTCTTGTTGGTGCAAACTCGCCTAATCTATGACCTACCATATTTTCAGTTATATAAACAGGAATAAACTTATTTCCGTTATGAACTGCAAAAGTATAACCCACAAATTCTGGTGGGATTACGGAAGCTCTTGCCCAAGTTTTTATGGCAGTTTTTTTTCCACTAGCCTCCATAGCATTTACTTTTCTCTCAAGTTTAAAGTCAATAAAAGGACCTTTTTTAAGTGATCTACTCATAATTCACTATATTATTTTTTCCTACGTTCAATTATATACTTATTGGATTCTTTTTTCTTAGCTCTAGTTTTGTAACCTTTAGCTAACAATCCAGTCCTAGAGCGAGGTTGACCTCCTGAAGCTCTTCCTTCACCACCACCCATTGGGTGATCAACCGGGTTCATTGCAACTCCTCTAACTCTTGGACGGCGACCAAGCCATCTTGAGCGACCTGCTTTACCAGAATTTTCTAGAGCATGATCAGAATTAGAAACAGAGCCAATAGTAGCTTTACAAGTAACTAATATTTTACGAGTTTCGCTTGAAGGCATTTTTAAAACAGCATATTTGCCATCTCTAGATACTAATTGTGCAAATGTTCCAGCACTTCTAGCCATAACAGCACCTTGACCAGGTCGCATTTCAATGTTATGAACTACAGTTCCTAGTGGAATATCAGATAAAAATAAGGTATTACCTAACTCGGGTGCAACTCCTTTACCGGATTCAATTATTTGTCCTACTTGTAAACCATTAGGTGCAAGAATATATCTTTTTTCACCATCTTCATAAACAACTAAAGCAATACGTGCCGAACGGTTTGGATCGTATTCTATTGTTTTCACTCTGGCTTTTACGCCATCGCGTTCTCTTTTAAAATCAATCAAACGGTATTGTCTTTTATGACCGCCGCCAATATTTCTAACAGTCATTTTACCTTGATTGTTTCGTCCACCAGATTTTTTCATTGGTACCAACAAAGATTTTTCAGGCTTACTGCAAGTAATATCATCAAATGCACTAATCTGTTTAAACCTTTGACCTGGTGTTGTTGGATTTATTTTTCTTAAAGCCATTTCTTATTATTAAATATTGCTATAAAAATCAATTACCTCACCTTGTGCTAATGTAATAATAGCTTTTTTAAATGCATTTGTTTTTCCTCGTTGAACGCCAGTTTTGGTATAGCGGGTTTTTGATTTACCAGCATAACGCATAGTATTAACTGCTATTACCTTAACCTCGTACATTTTCTCAACAGCATTTTTAATCTGCAATTTTTCAGCACGTTTATCTACAATAAAACCATAACGATTCAAAGTTTCGCCTTGTTTCGTCATTTTTTCGGTTACTATTGGTCTTATTAAAATATTCATTTTCTTGTACTTTTAAGCTAAATTATTCTCAAAAACATCGATTGACTTCTCTTCCATCACTAAAACCGAAGCCCACATAATGTCGTAAGTGCTTAAATCCGAAGCAGTTATAACATTAACGTCTTTCAAATTTCGAGAAGACAAATATACACTTTTATTTGATTCTGCAACAATTAAAAGAATTTTTTTATCATTTATTTTAAAATTGTTCTTTAAGTTGATAATATTTTTGGTTTTAATCTCATCAAACATCAAGTTTTCGACAATAAAAATTTTATTTTCTTTAGCACGATACGACAAAGCCGATTTACGTGCTAATCTTTTCAATTTTTTATTTAATTTAATATGGTATAATCTTGGCTCTGGTCCAAAAGCTCTACCACCACCTCTAAATATTGGATTTTTAATACTTCCTGCGCGAGCAGTTCCAGTACCCTTTTGGCGTTTTATTTTTCTAGTACTTCCAGAAACTAAACCACGATGCAATGAAGCATGAGTTCCTTGTCTTTTATTAGCCATATATTGTTTGCAATCAAGATAAATTGCATGGTCGTTTGGCTCTATTGCAAAAATCAAATCGTTTAACTCGATTTCTCTTCCGGTTTCCTCGCCTGATTTATTATATACTGATGTTTTCATTATCTTTCTATAATTAAATATGAACCTTTTGATCCTGGAACTGAACCTTTTACCAATAAAAGATTACTTTCCGGTATCACTTTCAACACTCTAAGACTGATCATTTTCACTTTTTGCCCACCCATTCTACCGGCCATTTTAGTGCCTTTAAAAACTCTGGATGGAGTTGAAGCTGCTCCTAATGAACCTCCAGCTCTTTCTCTATCTCCTTGACCATGAGTTTGGTCGCCCACTCCAGAATAACCATGTCTTTTTACAACTCCCTGAAATCCTTTTCCTTTACTAATTCCGGCAACATCGCAATATTCTCCTTCAATAAAAATATCAACGCTTACTATGTCTCCAAGTTCTAAATCGCTATAGTTTTCACCTTTTTTAATTTGTCCAAAATCTTTAAATTCAACTATTTTGCGCTTAGGACTAGTGCCGGCCTTTGAAAAATGGCCTTTCATTGCTTTGGTTGTATGCTTTTCCTTTTTCTCGTCAAAGGCAAGCTGAACCGCTTCGTAACCATCTGTTTCCATATTACGGATTTGTGTTACTACGCAAGGTCCTGCCTCGATAACAGTGCATGGAATGTTTTTTCCCTCAACACTGTAAATGGAAGTCATACCTACTTTTTTACCAATAATTCCTTGCATTTTACTATTTTTTAAGTTTTTAACTTGCTTTAATTTCTACTTCTACACCACTTGGTAATTCTAATTTCATCAGAGCATCAATCGTTTTTGAAGTCGTACTATAAATATCAAGTAAACGTTTGTAAGAACTTAGTTCAAACTGTTCTCTCGATTTTTTATTTACGAAAGTCGAACGATTAACAGTAAATATACGTTTGTGAGTTGGAAGAGGAATAGGACCTCTAACTACTGCTCCGGTAGTTTTTACTGTTTTAAGAATTTTCTCTGCTGATTTATCAACCAAATTATAGTCGTAAGATTTCAGCTTAATTCTAATTTTTTGATTCATACTATTTATTATTATTAAAAAATAAATTTTTTACTACTAATTAAATCTTCTAACACTTGTGCAGGAACTTTTTCATAATGAGAAAATTCCATACTAAAAACTGCCCTGCCCGAGCTTAAAGTTCTTAAAGCTGTAATATAACCAAATTGCTCTGACATTGCAACTTCAGCTTTCAAAACTCTGTGTATTCCGCTCATTTCCATGCCTAAAATAGTTGCACGCCTACGATTTAAGTCTGCACTTATATCTCCTAAATATTCTTCAGGTGTTACTATTTCTAATTTCATTATAGGCTCTAAAATTGTTGATTTCAATTTTTTGGAAACCTCAGAAAAACATTGTCCAGCAGCTATATTAAATGCTAAGGAATCGCTATCAACACTATGATAAGAACCATCTACTAATTCTACCTTCATATTATGCATTGGGTAGCCTCCAATTGGTCCGTTATTCATTGATTGTTTAAAACCTTTTTCAACAGCACTTATAAATTCTTTAGGTAGTTTACCTCCTTTTATACTGTCAACAAACTGCAAACCCACAAAATCTTTATCATCAACACAACCAATATTTACAGTAATATCTGCAAACATTCCTTTTCCGCCGGTTTGTTTTTTAAATATATGATTATAATTAATGGTATCAAGAAAAACTTCCTTATAATTTACTTGTGGATTTCCTTGATTTATTTTAAGACCATGTTCTCTTACAAGACGGTCAATAATTATTTCTAAGTGCAACTCGCCCATGCCACTAACCAAAGTTTGACCAGAGTTTTCGTCATGTCTAATTGCAAAAGTTGGATCTTCCTCTGCCATTTTTAACAAAGCTTGGTCTAACTTATCAATATCTGCTTGGCTCAAGGCTTCGACAGCAATTGAAATTACCGGTTCGGGGAATTGCATTTTATCTAAAATAATAGGTTTTGATTCATCACAGAGCGTATCGCCTGTAACTGTATTTTTTAAACCTACTATTGCACAAATATCGCCTGCTTCTACTAGTTCGATTTGATTTTGTTTATTAGAGTGCATTTGGAAAATTCGAGAAACTCTTTCTTTCTTTCCTAATCTAACATTATAAATCATATCTCCGGATTTGATATTTCCGCTATAAACACGTAAGTAAGCTAATTTTCCAACAAAAGAACTTGTTACAATTTTAAAACACATTGCAGATAAAGGAGCAGAAGCATCAGCTTCTCTTTCAATCAAATCGTCAGTTTTGGGATTATGTCCTTTTATAGAATCAACATCTAATGGAGAGGGAAGAAAATCGCAAATAGCATTTAAAAGTAGTTGAATGCCTTTGTTTTTAAATGCTGACCCACATAATATCGGAACATATTTTTTATTAATTACCAAAGTTCTTAAAAGATTTTTAAATTCTTGAACAGATATTTTTGTTCTATCTTCAAAAAACCTTTCTAACATAATATCATCAACTTCGATAACCGTTTCAATAAGTTTTTCGCGATATTTAAAAACCTCTTCTTGCATTTCTTCGGGGATATCTTCTACTCTATAATTTGCTCCCAAACTATCGTCTTCATCCCAGAGGTAAGCTTTTTGTTCAATTAAATCAACAACACCCACAAACTCCTCGCCATCTCCTATAGGCAATTGAATTACTAAAGGTTTAGCATTAAGTTTTTCTTCAATTTGTTGAACTACTTTAATAAAATCTGCACCTGTTCTATCCATTTTATTTACAAATGCAATTCTAGGTACATTATATCTATTTGCTTGATGCCAAACTGTTTCACTTTGTGGCTCAACACCACCTACAGCACAAAAAACAGCAACTGCACCGTCTAGAACTCTTAAAGAACGTTCAACTTCAACAGTAAAATCAACGTGGCCAGGCGTGTCGATTATATTGATTTTATAATTTTCATTATTGGATGTCCAAAAGGTTGTAGTAGCAGCGGAAGTAATAGTTATTCCACGCTCTTGTTCTTGTTCCATCCAATCCATAGTTGCAGCACCTTCATGAACCTCACCTATTTTATAATTAATACCGGTATAATACAAAATACGCTCAGTAGTTGTGGTTTTACCCGCATCTATGTGAGCCATAATTCCGATATTCCTTGTATTTAATAGTTTGGGGTTCATTTCTATTCTATACAGTCTTAAAATTTAAAGTGAGCAAATGCTTTATTAGCTTCGGCCATTCTATGAGTTTCGTCTTTTTTCTTAACAGCCGCACCTTCATTATTATAAGCAGCCATAATTTCAGCAGCTAAACTATCAGCCATTGAGTGTCCGCTACGTTTACGAGCTGCAGCTATTAACCATTTGTGGCTTACTGATATTTTTCTATCGCCTCTAATTTCGGTTGGTACTTGAAAAGTTGCACCACCAATACGACGACTTTTAACTTCTACAGCAGGAGTAACATTATCCAATGCTTTTCTCCATACATCTATAGGAGCATCTTCGGAATCTTTCATTTTTTTAGCAATAATTTCTAAGCTATCATAAAAAATTGCAAATGAAGTTGATTTTTTACCGCTCCACATCATATCGTTAACAAAACGAGTTACCCTTGGATCATTAAATTTTGGATCGGGTAGTATAATTCTTTTCTTAGGTTTAGATTTTCTCATTTTATCTTAAATTTTCCTTTATTAAATTATTTTTTTCCTTTAGCAGCAGCTACGCCTTTCTTAGGTCTCTTAGCACCATATTTTGAACGACCTTGTTTGCGACCATCAACTCCTGCAGTATCTAATGCTCCTCTAACAATATGATATCTAACACCTGGCAAATCTTTTACCCTTCCACCTCTAACTAATACTATAGAGTGTTCTTGTAAATTATGACCTTCGCCAGGAATATAAGCGTTAACTTCTTTTCCATTTGTTAATCTTACTCTTGCTACTTTACGCATTGCCGAATTTGGCTTTTTGGGTGTGGTTGTATAAACTCTTGTACACACACCTCTTCTTTGAGGACATGAACCCAAGGCCGGAGATTTGCTTGTGTAAGACATTTCTCGCCTTCCTTTTCTTACTAATTGTTGTATTGTTGGCATAAAACCTATAAATTTTTTAAATTCAACTACTTTTTTATAAATTTTCGGACTGCAAAGGTAAATTAATTTTTTTTATTAACAACATAACTTGAAATTATTTTTATAAATTTCTTCTATTAACTGATAAATCAAGCATTTTTGAGCAAAATAATGGGAAAATATCAACAAAAAATTATTAAAATCTTGATAATTATTAAAATTAAGGAAAAATAAAACCGTTTTTTTTTGTAAAATATTTGCAAAAATCAAAACTTAGGCATTATATTTGTAAATAAACTACAAAACTTATACATTATGAAAAATTATTTTTATATTTTATTAATCGCAATAGCTTTTCTAGGAATATTTTTCACAGCTTGCGACCCTAAAGAAGAGGACAATAATAAAGATATTATTGAAATAACAGAAGATATAACTACTCCTAGTATTTGGAGTGGCGACAAAACTTATATTATCAAAAAACACGACTTTTATGTTGAAAACGTTTTAACCATTGAAGCCGGTGCGATAATAAAATTCAGCTCTCAAGCAAAAAACCTAACTCTTTCTAGCAAAGGACAAATAATTGCAAATGGAAATTCATCTAAACCAATAGTCTTTACTTCTATTAAAGATGATTCAAAAGGAGGAGATACAAATAAAGATGGAGATGCTAGCTCGCCAAATATGGGAGATTGGGCAAATATAGATTTAAACGGAACAAAAAGCTCTGTCTTTAATTATTGCGAATTTTATTACGGTGGTTTTGGTACAGGAGCTAGTGCTACTATGGACTTAAGTGCTGAATCTGTTGCTGAAATCAAAAACTGCACTTTTGCTCACAACGGTGGAGGTGTAAATGGACGTTATTATATAGGTGTTCTACATGCAGATAACGCTTCTGATGAAACAATAATTCAAAATAACTTATTTTATGCTAACCAACTACCTATAACTATTACCGGAGATATTAATATTGATAATTCAAACAAATTTTCAAAAAATGGAGAAACAAATAAATATAATGGAATTTTTGTATCACGAGATATTACTAAAAATACAACTTGGTTAGAAGATGAAGTTGCTTTTGTTATTACTTCTGATGAAATGCAAATAAAACTTAATGCAAGTTTAAGTTTAGGAGATAATGTTGTATTAAAATTTTCTGAAAATAGCCAACTAGATATTTTGCAAACCGAAAGTTCATTAATAAATTACGATGGTGATGGAGTATATTTTACTTCATTAAAAGATGACGAGCTAAAAGGCGACACAAATGGAGATGAAAATGCAAGTATGCCACAAACTGCTGATTGGATAGGAATTCATATTAACGGCTGGAAATCAACAGGCTATGCCAACTGGCCTAATATAAGATACAATGACCCTAACCCTTCGGTTAAATAATTATTGCTTCTTCGCATTTCGCTACGCTCAATGCTCGAAGGAAAACAACCACGAATTGCACGAATTTTCACGAATTTTGGCTTCTTGCATTTCGTCTGTATATAACAATCCAAAACTGTCCAATCTAATAATTGGAAGCTCAAGGACTAAAGATTAATTAGTGGATGGTTTAAAGTCTTCGATAAGAATCGGTAGTGAGGTGGTTTTTTAATTAAGAATTGAGGATAAATTAAAAACTAAATACTTTGTAAAAAAAAGAACCCGAAACATCGGTGGCAATGGTGGAGGTTTTAATTATATACACCATGGTGACACTTGCGAATATATTCTACCACTTATAACCATGTATAAAGGAGGGGATAATGGTGGATTTTATGGATTACATTACGGAGACACTTGTACTTATTCTTTACAGGATTTAATAGTGTATAAAGGAGGTAGTGGTGGTGGGTTTAGTGGATTACATTACGGAGATACTTGTAATTATCTATCACTTACAATTTATTTTGGCGGTTTAGGAGATGGGTTTGCTAATATTTGTATAGACGATATGTGCGATGAGTTTAATGCAGAACCTTATGAAATAACGCAATTTACTGGTGGAGCAGGCGATGGGTTTGCAAGTTTTCATTTTGGAGATACTTGTATTTACAATTTGCCAATTTTAACAGCTTTTACTGGTGGAGCAGGGAGTGGATTTGCTAATCTACATTACGGCGATACCTGTTATTTTATATCTAATCCTTTAGTGGCTTATGCAGGTGGTGATGGTGGAGGTTTTAATAATGCACACTTTGGTGATACATGTTTTTTTATCCCCAATTTATTAACGGTTTATACTGGTGGTGAAGGTGGAGGCTTTGATTATTTACACCATGGCGATACTTGCGTTTATGACCCACCATTTTATATCGCTTATGCTGGTGGAGTTTCCGATGGATTTAGTAATGCACATTTTGGAGATACTTGCTCTTTTATTCAAATTTTATATCCAATGTATGTAGGTGGTGTGGCTGATGGTTTTGATTATCTTCATTATGGAAATACTTGTTATTATAAGCCTGTAATGTTTTTTTATGGTGGAATAGGAGATGGCTATGGATTTATTCAGTATTATAATTGTGGTCAATTAGAAGACATGGCTTTACCTATTGAATTATTAAAATTTGTAGCTTTCCAAGAAGATGATAAAGTAAGATTAGAGTGGATTAGCCTTACAGAAATAAATAACGAATACTTTAGTATTGAACATTCCCTTGATGCAACAAATTGGATTTCTATTGCAAATATTCCAGGAGCCGGAAATTCTAACACTGCTCAGTCTTATTTTGAATATGATTACTACCCAGAAGAGGGAATTAATTATTATAGATTGAAACAAACTGATTTTGATAGAAAACATACGTATTCCAAAATAATTTATGTTGATTATAAACTTGATGATACGCAAATTACATTGTTCCCAAATCCATTTAAAGATGTGTTTACTGTTGATTTAGGGACAGCTAAAGAAACAAGTTTAAATTATCAAATATTCTCCTCATCAGGTAAATTAATACAATCTAATTTGCTTACTACAAGTGGGCAATTTGATATTAATCTAGAGCAAGAATCAGAAGGTGTGTATATATTTAAGATAATTATTCAGGGAAAAGTGAATATATTTAGGATTGTTAAGATGAAATAAAAATTCAATTTTAAATCTTCCTACTTGTTTAGTTTTTCAACTTCCCGTTTTGAGCCTAGCGAAAAACTCGAAGCCTTTTCAACTTTCGACTTTCAACTTTCAACTTTATGGACTTTACAGACTTTCGACTTTACAGACTTTCGACTTTTATCTTACTATTCTTGTTCCAGCCAAAGGATTATTTAATTGAGAAGCTTCTGTTATGATGCAAGTTTTACCGCCATTTTCAATAAAGTTTATAGCAGCTCTAATTTTTGGTGCCATACTACCTTCAGTAAATTGAGCTTGTTCTAAATATTGTTTTGCCTCATTCACAGTAATAGTATCCAAACTTTTTTCATCAGGACTGTTAAAATTTAAACAAACTTTTGGTACATCTGTTAAAATGTAAAATTCATCTGCATTTATATAAACTGCCAACATAGATGAAGCTAAATCTTTGTCTATTACAGCCTCAACCCCTTGTAAGTTTTTGTTTTTTGTTAAAATAATAGGTATTCCGCCACCGCCAACACTGATAACAATATTTCCTTGGCGGGCAAGTGCTTCTACAATTTCTTTGTTATTTATGTCTATTGGTTTTGGTGAAGCAACAACTTTTCGCCAGCCTTTTCCTTTAGGATCTTTTGCAAAATTATCATTTGGATTTTTAGACTTTAGAATCTTCATTTCTTCTTCTGAATAATAAGGTCCAATTGGTTTTGTTGGATTTTGAAAAGCTTTGTCTTTTTCGTCAACCAAAACTTGGCTTACAATAGTAATAATATTTTTATCAAAACCATTTTTCGCTAAGACATTTTTAAACTGCTGCTCAATCAAATAGCCAATAAAACCTTGAGAATAAGCACCACAAATATCAAGAGGCATTTCGGGAATATTATAAAGTTTTTTGCCAGCATTTACTTGTAATAAAATATTCCCAACTTGCGGTCCATTACCATGTGCAATCACAATATTGTAGTCGCTTTTTATTAGATCTAACAAATTTTCGCAAGTTTCATAAACATTGGCTTTTTGTTCTTCTATTGTTCCGATTTGACCAGCTCTTAGTAGAGCATTCCCACCAAAAGCTATAAGGGCTAATTTTTTATTTTTCATAAAATAATTTTTGCTTGCAAAAGTAATATATATGAAAAAAAATCTTGCTTTAAAATATATTTTTTTTTAAAGATTTTAAACAATAAATATAATCTATATCTTTGCAACTTATGTGCAAAGATTTTACAATAATAGCCGGCCCTTGTAGTGCAGAATCTCAAGAACAAGTTTTGCTAACTGCTAAAAAGCTTAGTCAAACACTTAAACCTGATTATTTTCGTGCAGGAGTTTGGAAACCACGTACCCGTCCGGGAAGTTTTGAGGGAGTTGGTACAAAAGCTTTGACTTGGCTAAATAAAGTACAAACTGAATTTGGAATAAAAGCTATTACCGAAGCAGGCAGTGCAAATCATGTTGAAAAAATTTTAAAAAACGAATTAAAAGCTTTTTGGGTTGGAGCAAGAACTGTTGCAAATCCTTTTTCTGTACAAGAAATTGTTTCTGCTTGCGACAAAAAAGATATAGAAGTTTTTGTAAAAAATCCAATTCATCCAGATATAGAATTGTGGATGGGTGCAATAGAACGATTTCTAGTTGCAGGAATAAAAAATGTTTACGCCATACATAGAGGATTTTATCCTTATGAAAAAACTCATTTAAGAAATATTCCACGTTGGGAAATTCCAATAGAACTTGCACGCAGATTACCAGAAGTGAAAATTATTTGTGACCCAAGCCATATAGCAGGAAAACCTGAATATATAAAGGAAATTTCGCAAAGAGCAATAAATCTGAACATGTGCGGACTTATGGTTGAAACGCATTATAATCCAAAAATTGCTTTAAGTGATAAAGAACAGCAAATTACACCGGAAAATTTAGCTAAAATAATTTCAGAGCTTAATTTTAGAAAAACATTTACAGATAATTCAGAATATCAAAATAGCTTAAATGATTTACGTGAAAAAATTGACGCTATAGATTTTCAACTAATTGATATGTTGGAACATAGATTTAAGCTTGTTGATGAAATTGGAAATCTAAAAAAAGATAATAATATAACTATTTTGCAATTAGAAAGATGGAAATCTATTATAGAATCACGCCTGAACTATGCAAATCAAGATAATATTTCTAAAGATTTTCTTTTGAAAGTTTTACAAATGATACATAAAGAATCTATTCTTAGGCAAAACAAAATTTTTGATGAAGAAAAATAAAACTCCATATATTAAACTCTCGCTTGAAACTATTAAAGAAAATTTAGACTTTTTTACTAAAACTTTAGGTTTTAAAAACCAAGAAATTTATTATCCTGTAAAAGTAAATTCAGATGAGAATATTTTGAATTTGCTAAAAAAAGAAGAGGTGAATTTTGAAACTGGAGCAATTTCAGAAATTGAAAATTTACTTAAACTTGGGATTTTGCCCGAAAATATACTTTATGGAAATCCCGTGAAATCGGATGAGAATATTTTAAAAGCATATAGTTTGGGTATAAATATTTTTGGTCTTGATAGTCTTGTTGAATTAGAGAAAATAGCAAAATTAGCTCCAAATTCTAAAGTGTATTTTAGACTTAATATAAGTAATCAAGGAGCAGAATGGGATTTGACAAAAAAGTTTGGTTGCTCAAAAACCGATTTATTTGAATTATTTAGAAAAAGTAAAACTTTAGGTTTAAATCCTTGCGGAATTAGTTTTCATGTTGGTTGGAATAATGATAATATTGAAAATTGGAATAATGTTTTTGAATATATTAATGAGCTTAAAAATGATTTAATAAATCAAAATTTTAGTTTTGAATTTATAAATATTGGTTCTGGCTTTCCAGCTCACAAAAATGATGGAAAAGAAAATTTAAAAGAAATTGCAAAAATAATTTTACCATATTTGAATAAGTGGCGAAAAGAAAATATTAAACTAATTGCTGAACCTGGCTCGTTTTTAGTTGCTTATGCTGGTATATTACATACAAAAATTATTGAAATTATTGAAAAAAAAGGCAAAAAATGGGTTTTTGTTGATACAGGAATTTTTCAAGGTTTTTATTGGATTTTAAGTGGATTGAATTACAATATTAGAGCTGAAAAACCTGAATCAAATTTTGAAACTGAAGAATTTGTTGTTTGTGGACCAAGTTGTGATACTCATGATGTTTTCTCATACAAAGTAAAATTGCCAAAATCAATAAAAAAAGGAGATATCTTATGTGTTGAACCGGCAGGAGCATATATATTTTCTGCTAAGGAATATAATGGATTTTCTTATCCTATTCAGATTGTTGAGTAAAATTAAGACAATAAAACTTGTAATTTCTTATAATTAACTTAATTTTGTTTTGTGAAAAAAGTTTTAATTATTTCTTATTATTGGCCACCATCTGGAGGAATAGGTGTTCATCGCTGTTTAAAATTTGCTAAATATTTACAAAAATTTGGCTGGGAACCTATAATTTATGCTCCAAAAAATGCTCAATATCCATATTTTGATGAGGCTAATTTTCAGCATATCCCTGAAAATATTACAGTTTTAAAA
>Ga0265293_10001956_pt1 | contig 43229 bp, 35 predicted proteins | sample Munlanlewell138R_FD_192505 | JGI IMG/M metagenome (GOLD analysis project Ga0265293, IMG submission 192505) | Leachate microbial communities from a municipal landfill in Southern Ontario, Canada - Leachate well 138R | ecosystem: Engineered > Solid waste > Landfill > Unclassified | place: Canada...
ATCATATATTTTTGCTTAATTGCATCGTTATATAATATACCAAATCCTCGACAATTATAATACTTAGATATTATTTGCATACATTTTGGGTTTTTTGATTTTCCAAAATGTAAGTGAACTTATTCAGTAATTACTTAAGTTGATTTTTTTAGCAAAACATGTTATAAATAAAATATTAAAATTAATATTAAATATATGTCAATAATACCAATGGTAATTGAAAAAAGCGGACAAGGAGAAAGAGCTTATGATATTTACTCTCGTTTATTAAAGGATAGAATAGTCTTTTTAGGAGAGCCAATTAACGATCATACTGCCAATATCATAATTGCTCAACTTCTTTTTTTAGAAGCTGAAGATAAAACTAAGGACATTAAATTCTATATTAATTCTCCAGGAGGATCAGTTGTTTCTGGCTTGGCTATTTATGACACCATGCAATATATTAGCTGTGATGTCTCCACTATTTGCATTGGAATGGCTGCCTCAATGGCCTCCGTACTCCTAGCAGCTGGAGCCCCCGGCAAAAGACTAGCCCTACCAAATAGTGAAATAATGATTCACCAAGTGATGGGGGGATATGAAGGGCAGGCCAGTGATATAAAAATTCACGCTGAACATATTTTAAAAATAAAAGACAAAATGAATAAAATTTTGGCTAAACATTCTGGTAAAAAACTAGCTGAAGTAGAAAAAGACAGTGATAGAGATTATTTTATGACCGCCGAAGAAGCTAAAAAATATGGACTAATAGATAAAATAATATCTAAATAATTACATTAGAATCTTTATACAAAAAAATAGAGGGAAATTTCCCTCTATTTTTATATCAATTAACTAATTTAATTGAAAAGAATTAACCATCGTCTTAAAAATATTTATATAAGACTGGGTCTGATTCTCTGGAAAATTATATAATATAGTGTATACATTTTTTAAATCTTTATCAGTTAAATAAAAAGCTGAACCATCTTCACTATATAACCCACTCCAGTCATCGTTTATAATTATGTCTTCACTATTGATAAAACTAAAGAATCTAGATCCATACCAACTTCCAATATTTTGTTGTCCTTCATTCTTTTCAACTAAGATCTGAACAAAAGAGTTATCATTAATAGAAAAAACAACCGAAGACTCGTCGCTCAGAATACTTATATCCCAAGACTTTGGATATAAAACAGAATAATTAAATGAATTGTTTTTAAATTCTTCTATATTAATATTATCAATTAACTTATTTACTCCTATGGGGTTATATAAATTTAAAACCTCAGAAAGATCTTCGTAGCCGTCATTATCAGAATCAACTTGTAAATAATTAGAACCTAAAAGATATTCCTCCTCATCACTTAGTCCGTCGCTATCGCTATCCAAAAAAACATAAGCAAATTCTTCTTCTAGGTTTTCTTCTTCAATGTCTTCAATCTCAACAACACTTTCTTCATCTTGACTGCCCTCCTCTGCGAGATCTTCTTCAATTACCTCTCCCACTTGATCTTCCTCGACAATATTTACAGTATCATCAACATTATCATTAATGTTAACTATTTCTTCTTTTTTTTCAAAATCAAAAAGGCTATTAAAAGAAAAATTAGGGTTACTAATATAAGAAAAAATCAAATATCCTAAAAATATTACTAAAATTACTCCAAAAATCATAATTATTAGACCAATTTTCTTATTTTTTTGCTGATGCTCTTTAGTGGGGGTAACATTTGATCCTTCACTACTGGAAGAAATTTCAAAACGACCACTCTTATAATTTTGTGGCATTCTGTGAATATTAAAAACTGGATCTGGAGTAATGCTTTCTATTTCTTTTTGATCTTTTTTATCTTTCATAAATTATTTAATAACTAATTCTGGGTACTTCTCTATAAAAAGATTTTTATCTGTAAATAAGTCAATATTTATTTCTCCTTCGCCAAAAGGATTATAGCCAGAAACAATCTCTTGACCATCTAAATAGGTGTCAGAGTCTGTATCAGGATTTAAAGGGTCGGTTCCAAAAATAGCAATTTCTTCATAATCACTTAAACCATCTCCATCGGTATCGATAATATAAGGATTAGTTCCATAAAGATAAATTTCATCGTAGTCAGTTAGTCCATCCATATCACTATCGACAGTTTCTAGGGTGGTTGTTCCTAAATCCTCTTCAATCTCGTCTTCAATAATGTCGTTCTCAGAAGTTGTTGCTACAACTTCATCATTAATATTTTCATCTTCAACAATATTGCTTACAATATCTTCATCTTCATTATTTAAATCATTTTCTTGAATTAAAGAATTATTTTGACTTAAAGTTTTTGGTAATAAAATTTTAGAATAAACAAAATAAGCCGAAACACCAATAATAGCTAAAATTAAAATAACTAAAAAAATAGTTTTAATAATTTTTCCTGATTTATTGTCATCCTCCTCTTCAAACTCTGCCAAACCGTCACCCGAAGGAGCAATAGGATTTTTAGTCAAATTTGAATCTTTGAAATTTAAAGGAGCCTTACTTTCTTGTTGATTGTCTATTTTATCTGAATCAGCAAAAATATCATCAACTTTATTATTTTGATCTTTTTGTAAATCTTCAAACATAATTTTTAAATTAATATTTAAATATATCTTGTTAAATTATAACACAAATAAATAAATTAATAAACATTAAGGAGCAACTTTTTTAAAATCTGAGAAACTAGAATTTTTAGCTGGAACAATTCCCCCGACCGGAACCTTATTCATATTAATATTAGAATTATTTCCTAAATTTAAATTAACTTCAGTAACAGGAATTAAATTATTATTTGGAATTACCGGAATTAAAGGGTTAACTATTTCAACCTCTATATTAGTTCCAAAAACACTAACACAGGCTCCGTTATTGCAGCTATACCCAGAACCCAAATAAGCGCAATCAGAGTTAATATTACATTGCTTTATTTCTTTTATACATCTAATAGAGTGTGCTCCTGTCTTTACTCTTGATTCTCTTTGAATTCCCTTGCTATTGCTACTCAAAAGTCTAACTAGAGCCTCATTATCGGAACTTTGAGTAGAAGACCAATAGCTAGTCCAATTATAACTGTCCCAAGTATTAACAGGATCAATAAGGTTTGGATGAAAAAATGTTCCATTTGACTCCATCAAAGGATTAAATAGAGCTGAAAATCCAGAAGAATTGCTGCCAGTCCAAGGTGGAGTAGAATTTAATATAGTAGTTTTTAATTTATCTCCAGCTTCCAAACAAGACATTGAACCATCTCTATTGGGGTCACAATTTTGACCATCATTTTTTAAATAATTTTCTAAGACATGCCATTCACTATCAGTTGGGACTCTCCAGCCATCCGGACAAATTCCTTGGAAACCATTATTTTCATAAAAATAATCCATAGCCTCATCCCATTTATATAGACCGCCGAATAAGTTGCAATTTAGAAGGTCATTATCCTGACAAAATTTTTCAAAAGTAGTATTGTTGGCTGATGTGCTAGTTGATAAAATCATGTTTCCAATGTTCAAATTATCTTTCAACCAGCATTGACTACCGATCAAGACAGTTCTATAATAACCTCCTTGATTTCTAATAGTCCCATCAGAATTCCAAGGACCCCCTGGATATTGAACTAAATAATTTCCACAATTACTAACAACATTTAAAGAAAAAGTTTTAGAAGAGCTCATTCCTAAATTATTTTGAGCCGAAATTGTTACAGGATAATCATTAACCATCTTCAATAAATATCCTTTAATTTTTTTATTAGCAGAGTCATAAGAAAGACCCTGAGGCAAACTAGAGCCAATAGAAAAAGAAACTCCTTCGCCAGATCCATAAACTGACAAATTACACTCGTAATAATCACCCAAATTTGCTACTGTCGGACAATTATTTAAATTAAGAACCGGAGCATCAGCTGATATATTAATAGAAAAATCTTTAAAACTAGACCCATATTGAGTTTCAACAAGAATTTTATAAGGATAAGACCCTGGAGAAAAAATATTAGAATTTATTCCATTATTGTTTTCTTTTATTTTTACAGAATATTGCTGATCAGAAAGCCTTTCTAGACAAGCCTCTATATTTCCATTGACCGGAAATAATCCTACACAATTATTTATTGATAAAAAAGCTTGGGGGTTTAATCCAGGATTATTTGTTGATATTTTTACACTATTAGATAATAATTCATTTTCAGAATTAATAATTATTTCTCCCAATAAAGGAGTCCCGTAACTGAAATTATAATTTATATCTCCAGCTATTATTTGTGGAGTGGATGTCGCAATGTTTATATATAAAATTTCGGAACTAGAAGACCCAGCATTATCAGATAAATTTATCGTAATTGGATAAATTCCTGGGGCACCAGCTCTTTCTGCTCGTAAATTTTTTTGTAAAGGATTGCCGGTATTTAAGATAGAGGGTTTTTGCGGAGGTGTCCAAGTAGAAAAATCTGTGCTATGTAGAGCTGCTGCTAAAGCCCTCCTTATAATATTATTTAGAAATCCCTTTATAAAGACAAATTTATTTTTAAATTTTGAGCTGTCATCTTCTAAAAAAACCTGATATGTTGACTCTATCCCCCAGGAAATCGGATGACCCTCTGGATCAACGGCCTTAATAAAGCCGCTAAATTCTTGGCCAGCTTCCCCCTCCAAAGAATACTCTGAAACATAGGGGGCATTATTAGCATTTTGCCCGGACAAGCCAATATTACCAGTAGTTGTATCTAGAGAGCAAGAAAATCCTTCTAAAGTACTGGAGGCCAAAGAATAATCTATACCATCTAGGGCAGTTTCCATAACAGCACATAATTCATAATCAGAACCATTAGGATTGGCTATATAGACTATAGTGTGGCTATTAGCTGGTAATACAAAATCGCTATAATTATGAGAATCATAAAATATATTATCAGTAGCATTCCAACAAGTATCTAAATTAAATTTTTGTTCTTCGTCGGCACAAGAACCTAATTTATTTATTGGATCAATAATTCCGCTAACTCCAATTTGTCCTAAAAAAACATTTTGCCAACTCGGCCAAGTTGATAGTGCCACATGAGGCAAATAAGTTCCAGCCTCTAAAGTCGGATATTTATTATTATTTTGATTATACTGAGATATTTTTTCTTTTAAAGCTAAAATTTTTTCTAAACGATCAACGTCTCTAATAATTTTTGACTTTAAACTATCACAAAATAAATCATTGGGACAATCTGAATCAATTAAGCAACTAATACTTTCTTCTAAAACACATTTATTTTGCTGGGAATTACTTGAACTTCCACAAATATATCCTTGTCCACAATCAGCATCAGTATAGCAATTTTTATCAGAGATAGAACAAGTTCCAATATTGGCATTTAAATTAATATTAAATTTCCAGTTCTTTAAAATTCTTCCAAAAATATCTATTGTTTGAGAATCGGCCTCTTGATCATAGGAGATTAAATAGATGTTAGTGTATAAATTATTTCCCACTACATTAGTAGCCGAAACATAAACCGTTCGACCATCGCGCACCGCCTTATATCCATCAACTATTAAAGATTGTGGTGATCCAGAGAAACCTTGAGATTGATACCATCTTTGAGCACTTAGGTGATTAGGATTAGGAATAATTCTAACTGCAATAGCATCAGATTCACTTTGTTGAGCCAGTGCTAAATTGTTTTGCAAAAGCAAAACAAATCCTAAAAGCAATAAGGGTAATAAAGCGATCAAAAAATTTTTTTTGATAAAAATATTTTTAATTTTCATTTTTTTATTTTAATTTATATAAAATAAATTTAATTTCTAACACATCTAACTGAATTTCCTCTGTTTTTTGGGGCATTTTTAGCCCTTTGAATATTTGGTTCTATATTTCCAAACAATCTTCTCCAGGCAGTTGATCCAGCATCAGTCGATGTCCAATGAAAAGCCCAATGATTACTATAATAAGAACCATTTTCATGGCGATATCCAGCCTTTATCATACTAAAGCCATAATCGTCTGTTCCATCCCAATTAGTTGACTTTAATTTTATAGCCTCATCTACACCAAAAAGTCCTTCAGAAACATCGTCTTTTGGAAATCTCTCAAAACAGATCATTTCATTATTACCTTCGAGTAAACAAATTCGTCTTTCTAGGTCAGTATAGTCATCATGACTAGCAACATGCCACCCACTAGGACAAAGACCACTGGAATTATTAACAGCATACCAATTATATAGCGCCCCATAAATAGAACAATTGGAAAGAGAGTTTGAATAACAAGCATAAGCCCCCGAAGTATTGTATGTCCAGGAACTATTACTACCCCCAGGATAATATATATTACTACCGTCTCGATATTTGGTGGTTCTTAAATTTTCTTTAAACCAACATTGATCTCCAATTTGAACAGTATTATAAACAACCTCATTATAAGAACAAGTATCTCCGCAAGAACTAAAACCAGAACAAGGATTATAGCCAAAAGAGCTAGTGGTGCCATCAGTTAAATTAATCATGACTTCGTTAGACTTGCCACTTTCTACACTGGTCAAGCCGATAGAACTAACTACTAAATAATAAATATTATTAGGAGCTGAAGATAAATTTATAATTATTTCGGTATCAGAACTATTAGTTAAAAAAGATGCCCCATAGACAGTTGAAGATACCCCCCTATAAACCTTATAACTAGAAACACTATATCCGGCTGGAGCCTCCCAAGTTAATTTTACTGTTTTACTAGTAGTAGACAAAACCTCGGCCTGTAAATTAAGCGGAATATTTAAATTACTTTGCTCGATAGCTGTTTCAGTTGGAGTTCCAAAAACTGTAGCTGAAAAATTAGTTTCTGCTAAATTTTCACTAATAGCCGTAACTCTAATGGCATATTGCTGATTATTAACTAAATCATTTAAATCAATCTGACAAGAATATTTAATAGTAGTAGGAACACTATCAACAAAAATACTATCAGCTTCATCACTACATTCAATCTCTGGATTAACTAATTTTTCTTGTTGATTAGAATTATCTGAAAAACTATAATAAATTTTATATTTATCTACCAAGGCCTTTTCTGACTCCCATTTAATTTTTAAACTACCTCCGGTTCCATTGTCTTGAGCTGAAACATTTTCTATAAAATGAGGAATTCTTTCTTTAAAGAAATATGTTTCTTTTAAGAAGCTAGCCAAACATAGACCTCCACTAGGACAATCGCTATTAACACTGCAAGTTTGAGAAGGAGCATTGCTACAAACTCTAATTAAGCTATTGCCCTTGGTAACATCTCTATCACTTAAAAAAGCTGGCAAATCATCGGCGGTGCCTTGCGTTCCAGAATCACGACAATAATAAAATTCATAATTATATTGTCCAACATTTTCATTTTCACTATTAAATTCTTTATCCTTCCAAGGCTCCCAGGTCTCGCCACTAAAAGCTGGCCAAGGATTATTACAAATCATCACATAAACTGGCACGGTCTTAGAAACTCCATCCCCAACGGTAGTATAAGGTGATGATAGAATTGTAGAAACAGAGACATTGGCCTGGCCGTCAGTAATTCCACTTTTAGCACCAATTAATCTTTTATTACCATCCATAGAAAATCCAATAATATCACTTTCCCCATTATTATCTAAATCATCATAAAAAACTAAAACATTTTCATTAGAAATATCCCAATCCCAAGTCCAATTATATTGCGCCGTTGGTTGAATTAATTGATTGTCAGCTGAATAAGCTTTGGCTGAATAAACTTTATCTCTATCCTTAACAGAATCAAAAGAGCCATGATTAGAGTCTTCATCATTTTCATTTATATCATTCTCAACAGTTTGGAATAAATAAGAAGAAGGTGACAAATTAACATAATCAATGGTACAAATTCCTTGGCCCAAAGAACTTACATCCTGAGTATTAAATTCCCAAATATATGAGTTTTGATAATTAACATTATTAAATTTAATGTTACTATTAGCTGAAGATTCTAACCAAACTCCAGGATTAGGAGCGTTTAATAAATCTCCGGTATAATAACCTAAACCATTCATACCAATTCCTTCCAGGCTCTTCACTCCACTATTACTATTTAAGGCCTCATCACCTTTCACTACTACAAAATATTTAGCGCCAGCTTTTAATAGATTATTTGGCTTGAAATATGCTTTAGTTTTATTGTCAGCTAAATGCTCGAAATCAATTGTTCCTAAAACAGAACAATAATTTTTATTTACAGAAGGAGAAGCTAAAACCGTTCCCCCAAAAACTTTAGCCAAAGAGTTAAAGGTTTTAATAAAAATATTTTTTATAAATCTAAAAGGTCCCAAGTTATTATCTTTCTTTAAATCGGCTTGACCAATAAAATATGTTCCCGGGGAACAGATTTCTGAAGTTTCTTCTAATAATAATATATTCCCCTCTAAGCTAGTGACGTCCATTCGTTGATCAAAATTTACTTCGATCACACTATTTCGACAAACATCAAGACTTCGATGTTCTGGAAAAACGCTAAGACCAGCATTTTTAGACAAATCTTCTTCAATTTGAGGACGAGCCTTACAACAAGTATCTAAGGCGCAACCAACAAAATCAGGCGAAGCTGATTCTCCTACACAGCTAGCATCAGAAGAACATCCACAACATAAACCACGATTATCTCCAGTACAAAGCCCTTTATTTGGTAAACAAGTTAAACTGCTATTTATTTGTCCACATTTATCTATTGTCGCCGAAGGATTGCAGCAACAAGTTCCACAATCATCAATAGATCCACCCAGTGAACCACTTTCAGTTAAACAATCGAGTTGATTACAAACACTACTGTCACAAACTGAGACATCTGTAGTTGAGGCAGTTTGAGAACAATATAAATTATCTCCAAGAGAAGCTTCTTTGCAAACAGCCTCACAAGACTCTAAATCAGAAAAATTAGGATAATTACCATTAGTCGAATCAGTAGTAAATAAACAAATTTCATTTACTGGATCTGAACAAGTAAAATATTTACATTCTCCAGGATTATTACCTCCTTCATCAAAAGGAGTTCCTGCTTTACAAGACTCTAAAGTAGCATCCCAACAACAATTATTTACAGCCGAACACTCATCTAAAGAAGTAAATTGATTACAATTTCTTTCACAACCAACATCACATAAATACAAACTGGAGTATATTGTTGGATAAGTATTATTTGTATTTAATGTTGGATTTAAGCTGTCACAATGAGTTATGTCATCAGGATCACAGCCATAATAGGGGCAAAGACCTATATTGCTTGGGTTGATTTCCCAAACACTAGAATCACTAACCCCACTTCGACAAGAATTATCAACTGAATCCCAACAACAGCTAGAACTATGAGCTCGACAAGTTTCTTCAAATTGTAAAGCCGAACAATCTAGACAAGCTCCAGTTGGATAAACATCATTAACCTCACAATATTTTCCAGAGATTCCTAAACAATTACAAGCTGAATCATTTAAAGAATAATCTGAATCAAGGATGTTTGTGCTGGAAGAATAATCAAGATTGAGAACATTACAACCAGAACATAGTCCATAACTATAATCATCATTAGCCGGAGAATTAGCACTAACACCACAAGAGTAATCACAGGTTAGCGGAGCACAACAAGCCGGATTAATATTTTCATTATCAGCATTATTTTCATCTTTATCACAACAACATTGACAAGAAGCTGGATCCTCTTTTTGACATTGGCCATTTAGACAACTAAAATCACCTTGGCAAAGACGATCAGAAACACAACTTCCAAAAACATTCTTGTCTGGATCCATCTGGCAAGATAAATTATTAGAAGGACAAAGGAAACAAGTAGAATTATCTTCACTGCTATTAAACTCATTAGTGTCAACGCATTTTCCTGGAGAAATCATAGTCCAGACAACTCCATCTATAGTTGGACAATTAGAATTAACTGAAATTTCATAATAATTTCTACTTTGACCATTAATATTATAATTTTTACAAACTGCATTTTTAGTAGTAGTTCCAACGCTTTCGTCTAAACTATATTCTACGTTTTTACTTAAAGAACAATCATAACTGTATAAAACACATTTATCTGAACTCTCTCCTTCATAAAAACAATCATTATTAGTATTTTCATCAGTATTATCGCAATAATCTATACTATTACAAGTTTCATCACAAGAGCCAGCTGTCAAATAATTTTGTCCTCCAGCATAATTAGAACAAACACCAGGAGAATTTGGACAAATATATCCTTCTGGGCAAAAATTATAACTATTACAACTATAGGGTTCATCACCTGGATAAGACGGATTAGCAGTACTTAAGCCAGTTGTAAAACTCCATTCAAAAACTGAGTTATCTGGAGATCCAGCATCACAATCATTGATATTAGTAACACAAGTGCCTGCCCCAGAAGTATTATTACCACAACAACTATGATTATTGGGACAATCATCATTTGAAGCACACACTCCAATTGAAAAATTCAAGCTATTCCCAGATAATCCATTTCGAGAAACTTTGACTGGACCAGAAATAGACTCCTGAGGAACATTAACTACAATTCGATCAGCTCCATTTTCTGATAGAACATCAGAATTGCTGGAACTCTTATTATCACTAAAAATAGCTAAAGATTCTTCACCAAAATATTCTCCCCATAAATTAACTACTGAATTATGTGGCCCAGAAGTCGGACTTATCTTACAAAGACTAGGACTCAAAGACATCGAAGAGGAGGCTAAAAAAGTTTGGGTAGAGACAATTTCTTCCCAACTACCAATCTTGGCTACTATATTATAGGCACCATCATCAATATTTTCTGGAACTTTAATTAATATTTGATTATCAGACCAAGCTGATTGTAGACAAACCGGAGGAAAATTATAATCTGCCACTATATTTTCTCCGTTAGCTGAAAAATAAATATCACTAATTACCCTATAATTACCAAAACCACTTCCATATAAAGTTATATATTGGCCAGAAGAACCACTAGTTGGTTCAAAAAAAGAAATAGAAGGTCCTTGTGGCGGTTCAGGTAATTTTTTAAAATCTACAAAATTACTAAAAACTAAAGATTTTTTAGCAAAAGTGCTAACCTTTCCGCTAGATAAGCCAGGTACCAAGGCTAGGCCTTCATAGTCGTCGCTAAAATTATTAGGAGAAAAACCAACTACATTATTTACTGAGTTTCCAAAATAGGCCTTACTGCTATTTAAATTTAAACCATAATAAAAAAGCTCATCATTCATTTTTCCTTCTGATAAGCCTTCTAAATTAGGATTACTAATTCCACAAAGACCTGGTCTAGAAATATTGTTTATTGTTAACAAATCTAATTCTGGACCATTTTCATCCCGACTTCTATCAATTTTATTAAGCTTAGTAATAACTTCTATTTCTAATTGATCTCCAGCCACAAAAGGGGCATTAGAAGGAATTACCACTATGATTTGTTCATTGTCCCAAGAATCACCACAAGTTGCATTTAAATCTCCGGGAATCTGAGCAGTAATTGTTTCTTCTCCTTCTTCAATATCTTCATTAAAAATGAAATTAACTTTAGAAACCTCGGAATCATATTCATCAAAATTATAACCTGAAATTGTAATTAAATTACCTAAAGCTCCATTGGGAGAGCTAATATTACAGACACCCCCCCCACAATCTCCGTCATTAGAACAAGGAGTATCTGGTAAATTTTCACAAAAACCTCCGCGAGGACTAATATTAGTTATAATCGGATTACCAACACAAGTACAAGAATCTGAGTTACAGCTTAGTCCGTGGTTAGGGTTGCAAGAATTATTAACAGCATCACAAGAGCCCCCATCATTACAAGGCTCATTTATCTCAGAATATTCTTCGTCATTTGGATCTATCGGCTGACAAGTACAAGAAAATTGTTCGCAAAATAAATTTTCTTGACAGGTATTATTACCCATTCCGCAAGAAGCTCCTTCATTACAAGGATCCCCCTGCCCTTCATATTCACAAGTACAGCTATCTCCGCAAACAAAACCAGAATTACACAAAGTAATAGATGAGCAAGCTAAAGGATTTTCTGGTTTGCTACAACTAGATCCGTAACCTCCTGGAATTCCACCAGAGCCAACACAAGAGCCCCAAGAACCATCCTGACAAGTAGAAACACCTTCAAAACCACAAACGCTAGTTTCTCCATCAATACAAGATGTTTGAGAAACACCCGTAGCGTCACCTAATTGACGCAAAACCAAAGAGGCTATTCCCCAAGAAGCCAAAACAATTGCTAGACCAATAACTCCAGCTTTTAATACCCCCTTAGCTTTAGAAATTCTTTCTTCATTGCCTTCGGCCGTCATCCAAATAAAACCACCATAAATAACAATTGAAACGGCAACTATCCCTAGAATACTAAGAGAAATATTAATTATTCTAGTAGCTAGCGTTCTAGGATCTGCGCCTGACAAAACAATATCATTTTCAATAAAATCAGTTCCAACGATATCACTAGCTAAAACAAAATTTGAAAAAATAAAAAGAGAAAAAAGAATAAAAAGAGAAAAAAGAGAAGAAAAAATAAATCTACGAACTTTGTTTTTTTTATAAAACATAAAGATATAAAAGATAATTGTTTTTATATAACGATTTTAACATAATCTAAACTAAAAGTAAATAATAAAAACTAATTATTTAAATAATTTTCCCATCCTTCAGAACTACTCGGTAAAAGATTTTTATTTTCCACTTTTTCTCTATCTAAAAAATGAAAATTTTCCCAACCTCCTACTGAATTTTTATTCATATTTTCTGAAAAAAAACCAATAATATCAAAAAATTCTTGGACATAAGGCACAGTTTTTAAATCTTTTTCTCCTTTGTTAAACCATATTAAAGAAAAAAGTATTAACCCATAAAAAACAGCCACTAAAATTATTGCTTTAAAAAAATCTTTCATAAAAATTAACTAATTAGGTTTCGAGCAATATCTAATTCTTCTGGGCTATTAACTCCAATAGCCTCTCTAGCATCAATAAATAATGGTTTTATTTTTACATTTTGCTCAAAGGCCATTTTAATTAAATCTGTTAAATAATACTCTTTTTGATTATTATTATTTTTTAAATTTTCAATATTTTTTATCAACCAGTCTTTATTAAAACAAAAAACAGCCGGATTAACTTCTTTTATCTCTTTGATTTTATCACTAGCGTCTTTAAACTCAATTATTTCTTTTATCTCATTATTTTCCCTGATAATTCTACCCCAATGAAAAAAGTTTTTTCTCCACTCAGCAAAATCACTAAGCTTAACCGTCATCATAGAAACCTGACTTTCATGATTTTCTAATATTTTTTTAATTGATTTTTGGCTAATAAAAGGTTGGTCTCCGTATAAAACTAAAACATTATCACTATCATTGGGAATTAAATCTTTAGCGCTTAAAACAGCGTGACCAGTGCCCAATGGCTCAGGCTGAACAGCAAAATTAACTGGATATTCATCGATGTTTTCCTTGATAATATCTTTGTTTTCAGGAGAAACCACTACTATAGGAAAGCTATCTATTTGGGAAGAAAAAACTGAATCTAACAGATACTTAATCATCGGACGACCATTTATCGGAAATAAAACTTTTGGTAAATCAGATTTCATTCTTGAACCTTTTCCAGCAGCTAAAATTATTATTTTATTCATATTTTTTTAATTAAATAAAGTTATTAATAAATAAATTTAAATCAGAAAAAATTTTTAAAGCTTCTTTTTTGTTGGGGGCTTCACAATATATTCTAATAATCGGCTCAGTATTTGATTTTCTCAAATGAATCCAGGCTTTTTTATTTTTAAAAATAATTTTTATTCCATCTATTTTTATTATTTTTTCAAATCTATATTTGTTTTCTATTTTTGATAATATTTTATCTAAATTAATTTTATTATTAAGCACTATTTTCTCTTTTAATAAAAAATAATTTGGCAAAGATTTCCTTATTTCTGAACAAGTCTTATTTTCTGAGGATAAGTAACTTAAAAACAGAGCTATCCCAACCAAAGCATCTCTCCCATGATGAAGCTCTGGATAAATTACGCCTCCGTTTCCTTCGCCACCTATCACGGCCTTATTCTTTTTCATTTTTTCAACTACATTTATTTCTCCTACCGCAGAAACTTGATACTTTCCTCCTCTTAAAAAGGAAACATCTTTTAAGGCCATTGATGACGATAAATTAGAGACACTAATTTTATTATATTTATTTTTAAAAATATAAAAGTTTTTTAAAACGTAATTAGCTATAGAGATCAAAGTATATTCCTCTCCGATAGGAGAACCTTTTTCATCAATAATAGCTAAACGATCAACATCAGGATCAACGGCTATCCCTAAATCAGCTTTATTGTTTTTTACAGCCAAACATAATTGTTTTAAATTTTTATCAATTGGCTCTGGATTATGATTAAATTTTCCTTTAATATCGCTATTAATATTAATAATATTTTTAACGCCCAAGGATTTTAAAAGCTCTGGAACCACCAAGGCTCCAACCGAATTTATGCCATCAACCACAACCCTAAAATTAGATTTTTTTATCTTATTTGTATTTACTAAGGGCAATTTTAATATTTCTAAAATATGTCTATTATGATAAGAAAAATTATTTTCTACTTGGCCCAATTTATTAATCTCAACAAAATTTATTTCTTTATTATCTATTTCTTCTAATATTTTTTGCCCCTCTTTTTTATTTAAAAATTCTCCCTTATTATTTAATAATTTCAGGCCATTCCACTCTTTAGGATTGTGCGAAGCACTAATAATAATACCCCCATCAGCCTTTTCTAAAATTACCGCCATTTCGATAGTTGGTGTTGTCGCCATGTCTAAATTTAAAACATCAACCCCTAAAGAGATTAACATGTTTATAGTTAAACCCAAAAACATTTCTCCACTAATACGCCCGTCTCTTCCAACAACTATTTTTAATTTTTTATTATTTTTTTTATTTAAAGATAAGCTTTTTGAAAAAGCGATAATAAATTTTGCTAAATTTTCCGGATTTAAATTATCTGGCCCCGGGCCGATAGTTCCTCTAATTCCAGAAATAGAACAAATTAAAGACATAAGTTTTATTTTTTTAAAATATAATAATAATTAAAATCATCTTCTAAAAAACTATCTATTTTAAAATTAGTTTTAGAAATTAACTTTATTAAATTTTTCTTAGAGAAGGCGTGATAATATCGAGGCCTAACTTCACCACTTTTATTGCCCTTCCAATTAAAAATTAAATCTCCGAAATCAAGAATTCTTCCTCGCAAAACTTGTTCAAAAAAAGATTTTAAACTTAATCCAAAAAAATTCTTTCTATTTCTTAATTTCCAAACACTAAAAACAAAAAACCCCTCTGAGCCAATCAAGTTATAGACATCTTGTAAAAATTTTAGTCTCAAATTATTCCCGGGCAGATGATGAAAGACAGCCCAGCTAAAAACATAATTAAAATTATTCTTTTTTGTTTTCTTTAAATTAATAATGTCAATTGCCTCAAACTTATTGCCATATTTTTCTTTAGCATACTCAATTAATTTAGTGCTATTATCAAAGCCTAAATAACTCCAATTAATACTATTTTTTTTATCAAGTAAGACCTCCAAAAAGCGACCGTTACCACAACCAATATCTAAAATTTTATCATTATCTTTAATTGACAGATCTCTGACAATATCATAAACAAGTGGCTTCATTGGTTTTTTTCTGGTTTCATTAAAAGCCTCGGCAATATTTTCATAGCCACTGGAAACAATTTTTAATAAAAATTTTTCAGCACGTCTGTTCATTTAAATCTTTTAAATTAAGTATTCTTTATGTCTAAAATTTTTCATTGGTTCAAAATTTTCTTTTTTATCCGAAAAACCCCTGAGACATTGGTCACATTTCCCGCAATTTTTAACATTTTCTTCGCCAAAATATCTTAATATATAGGCCTGCCGACAACCAGAAAAATAAGTGTAATTTTCCATCTCATCCAATCTTTTCTCAGCATTCTTTAATTTTTCTGACAAAGATTTAAAATCTAAGTTCAATTTTTCCGACTCTACTCGTTTTAATATTCTAATCTCTGTCCCTCGAAATGGCGGCCGATATTCAACTAGGTCCTTTTCTAATAATTTCTTTATCAATCTTAAAATAGAGTCTTTTTTTATATTAATAAAAGAGGATAATTCTTCTAAATTAACATCCACCCCCTCATTTAATTTTTCTTTGTAATAATCATAAACCTTATTCAAAGCCTCTATTTGAACCTTGGCCCTAGAACTTAGGGCTGACAATAAAGTATTAAAGTCGACTTTAAATTTTAAAAAGGCATTGCCACTTTTTTCGCTAGGACGAGAAAGATATCCCTCTTTTTCTAATATTTTCAAAGCTGTACCGATAGCCATTTCGGGGACATTTTCCGACAAATCTTTGGCTAATTCTGAATAAGTTATTAGAATTGTTTTATTAAAAGTATTTTCCAAAGAGTCTTCTTTCTCTAAAAGCTTTTCATAAATTTTAATAATTAATTCTGGTTCAGGATTGTCTCCCTTTATAAAAAATTCTCTTAAGTATCTATCACTAGGAGAGTACAAAAGTAAACAAAAACTAGGCAGACCATCTCGACCGGCTCGACCAGCTTCTTGATAATAAGCCTCAATTGTCCCTGGCAAATCATTATGGATAACAAAGCGAATGTCTTTTTTGTTTATACCCATACCAAAAGCATTAGTAGCAACTACTACTTTAGCTTTGCCCGTCATAAAATTATTTTGTACCCATTCTCGACTATCGGAATCCATCCCGGCATGATAAGCCACAGCCTCAATTCCGTTTTCTAATAATTTTTCTAAAACCTCGTCAGCTTTAGCCCTGGTGCCTACATAAACAATTCCCGATCCTTCCGGAGATCCCAAAATAGCCTCTAAAATAAAATCTATTTTACGATTAGTTGAAGTTTGAATTACACCAAATTGAATGTTTTCTCGAGCAAATCCAGTTACAATTACGTCGGGGTCTTTTAAATTTAATTGTTTAACAATATCATTTCGAACATCAATTGTGGCCGTGGCTGTTAAAGCTACTACTGGCGGATTTTTTAAAAAATCAATTACACTTTTTAATCTTAAATAACTAGGTCTAAAATCATGCCCCCATTGACTAATACAATGAGCTTCGTCAATGGCAAATAAAGAAATTTTTATATTACTTAAAGCCTCAATAAAAGATTGATTATAAAATCTCTCCGGAGCTACATAAACTATTTTATAAAAACCATTTTTTATTTGTTCTAATCTTTCATTAGTTTCTGATAAAGAAATGGAAGAATTAATAAAAGTAACAGGAATTCCTAACTTAGTTAAAGAGTCAACTTGATCTTTCATTAAGGCGATTAAGGGAGACACAACAATGGTTACTCCATCTAAAACCAACGATGGTAATTGAAAAATTAAAGATTTACCTCCACCAGTCGGCATAATAACAACTGAGTCTTTCTTGTCTAAAATATTTAAAATAGCTCTCTCTTGTCCCAATCGAAAATCAGAAAAACCATAATATTTCTTTAACAATTCTTTTATTTTATTTATATTTAGGGAATTATTTTCCATACATAAAAGCCTTAAAAACATTTTCTAATAAACAAGCGACGGTAATAGGCCCAATACCACCGGGCACCGGAGTAATATAACCAGACAATTTTTCTGCATCAGAACATTTTATATCGCCTAAAATCTGGCCTTTCTTTTTAGTTATTCCAATATCGATCACAATCATATCATCTGATAAAAAATCTTTATCAATAAACCATGGATTACCAACGGCACTAATTAAAATTTGGCATTTTTTAACTTTTTCTTTTAGATTTTCTAATTGTTTCTTGTTTTTTTTGATTTCTTGAAATTCTTGGCTGGAAATAGCCGATAAAATAATCCCTTCTTTTTTTAAAAAATCCTGAACTTCTTTTTTAAAAATATCCGAATTAAAAAATAAAAAAGCCTTTTTATCTTTTAAATCTTTTTTGGTTTCCTTTAAACTATATTTGATAGCCATCATAACCGGAGAAAAAAACATTTTATTTTTACTTAGACTAAAGCCATCAATGTCTTTATCGGGAGAAATTGTTTACAGAATTTTATCAGTATTAAACTTTTTAGGAAGTGGCAATTGAACTAAAATGCCATCAATACTTTTGTCTTGATTTAAAAATTTAATAGTATCAATAATATTTTTTTCGTCCTCCTTCTCGTCTATTAAATAAAGACTAGAATCAATTCCAACTTCTTTAGCGGACCTTTCTTTTAAAGAGACATACAATTTAGAATCATCCCTTTGTCCAACCAAAATAACGGCCAAGCTAGGATGGCGAGAACCATCCTTTATTTGATTATAAACATTTTTTGCTAATTCATCTTTTATTTTTTCAGATATTTTTTTTCCATCAATTATTTTCATCTTTAAAAAATTATTATTTATAAATAGGGAATTTCTTACACAAGCTCTTAACTTCCAATTTTAAGTTTTCTAAAAATTTTTCATTATCTCTATTCTTGAAAGCTAAATCAATTATTTCAACAACCTTTAAAACTTCTTCCTCTTTAAACCCTCTAGTAGTAATAGCTGGGGTTCCAATTCTAATCCCTGAGGGTTTCATAGGAGGAGCTGGATCATTGGGAATAGTCGAACGAGAAACTGATATACCAACATTTTCTAAAGCTTTTTCTGCTTCTAGTCCAGAAATGTTTTTATTTCTTAAATCTAAAACCATTAAATGGTTATCTGTTCCACCAGAAATTATATTATAATTTAAGCTCAAAAACTTTTCAGCCATTTTTTGAGAGTTTTTTATAATTTGCTGACAATAATTCTTAAATTCCGGCTCTAAAGCTTCTTTAAAAGCTACAGCTTCGGCCGCTATAATATGTTCATGTGGGCCTCCTTGCATTCCAGGAAAAACGGCTCGATCAACCTGCTTGGCATACTTTTCTTTACATAAAATGAAAGCACCACGAGGGCCTCTCAATGTTTTATGGGTAGTACTAGAGACAACATCAAAATAAGGAACGGGGCTTTCTAAAACACCCCCCGCAATAAGTCCAGCAATATGAGCAATATCAGCAAAGGTATAAGCTCCAACCTCATCAGCAATTTCTTTAAATTTTTTCCAATCTAAATTTCGTGAGTAAGCACTAAACCCGGCCACAATCATCTTTGGTTTTTCTTTTAAGGCAATCTCCCGAACTTTATCCATGTCAATTATTCCGTCTTCATTTAATTCATATTGAACAAAATTATATAATCGGCCAGAAAAATTAATAGGATGCCCGTGAGATAAATGTCCACCATGATCAAGTTTTAATCCCAAAACCTTATCACCCGGTTCTAAAAAAGCCATATAAACAGCCGCATTAGCCGGAGAACCAGATAATGGCTGGACGTTGGCATGTTCAGCCTTAAAAAGTTGCTTTAACCTATTGATAGCTAAAATCTCTACTTCATCAATTACCTGATTTCCTCCGTAATACCTTTTACCAGAGTAACCTTCGCTATATTTATTATTCAACGAAGAGCTCATGGCCTCTAAAACCGCCGGAGAAGCATAGTTTTCTGAGGCAATTAATTCTATTTCATTTTCTTGACGTTCAGTTTCCTCAATAATAAGATTAAACAATTCGGCATCACTAATTGATAAATTTTTATTAAAAATCATATAAAATAATTAGTTTTAATAACTTAATAATAGGCTAATTTTTACTTAGTGTCAAAAATTTAAAAAGTAAATTTTCTGATACATCTAACTGAATTGGATATCCCTTTAGCATCGTCGTAATAAGAAGCACTATAAAAGCCCCCCGAAACTACTACAGCTCCACCTAAAAGATCATATTCACTAGAGCTCCAATAACCTCCATGGATATCAGCTTCTTCACTAACTTCTTCAAAAACTTCAATTAATTCGTCTCTGCTTGGCAAAAACCAATCATCATACCCCTCCAAAGATAAATCACTACAAACCTTAGCAGCACTAATAGTATGACCGATCTGAGAAATGATTGCCAAAGTATTGTCCTCTCCATTACCAATATAATAATTAGTACCGGCTTCTCCGGAAGCGTCACTGAATTTAGAAGACCCTTGATCAATAGTAGAAACAACTAATCCCCAGCCTGAATCTAAATAAAAAATTACCCCTCTTTGATAAACAATTCCTTTAGAAAGTCCAGATTCTCCTTCGGGTTCTGTACAAGAAAAATTATAAATACCCCCTGGAAAAGCGCATTTATTGCCACCTTCTAAAGAACCTGCTTTACCTCCGAGACAAAAAGAAAGAAAATAAGAACCATCATCAACCCCCTGTTCTGAATAAATATATTGGTTTTCACTCAAACTACAACCTCCGTCAGCTGGAAGTGGTGCTTTAGGAAGGCTTGCCATATAAATATTAGATCCGTAAGAAATTGAAGAAGTAACCGAAGTAGAAGCTGGATAATATCCCTGATCATTAAAATACAATTCTAAAGCAGTTTGAACTTGTTTAATATCAGCCAGCCTCTTCACATCACGAGCATTTTTTCTGGCCTGTTGCAAAGAAACGACTGCCAAAGTAGCTAAAACACCAATAATAGCAATTACCACCAAAAGCTCAATTAAAGTAAAAGCCGATATTTTACTTTTTTTATAATCATAATTAAAAATTTATTTAATTATTTTTATCATATAATTATTTTTTAACTTATAGCCTAATTTTCTATAATATCCCCTTACTCCAACACCTGAGATAACAGCAATTTTTTCAGCTTTATTTTTCTGGGCAATTTTTTCAGCCTCGGCCATTAATTTTTTTCCCAAACCCCGATGTTGAATTTTTATTTTTCCACCAATTGGGACTAATTGCCCATAAACATGGAGCTCTCTAATTATTGCTGGGGCAATCTGGCTAGAAAAATCAATCCTTAATCGGCAAAAACCAGATAAAGTTTTATTATCTAAGCTATCAAAACTAATAAAATATTCTACACCTTCAGAAGCTAAATATTTTAAAACATTTAATTTAATATTTTTTTCACTAATTATTTTATTTTTTGCTTCTCGACAACGAATACAATTACAAGAAATTCCTTTATCTTTAATTACTTGTCTTAAATTAGTAATTTTATTTCCAGCCTCAATTGATTCTCCGGGTATATCTCTAATTAATCTAATAATTCTAGTATAAACCGGAACTAATTTTTTACATTCTATAATAACATACTCTAATTCTTCATCAGTATAAGGTTTATATTTTCCATTTTTCCACCAATTATATAATAAGCTATTTTTAACAACGACAGTCGGATAAAACTTAATTTGATCGGGCTGAAATCTTGGATCACTATAAATATTTTTAAACATCTCAATATCTTTTTTTGGGCTAGACCCTGGGAGAGCTGGCATAAAATGATAAGTAACTTTAAAACCAAATTGTTTTAATTTTTTAGTAGCTTGGCTAATAGCTAAAACATCATGCCCTCTTCTATTTAATTTTAAAATCTTATCATCAATTGCCTGAACTCCAATTTCTACCCGAGTACAGCCCAGCTCTCTCATTTCTAACAATTCTTTTTCTGTTAGATAGTCTGGCCTAGTTTCTAAAGTTAAACCAATTATTCCATAAAGAGATTTTTCATTTTTTGTTTGCTCCTGTTTTAAAAGTCTCTTTATTTCATCTAACCTAAGAGATTGATTATAACTATTTTCAATAATTTTTTTAGGATTAACTGGTTTTTCACTTTTTTCTATTTTTATTTCTTTTTTAATTTTTTGATAATCATTGGCAGCTTTAAAACAATTTAATATATACCAATATTTATATTTAGTAGGTAAATAACTCCAAGTCCCTCCGATAACAATTAGCTCTATTTTATTAGGCTCATGACCATTATTTTCCAAAGCTTTCAGCCTGTATATTGTTTGTAGATATGGATTAAAATGTAGTCTCAAGGCTCGCATAACAGCTGGTTCATTAGGCAAATAACTAACAGGAACATCTGATCTTTGGGGACAATAAGCACATTTTCCCGGGCAAGGATACGGTTTAGTTAAAACAGCCACCGGAGCAATCCCCGATAAAGTTCTAATAGCTCTTTTTTTTAACAAAGAAAGAAAAAAATCTCCATATTTTTTTTGCCATTTTTCAGTTATTTTTTTTTCTTTTATTAATAAAAAATATTCTTGCAAAATATCGGAATTTAATAAAATAGAAAAGCCATGCTTTTTAGATAGCTCTCTTTTAAAAACACTTAAATCTTCTACTGTCTTTATTCTTTTAATATTTTCTATAATTTCTAATATTGCTTGTCGCATTTTTTTAAGTTATAATAAAATAAACTAATAATCTTATGAGGTTATTATAACTTAAAAAATAAAAAAACAAAAACTATGAAGAAAGCCTATTATTTATTATTTTTATCAATTTTCCTTTTATTTCCTTTTATTTCTAAAGCCTATGTTATAAAGTCTAATGATTTTATATATATAGCCAAAGACGAGGTGGTAGAAGGTAATTTATATTTTGCTGGAAAAAGCTTAACTGTTGAAGGCGAGGTTTTGGGTGATGTTATTGGAATATCTACCAATATTCAAATCAATGGAAAGGTTACTGGAGACATTATTGCTATTACTCAAAATCTAAAAATAACTGGTCAAGTTAATGGCAACCTAAGAACCGTTTCTAGCCTGGCCGATGTCTCGGGAAATATTAATAAAAACGTGAACATATTGGGAGAGAATTTAATTTTTGGAGAAGAGTCTAATATTGGACAAGACTTAATGTTTTTAGCTGTAAGCTCCGAATTTAATGGAAAAATAAAAGGAAGTCTTCATGGAGAGGCTAATAGTATCTTAATCAGAGGATCGATTGAAAAAGATGCAAACCTAACCTTGGATCAAATAAAAAGAAAAAAATATTATAATATTCTACAAATAGAAGAATCGGCTGAAATTATGGGAAAATTAAATTATAAAGGAGGTCAAGATGCTATTATTAAAACTGATAAAATTTCTGGCGAAATTCATAAAAACGAACCCCTAAAAAACAACAAACAAAAATCAAAAACTAACAAAATATTTTTTTCTATTTTTTCCTCTTTAGTTATTGCTCTAATCATTAACATATTATTTAAAAATAAAATAGCTAGTTTAAAAAATATTTTTATAAAAGAAAATTATAAATTAATTCTTCCGGGCATAATAATATTATTTTTAACTCCTCTAGCAATTATATTATTACTGATAACAATAATAGGAATTCCTTTGGCTATAATATTATTAATTTTCTGGGGACTAATTCTATACTTAGGAAAAATAATTATTGCCATGGCCCTGGGTGATTATATTTTTAAATATTTTCACCGAGAAAAAACACCGGACTTTTTAAAAATCTCTATTGGAATAATTTTTGTTTCATTAATCGTTCTTGTCCCCTACGTTGGCTGGATTTTCTCTTTGATAATTGCTTCGCTAGGGCTAGGAGTTGTATATCATATAATTAAAAATAAAAAATATGCTAACTAATCCTTCTATTTTTAAAGCTTACGATATCAGAGGAATTTACCAAAAGGACCTAGACAAAAATACTGCTTATAAATTAGGCCTAGCCTATATTGAGTTACGTCAACAAGATCTTAAAAATAAAAAAAATAAAAAATTAAATATTGTAGTGGCAGCTGACATGAGAATATCATCACCAATATTAAAGAGGTATTTAATTAAAGGACTTTTAGATGCTGGCGCTAATGTTATTGATATTGGTTTAGCGGCAACTCCAACTTTCTATTTTGCTGTAGCTAAATATAAATATGATGGAGGTATAATGGTCAGCGCCTCACACAACCCTAAGGAATGGAATGGTTTTAAAATAACCAGAGAAAAAGCTATCCCGGTTAGTGGGGAAACTGGAATTAATTTTCTTAAAGAAAAAATTTTAGAAGATAATTTCAAGATATCAACAAAAAAGGGAAAATTAATTAAGAAAAAAAATGTACTCTTGGATCAAATTAAATATGACTTAAAATTTGGTAAAATAAAAAAAATAAAACCTTTCACTGTGGTAGCTGATCCGGCTAACGCTGTCGGTGGATTATACTTAAAAGAGCTAACTAAACATTTGCCAATTAAATTAAAAAAAATAAATTTTAAATTAGATGGAACTTTCCCAGCTCATGAAGCTGACCCCCTAAAAGAAGAAAATCTAAAACAAATAAAAAAAGAAGTGATAAAAAATAAAGCTGATTTAGGAATAACCACCGACGGAGATGGCGACAGAATATTTTTTATCGACAATAACGGAGAATTAATTGATCAAGCTATTATCAGGGGACTTCTTTCTAAATTATTTTTAAAAGACAAGCCTAAGTCTAAAATAGGCTTTGATGTTAGGCCCGGAAAGATAACTGAAGATTTAATTTTAGAAAATGGTGGAAAACCAATAAAAACAAGAGTGGGACATTCTTTAATAAAAGAACAAATGTTAAAAGAAAATATCTATTTTTCAGGAGAATCATCTGGACATTTCTTTTTAAATATGGAAATTGGTTGTTTTGAGGTCCCTTGTATTGTTGTCCTAAAACTTCTAGAAGAATTTTCTTCTAGTAATCTAAAAATTTCTGAACAAATTTTTCCCTTAAAGAAATATTTTCATTCTGGAGAAATAAATAATAATGTTGATGATAAAGAAAAAGTTTTTAAAGAGATAGAAAATAAATATAAACATGGAAAAATAAACAAATTAGATGGCATAACCGTAGAGCTTCCTGATTTTTGGTTTAATGTTAGAGGTTCAAACACAGAAAATAAAATGAGATTGAACCTAGAGGCTACCAATAAAAAAACCATGGAAGAAAAAACCGCCGAGGTCTTGAAAATAATAAAAAAATAAGATAAGCTTTAAAATCAGTTCATTTAAAAACAGAAGTCATGGAACCATTAGAGATTCTAGCAACCATTAGCCTGGGGTTAGGAATTGGCTTTATCATTTCTTTAGTTGGAAATATTTTTTATAAATTATTTTCAAATAAATTTATCAAGAAAGAAGCCAGCCTAACAATTGGATTTATAGGTTTTGTGGGTTCACTTTTTATAACAAAGATAATAATATTCTCTATAATAATTTCTATTTCCCTGGGACTAGGATTTATTATACCAATATTGTTTAACCCACAAAAAAACGAGTGAAGAGTCACTCGTTTTTTAATATTTGTCTATAAATTATAGTTCCCAAAATCGTACTTAATAATCTTTTTTCTAATTGGTCCAAAAATCAAAACATACAAAACAGAATAGACTAAATTCCCAAACATTTTCCAGCGACCGGTTTTTTCAAATCTTCTAATAGAAAAAAATATTTTAGTTTTTTTTATTAACCTAAACTTTTCTTTTTTAGCTGCCTGCTCGCAATATATCTGATCTTCACCAATAAAAACCTGTTCATCAAAACCATTAATATAATCGTGTAATTCTTTTTTTATAATTATTCCAGCCCCAACTGCTAGAGGCTTAATACGTTGAGCCAAGAAGGCTAAACTATTATATACACAATAATAAAAACGATAAAAGAATTTTTTAGATTGAAAATCCATAAAGAAACCAGCCACCCCTAATTTTCTTTTGGTAAAATCATTAATAGTTGTCTCTAAAAATTTATCATTTGGCAAAGCAGTATCAGCATCTAAAAATAATAAAATATTACCTTGAGCAATCTTAGCTCCATTATTTCTTTGAATCGAAGGATGTCTTTCATCTTTTTTGGCTATAATAGTCTTACAGTTATAACTTTCAGCTATCTCCAAAGTTCTATCTTCAGAACAGCCATCAGAAACAATTATTTCATAATCCCGATAGGATTGTTTATTAATTGAATTTAATAATAGTGGTAAATATTTTTCTTCATTTAGTGTTGGTATAATAATAGAAATCATAAAAATTAAAATAATGTTTTAGCAAAATCCCAATAAACAGGGTCATTCATTTTTTTATAGCGTAAATACCACCACTCTGCTCCCCATAAATAGGCTCTATTAAAGCCAGTATCTAAAGCAAACTGGGCATTAGCTTTAAATTGATTAATGTTAAAAGATTTTAAATACCTTTTACTATTAGGATTAATAATATCAAATTCATCAATCCAGGGCTCAGCTTGTAATTCAATAATAAAAATATCTTTGGGGTTAATATTATTTAATTTAGCTTTGCGGTTATAAAATTTACTAGAATAAGGATATTTAATATATCCAAAAAATTTATTATAAACAACCCTATACATAGTAGTTCCAAAAATATCAGCCACCTTTATCTCTTTTTCCCAAAAACTTAATTCTCCGGTGGCTGAAATAATTATCTGCCTATTATCCAAGCTTTTAACTAAAGAAATTTCTTCTTGTAAAAAATTATAATCACTTTTTGGGCAAACCCCAAAAGAATCTAAAAGAGGCTCATTTTCTAATTGCCAATAGACAATAGAATTATAATTTTTAAAATTATCAACAACCTCCTTAATCATTAAATTAGTTCTTTCTTGTAAATATTTTTTATCAGAAGAATTTAACCATTCAGGAAAATGACATTCTGGCCAACGAGCCACTCTCATGCCAAAATTTAAAACAAACTCAACATTTCTTTTTTCCCCTTCTCCTATTAGATAATCATAATCAGAAAAATCAAAATTTCCTGGAATTTTTTCAATTTCATCCCAATAAATTGGTATTCTAATTTTTTTTACCTCTAAATCGTCTAGAATAGCTAAATAAACCTCTCTCCAGTCTAGCCCCAAATCTTCAGCATATTTTTTTGAATAAGTTACACCAAAAAAATTATCAACATTTTCTAAATTAATATTTTTAGGATAATGCTTGGCTATTTTAAAAATATAAACCAAAGCCATTAAAACAATTATCCCAATAATAATAAAAATCATTTTTTTTCTTTTTAGCATATTAAATAGATATAAAATAAAGACCAATTCCAACCAAAATTATAGAAATTGTTTTTTTTATTAAAGTTTTTTTAGAAATATCTTCTTGTAAAAGTTTAGGAAAAAATATTGTTAAAAATATTCCTAAAAATAATAAGAAGGCATATTGAACTCCTTGCAAAGCATTAATTATAGCAACTGGACCCAAATAAACGGCATAATTTTGTAATAAAAAAGCAATTGATCCTAAAAATTGATTAAAAATTATAAACAACTTATTAGGTTCTTTTTTCTTGATAAGATTAGCTCGTTTTAATAATGATTTTTTCTTAAAACTTTTAAAAATTATTTTTCGACTATCCTTGTCTATTAAAAATAATAAAGCTACTAATAAACCACCCAACCTAATCCAAATAAAAGAACTTAAAAACTCTTGATGGTTATAGGCATATTTAGTGGTTATAAAAAATAAAGAATAAATAAAAGCTGATAAAATAGAAAAAAATATCCATCTTTTATTATACCCTCCTGAAAAAATCGACAAAGTCCTCTTTAAAAAAATAGACCACCTTTTTTTTCTGCTAACAATAAAAGACATGGTTATCATTCCAATTAAAAGAAAAACAACCCCCATCCACTGACTTATTGTAAAATTTTCTTTAAAGAATAACAAAGAAAATATAATAGTAAAAACAGGAATGATGCTGCCAATAACCACTACTACCCGGGAAGCCTCTCCTAATCTTAAAGCCTCGTACATTGTCCAAAGAGCAAAGATAAACAAAGCTCCGGCAATAATATTTATTAAAAAAAGAAAAAGACCTGGCCACTGCAAAAACCAAGGAGCAATTACAAATATTATAGCGCTTAAAATTCCAACTATAAAAACATAAACACGGCTGTCTTTTAAAATTTTATCAACAACAAACTTATCCCCTAAGCTTACTATTGCTAATAACAAATAAGAAAAAATTGTTAAAAATAACCAACTCATATTTTTATTTTAGTTTTTAAAATATTTTCTTTGTCGGGTTGCCTCATAAACAATAACACCAACACTAACCGAGACATTCAACGAATCAACTCCCGAAATCATTGGAATGCTAACTTGATCAATTTTTTCATTTAACCAGGCCTTGCTAAGACCGAAAGCTTCTGTTCCAAAAACGATACCTGTTCCTTTTTTAAAATCAATTTCAAAATGATTTTTTTTAGCCTTTAAGGAAGTTGCTAAAATTTTAATATCATTATTATGGCACCACTCAATTGTTTCCTCTACCGAAGAAATAATAATAGGCATAGAAAAAATAAAACCAGTACTAGCCCTAATAACATTAGGGCTATATAAATCAGTTTTTTGATCATTTAATATTATTAAATCTACTCCAGCAGCATAGGCCGTTCTAATTATAGCCCCCAAATTTCCTGGTTTTTCAACTGATTCTAATATTAAAACTAAAGGATTTTTTTTAATTTTTAAATCCTTCCATTTTAAAAAATGAGATTCTAAAATAGCTAAAAATCCATCAGGATTTTTTTTATAAGAAATCTTAGAAAATATTTTTTTTGATAACTGGTAATTGCTCTTTGCATTATTAGAAAAAAAATTAATTATTTCTAAGTCCCTTTTATCTTTAATAATCTCGGGTGAATAAAAAAATTCTTTTATTTTCCATCCTCTTTTGACAGCCTCTTCTATTTCCCTCTTTCCATCAACTAAAATAATTTTAGACTCTTGTCTTAGAGGCCCATCTTTCAAAAGTTTATTAACCAGCTTTATTTTAGGATTAGAAAAGCTAGTAATTTCTATATAATTATTTTTTTCCTTTAAGCTCTTTGGCATAAATATAATAAGAATAAATAGTAACTGAGAAAATTATTAAAAACAAAGCTAACACAAAGATTGGCAATTTATATTTCCCCTCCACGAAGGCAGTTAGGGCTAATAAAAAACCAGAAACAACAAAAACTTTTCCAGAAAATTTATGAGTTTTATCCCAAACCTTTTCTGAAGATAACGTCCAAGGAGTTTTAATTCCCATAAACCAATTCATTTTTATTTTTTTTATATAAAAGCCAATCAAAACAAAAAGGGCTCCTACTGAAATCGGAGTTATTTTTTCAATTGGCAAATTATAACCCAAATTATTAAAGCCAGAAATTATATAAATAAAGATCATAAAGAATATTATAATAACCTTAAAATAATTATAAAACTTAGAAAATTCTTTATATCTATCTTTTTTTGGATCTATTATTGGCAAAAAGGTTAGCAACAAATACATTCCCAAGGTTATAAAGGGAATCATTAAGGCTGCCGAATATTTATTACTAAAGCCATCTGGCTCTCCAGCTAGATTCCAATGAATAGCAACTTGCTCCGGAAAAGTATTAATAAAAAAAATTGACAAGGCAAAACCTAATAACACCAAAAAAATTGGCAAAAACTCAGTTTTAAAGTTTGGTTTTAAAGGATTTTTTAACATAAAATTTATTTATTATTTATTATCTTTTTTATAAATAAAGGCCCAAGAGGCTATAAAAGTTGAAATCGGAACGGCCAAAATTATTCCCAAGCTTCCGCTTAGAGCCCTTACTATTTCAGTGCTAACAGCCTCATTATTAATAATTTGACTAAAATTGCTAAAAGGACTATTATCACTAACAAACAAAATTAATAAAGGAAGAGAGGCTCCGGCATAAGCTAAAAATAAAGTATTTGTCATGGAACTAATATGAGAAACTCCGATAGCTTGAGCTTTTTTAAAAACCTCTTTCCAGCTCTGATAAGGATTAGCTTCAATAATTTTTTCAACAGAAACAATTTGAGAAATAACAACATCATCTAAAACTCCTAACGCCCCGATTATCATTCCAGCCAAAAGAAGTCCTTTTAGATTTAAAGTTTGTTGCCCCACATTAATTAAAGCAAAAACATCTTCACTAAAAATTCCCGTTAATTTAGTTAAAAAAATAAAAAAAGATGAAAAAGCCACCACTAAAATTAAACTAATAAAAATAGATAAAACCGCTAAATGAGACCTTAAGCTAAAGCCTTCTGTTAAATAAACTATAAATAAAAGAATAAGCAAAGAACTAAATAAAACTATAAAAACAGGACTAGACCCATTCATAATTTGCGGAACCATAAAAAATATTATAACAAAGAATGTTAAACCTAGAGACAAGACTGAACGAACCCCCTTCCATTTTCCAATTAAAAATAATAGTAATAGAAAAAACCCAAAAATTATAATCAATCCATTGCTACGATTTTTTTCTGTTATATAATAATCATAATCTCCGGAAGAGTTTTTTGGAGTAGCAATAACTAAAACTTTTTCTCCAACCGAATATTTTTTATTGCCAATTAATTCAATATCACCAATTCCATAAAAAATAAATTCTTTATCATTAAAAATTCCTTCTAGCCCCTGAAGTTTTAGATTTTGTTGAATAATTTTTTCTCCCTGAGTAGAATATTTTTCTACTTCTTCTAATATTTCTATAACTTTGGCATTAAAAACATTATCTAAAGAAGCCTGATCTTCAGACGCCAAACAAAAAAAAGGAAAAAAAATAAAAATAGAAATTAATAAAAATCTTTTAAACATAATAATATACTTATTTAAATACATTATACAAAAAAAATAATAAAAAAGCCACCTTAAAAAAATAAAAGTATTTGCGCAAAAAACATCCTTTTGATAAAATAAACATATAAAAATAAATAAAATAATATGAGTTCATCTTTTAACAAGAGACCATTAAAGCAGGGATATTATCGCCCCAAACCAATAAAAACTTATTCTAATAAAAATATTAAAAGAAATAAGGTTTTTAAGAAAATAAAAAGAAATAATAAAAGCTCAATAAAACAAAAAGTTTTATCTTTTATTTTTAACAAAAAAACCATAGCCACTATTTTTTTATTAGGTCTAATTTTTGGTATTATTTTATTAATTTTTATACTAATAATATCTAAAGACCTTCCCAGCCCCAACCAATTAATTGAAAGAGAGATTGCTCAAAGCACCACTATTTATGATAGAACTGGAGAAAATATTTTATATGAATTCCATGGAGAAGAAAAGAGAACTTTAATTAATTTAGATGAAATACCAGAACACGCCAAGCAAGCAACTATAGCAATCGAAGATAAAAATTTTTATAAACATAAAGGATTTAGTGTTTGGGCAATGGCCAGAACTATTATAACTAATATTATCTATAATAGAAGGGCCGGGGGCTCAACTTTAACTCAACAATTTGTTAAAAATGCTTTATTAACATCTGAAAAAAGCTATATTAGAAAAATTAAAGAAATTTTAATAGCTCAAAGAATTGAAAAGAAATTTGAAAAAGACGAAATCTTACAAATGTATTTAAATGAGATTCCTTATGGTTCTAATGCTTATGGAATTGAAGCAGCTAGTCAAAAGTATTTTGGAAAATCAGCTAAAAACCTTACTCTAGCTGAAAGTGCTTTGCTGGCAGCCCTTCCTCAATCTCCTAGTCGTTATTCTCCTTATGGGCCAAACAAAGATCTTTTAATTGGACGACAACAATATATTCTTGATTTAATGGAAGAACAAAAATATATAAGTAAAGAAGAAAAAAATGAAGCTAAAAATTATGAATTAGTTTTTAAGGGGCCAGAAACAAACATTATAGCCCCTCATTTTGTAATGTATCTAAAAGAAATTTTATCTGAAAAATATGGAGAAAAAACCTTAGAACAAGGGGGTTTAAAAATTTATTCAACTATTGATATTGAAAAACAAAAAGTAGCTGAAGAAGCAATTAGAAATAGAGTTGAGGAAAATGCCTCTAAATTTAATGCTAATAATGCAGCCTTAGTAGCAATTGATCCAAAGAATGGTCAAATTCTGGCCATGGTAGGATCAAAAGATTATTTTAATCAAAGCATTGATGGCCAAGTTAATGTAACTATCAGACCTCGTCAACCCGGATCTTCACTTAAACCTCTTGTTTATGCTACTTTATTTAGCCGAGGAGGATATAATCCAGAGACAATCTTGTATGATGTTGTTACTAATTTTTCAGCCTCTGGACAACCCTATGAACCAAGGAACTATAATAATCAAGAATATGGACCAATAGCCATAAAAAAGGCCTTAGCTGGCTCTTTAAACGTTCCAGCAGTAAAAGCTATCTATCTCGCTGGAATAAATAATGTAATTTCTTTAGCTAAAGAAGCTGGCTACACAACCTTAAATGATCCTGATAGATATGGATTGTCTCTAGTATTAGGAGGAGGAGAAATTAAATTATTAGAACACGTGAATGCTTATAGTATTTTTGCTAGAGAGGGAGAGATTAATCCAATTTCCGGAATATTAAAAATAGAAGATAATGATGGAAAAATTTTAGAAGAATTTCAAGAAAGGAAAAAAAATGTTTTAGATCCTAATGTTGCCAGAATGATAAATTCATCTCTATCAAACAATGATAATCGAAGTTTTATTTTTGGAGAAAATAATAATCTAGTTTTATCGGGAAGAATTTCAGCTGCTAAAACAGGAACCACTAATAATTTTAAGGATGCTTGGACAATTGGATATACACCATCTCTAATTGCTGGAGTTTGGGTTGGAAACAATGATAATACAGAAATGAATAGAGGAGCTGACGGTAGTGTAGTGGCGGCCCCAATTTGGAACGAATTTATGAAAAAGTCTTTAGAGGGGACTCCTGTAGAATCTTTTAAGGAGCCAATAATAGAAAAAACAAATAAAGCAATATTAGATGGTGAGCAGGTTGGAAAAAATATAAAAATAAATAAAGAAACTGGAAAAATAGCCACAGAAAATGAAGAAGATGAAAATATTGAAGAAATATTTTTTATTGAACACCACTCTATTCTTTACTATGTTAATAAAGAAGATCCGCTAGGAGATATCCCTGAAAACCCCGAAGAAGATCCTCAATTTAAAATTTGGGAAGAAAAAATTTTAGAATGGGCAAAAAAACAAGACCCTAATTATAATCCGGAAATAATGAGTCAGGCTGAAGGAATCTATGATCCAGAAAATGCTCCTATCTTTTCAATAAAAAACATAGAAAGCAATCAGGTAGTATCTAGCCCAATATTAAATATTGAACTAGAAGCCACCGCCCCGAGAGGAATTTATAAAGTAGAATATTATATAAATGAAAATTTATTAGACAAAAAAATATCCTACCCCTTTAACTTAAATAAAGATATTTCTTTTCTTAATAATGGTTATTATAACCTAAGAATAAAAGTTTGTGATGATGTTTTAAATTGTTCCGAACAAAATATAGAATTTAATTTGCTTCTAGAAAATAATATTAATAAATTGCCAGCTAATCTAAATCTAATATATCCTACTAGCGGCCTCGCCATAAATCCTATAGATTTTCCGCTTCCAGTAGAAATGGTAAGTAGCAACCCTGAACAAATAATAAAAATAGATGTTGTTTTAAAAAATTTAGAAAATGAAATATCAACCATTAAAACAATTCAACCAGTACTAGAAAAGACTATAATTTTTGATTGGGAGTCTCCGCCAGAAAAAGGCACCTATAAATTATATGCTAATTTTTACGATTGGAATGGTTCAATAAAAAAAAGCAATCAAATAACTATAAATATTAATTAAATTAAAAAAGAGGCTAAACCTCTTTTTTATTATTTTCAAATAATATTTTAAGAAATATTTTACATTATTTATTGTTTGATTGGCATTACTAAATATAAAAAATTATCTATATTTTTTGGCAAAATAATACAAGGATAATTATTATCAATAATTTTTATAATAACCTGTTCTGATTTTATATTATTTAAACCATCTAATAAATATTTAAAATTAACAAAAACTTCATCCTCCTCTCCAAGAACATCAGCCTCTAAAGAAACTTTATTTTCTCCGGCCTGACTAGAACTAGAAGATATTGTTACTTCGTTTTTTTTAAAAGCGATAGAAATGTCATTAATTCCAGTTTTTGAAAAAATTCCCGCAGCTTTTATAGCCTTAACAAAACTAGACCTATTTATCTCTATTTTAACTTTTTCGTTCTTAGGAATTATTTGTTTGTAGTCGGGATAATTTCCAATTATTATTCTAGAAACTAAATTAGTTGATCCAAAAGAAAAAAATATTTGATTTTCAGTTAAGCTTATTTTAATATCCTGAGAATCATCTATCTGCTCCTCGCTCTTAAAATTATTTAAAATCCTTGATAATTCTTGAATGGTTTTAAGAGGAATTATTACCTTTTTTTCTTCAACAGTGTTATCGTTTTTATAATTTATTTTTTTTTCTGACAAGCGATAACTATCCGTCCCAACTAACGTTAATAAATTATCTTGAAAAGAAAAAAGAACTCCTGATAATTCTGGTCTATTTTCATTATAAGAGACAGCAAAAGAAACTTCTGACAAGCTATCCCTAAAATCATTTAGGTTTAATTTATAACAATTATCATTAATTATATTAGGCAGAGTTGGAAAATCACTAGCTTCCTGGGTTTTTATTTTAGTTTTATAATTTTGGCAAGAAATTTTTAATTCATCCTTTTCTAATTCCACCTCTATTTTATCTTCTGGCAACAAAGAAATATATTCGTTTATTATTTTAGAATCAACCGTTGTTTCTCCTTCTAATTCTATTTTTCCCCTTAAAAAATGATTAACACTAATTTCTAGATTAGTTGCTATTAACTCAATCCCCTCTTTTTTTGCCTTAATTAAAATATTATTAAGAATTGGTAAATTTATATTTTTTGAAGTTAGATGGGCTACTATAGAAAGTCCTTGTTTTAAGTTTTCTTTTAAAGTTATGAATTTCATATTTTTATATTATATTTATATATATTAAATAATAGTAATAATAAGGGGTGTTGATAAGTTTTTATAAATTAATTTTACCGCTATTTTTACTGGAATAAAACGTGTTTTTTTCTGTTTATATCTATGTTTAAAAAAATGTATTAATTAAAATTGATTTGGGGATAAAATTATTTTTTAATTTTTTATAAACAACTTATTAAAAGTTTTACACAGCATAAGAATCTCCTTATTAACAGAAATATTTTTGTTGTTAAGAATTTTTACACAATTAAAAAGATCCGTATAAAAGTTGTTTAATTGATTGAATATCTTGGTTTATTTTTTCATTTTCTTCTTTTTCTTTATTTATTTTATTATAAGCATGAATGGCGGTGGTGTGGTCTCTTCCCCCTAAAACCTCTCCTATAGTTGGATAGGATGTTTTTAATTCTTCTCTCATTATAAATATAGAAATTTGTCTTGGAGTAACTAATTCTTTTTTTCTTTTTCCTCCAATTAAATCTTTTTGAGCAATATTGTAAAACTGAGATACTATTTCTAAAACATCTTTTGGTGAAACAGATTTGATCTGATTATTGTTAGTCAGATCATTTAAAATATTTTTTACTATTTTTAATGTTGGTCTTAGATTATGAAATTCATGATAGGCAATTATTTTATTTAAAGCTCCCTCTAGTTCTCTAATATTATTTTGAATACTATTGGCAATATAATTTAAAATTTCTTCTTCTATAATATAATTTTTTTCTTTAGCTTTTTTTTCTAAAATTGCCATTTTTGTTTCGGTATCAGGTCGGCCAACGTCAGCTACCATTCCGGACTCAAACCTAGATATTAATCTTTTTTCTATGGCTGGTATTGCTTTTGGTGGTCTATCAGAGGAAAGAACTATTTGTCTGTCTCCTTGTTGTAACTCGTTAAAGGTGTGAAAAAATTCTTCTTGGGTTCCATCTTTTCCTCCCATAAATTGAACATCATCTATTAATAACAAATCAACATTTCTATATAAATTTTTAAATTCTTTAGCCCTACCTCCTTTAATAGAATCTATATAGTTGTTTGTAAACTGTTCACTGGTTGTATATAAAACTTTTTTATTAATCTTAGCCAATTCATTTCCCATAGCTTGTAATAAATGGGTTTTTCCAAGCCCCACTCCTCCGTAAATAAATAAAGGGTTATAAGCTTTCCCTGGATTAGCAACAATAGCCTGACAGGCGGCATAGGCAAGCTCTGTGGCCTTACCAACTATAAAATTAGAAAAAGAATATTTAGGATTTAATCCAAAACGGCTAACATTTGTTTTAACCTCTTCAATAATAGAGCTTTTTTCGCTTAATTGGTTTTTTGTAATATTGTTTTTTTTGTCTTTTCTTTCGTTGTTACTTTCTTCTTCTTTTTCTTTTTTTAGGTTAATTTTATATTCAAGTTCGGTTATTTTTTTTTCGGTTATTTTTTCAATTGAGCTTTTTATCGCTTTATAATATTTTTGCTCTAGCCATCTTTTAGTAAAGTCGTTTGGCACAGATATTATTACATGCCCATCTTCTATAGAATAAATAAAAGTATTTTTAAACCAAGTAATAAAATTTGCTCTGGATATTCCTATTTCTAGCTCTCCTAAAACCGCTTGCCAAATTTGTTCATTATTCATATTTTTATCTTTAAGGTTTAATTTTTTAGTAAGTTTATTATAGTAAAAAAAAACAAATAAAACAATTTAAAAATTGTTTATAAATTGTTAATAAGTTTATAAAAACAAAAAAACAGAAATTAATCTGTTTTTTATAGTGGGCGCACAAGGACTCGAACCCTGGACCCCTTCGGTGTAAACGAAGTGCTCTAGCCAACTGAGCTATGCGCCCTTTTTATAAAGAAGTGCCGAGAACAGGATTTGAACCTGCACAGGGCAACCCCCACAAGCCCCTCAAGCTTGCGTGTCTACCAATTCCACCACCTCGGCTATTTTTTAACAACTTTTTCTTTTAATTTTTTCTTATAACCTCTTTTTAGAAAATAAAGCTTAGCTCTTTTAACTTGAGCTTCTTTTTTAATTTCTATCTTGGTTATAGTTGGAAGATTTAGTGGAAAAATTTTTTCAACTCCAATGCCATCTGAAATTTTTCTTACTGTTATAGTCCCCCCAGTTTCGTTACCATGTTTTTTAGCAATAACAATACCTTCAAAATATTGAATTCTTTCTTTTTCTTCTCCTTTAGTATTTAATTCTTTGATCTTTTGATGAATTCTAATTGTCATTCCTGGTTTTATTTCTGTTTTTTCTTCTTTTTGCTTTATTTCAGTCATATTTTTATTTATAATATTAAATTAAAAAACAAGAAATTCTCTTGTTATTACATCTTATATATTTATTTTTTATTTGTCAATATCTTTAATTTTTTTAGAAACAAAGGATAATACCTTTTTAAAAACCTCTTGTGTATCTAAGTAGCTAGTATCTATATAACAGTCATAGTTTTTTTTATTATAAACATCAATGTTAAAATATTTTTTATATCTTTTTTTATCACTTAAATATCTTTCTTCAACACTATTTAAAACATCTTCTATTGTTTTTAAATTTTTACCTTCATTCCTATTATTTTCTTTTTTTAAATGTTCAAAAATTCTTTCGGCTCCAATTTTTTTGCTAACATCTAAATAGATTTTTAAAGAATGAGGAATAAAAAACCAAGAAGTTCTTCCTTCTATTATAAAATTATCATATTTTTTTCCAAGTTTTTTTTGGTAATTATCTACCTCTAGATCAGTCGATGGGTCTTTTTCTCCTATTTTATTATATTCTGCTAAGGTTAGCCCTCTTTTTTTGGCAGCTTCCCTTCTTAATCCTCCCATACAATAATGTGGCCAATTTAATTCTTTGGCCAGCATTTTAGCAATAGTACTTTTACCAGAGCCATGAAAACCACTAATAGATATTATCATAATTTTTTAATTTTATATTTTTATTATAGTTTTTTATAAATAAAAAGTAAAGGTATTTTTTATTTTTTTGGATAAATTTATTTATATTTTAATAGTTAAAAAATATAATATTAAGTAAATTAATAAAAATATTTTATTTTTTTATGTTTTGTGTTATAATTATTTTGTTATCCCTATTTCATAAGTTTTTTGTAAAAATATGAATAAAAACAAAAAAATACTATTTATTTTTTCTTTCTTTATTTTTTTAATTTTGATTATTTGGGTTTTTTTAGAAAATTCAAATTTTTCTATAAATAAAAATTCTTTTTTAGAAGAAAAAAAGATTCAAGAAGATTTTTTTTCAGAAAATAATTTTGAAGACCGAGAAAATATGATTAATCAAGAATTGTCTAAGGTTTTTAATATTGACAGAACAAAGGTTTCCGCCTTAATTGCCCAGGAGAGTGATAAATATGTAGTTGGTCTTTATTTTGTGAATACTGAAGAAGAAGCTCTTAGTGGTAAGTTTTTTGGAATCATAAACAATTCTATTGAAATTGTTTGGCATGGATCTAAAAAACCTGATTGTGAGGTTCTTTTAAAAAACAATTTTCCTCAAGAAATGATTCCGGACTGCTTTTAAAGATTATTTGACAAAAAGTTTTTATTTAAATATAATAAACTTGATCTTATAAATTATAATTATTTTAAACATAATTATCTCAATATAATTATTTTTTTTATTTAATGATATGCCAAAAAGAACATTTCAGCCGAACGCTAAAAGAGCTCAAAAAAAACATGGTTTTTTAAAAAGAATGAGTACTAAAGATGGTCAAGATATAATCAAAAAAAGAAAAGCTAAAGGAAGAAAACGTTTAACAAAATAATTTTTTGTTTATCTTGGTATAATAAAAACCTAAGATGCTAAACAAAGATAATCGTTTAAGAAAAAAAAGGGAGATAGAAGCTGTTTTTAAAAGTAAAAAATCATTTTATAGTGATTTTTTTGGTGTTAAAGCTATTAAAAATAATTTAGGAATAAATAGAGTTGTTATCATAATTTCCGCTAAGGTTAGCAAAAAAGCTGTTAATAGAAATAAAATAAAAAGAAGAATTAAGGCTGTTTTTATAAAAGAAAATATTAAAATGAAACAAGGCTTTGATTTTATGATTATTTTAAAAAAAGATATATCGAATAAAACCTTTTTAGAAATTAATGACCTTTTTATTTATTCTTTTAAAAAAATTGGTTTACTTTAATTATTATGATATATAATCTTGTTAAATTTTTTATAAATCTCCCTAGAAATATAATTATTTTTTTTATTAAAATATATCAAAAAACATTTTCTCCCGATCACGGAATGTTTAAGTTTTTTTTCCCTCATGGTGCTTGTCGATTTACCCCGACTTGCTCAGAATATGGAATACAGGCCTTTAGAAAATATGGGGTTATTAAGGGAGGAATAAAAACTATATGGAGAATAATGCGTTGTAATCCCTTTAATCCAGGGGGGCATGACCCTTTAAAATAAAAACTAATATAATTAATGTAATTTTATGAATACTTTTTTTCAAACTATCTTTTATCAACCAATTTTAAATCTTTTGGTTTTTTTATATAATACTTTCGGAGATTTAGGTTTGGCTATTATTTTTTTGACCTTAATAGTTAAGCTTATATTATTTCCTCTTTCAAAAAAATCAATTAAATCACAAAAATCTTTACAAGAGCTACAACCTAAAATAGATGAATTAAAAAAGAAGCACAAAGATGATAAACAGGCACAAAGTGTTGCTTTGATGGCTCTTTATAAAGAAAATAAAGTAAACCCATTTTCTTCTTGTTTACCACTTATTATTCAGTTACCTTTTTTCTTCGCTATTTTTAGGGTTTTTAAAGATGGTTTTGCTCAAAATCATTTAGACCTTCTTTATCCTTTTGTTAATAATCCCGAGATAATAAATACAGTTACTCTTAATTTCTTTGATTTATCAGAGAGAAACGTTATTTTAGCGATTTTGCTGGTTTAGCTCAGTTTTGGCAAGGGAAAATGATTCAAGTTAAAAAACCTGAAATTAAAACAGAAGGGGCTAAGGATGAAAATATGCTTTCTGTTATGAACAAGCAAATGTTGTATGTTATGCCAGCGGTAACTGTTTTTATTGGATTAAGTTTTCCAGCTGGGCTTACATTATATTGGTTTTTAACAACCTTATTTACTGTTGCTCAACAAAAAATAGTTTTTTCAAAAAAGAAGTCTTCTGTTAAGGTTTTGAAATAATCTTAAATAAATTAAATATATATAAAAATGTTCTACGTAGAACATTTTTATTTTTTTAACATTTTAACCAAATTGTTCTACGTAGAACAATTTGGTTACTAACGTTTCTATGTTTTTTAAAAATAACATTATTTAGGCGCTTTGTTATTTTTAGTTATTTTTTGAAATATTATTTTTAAATTGTTCTACGTAGAACAATTTAAAAATAATATTTATACTGGCTTATTCAAAGCAATAATTTTTAATAAAAATAGCAAAATAAAAATGTTCTACGTAGAACATTTTTATTTTTATAAAGATAGAAATTAAGAATTATTCGAAGGACCTTTCTTTTCCAACTATAAAAGGAATTGATTTTTCTGATATTTTTATTATTGCCGGAAGTTTTTCTTGCAGGGAGTTATCTAGAATTAATTTATCTTTTTCGTTTTTTATCTCTATAGCCTTTCCTGATAAGTGAGTTTCATTTTTTAGCTTTGTTTTTATATATATATTTATTAGATTATCTTTTGGATTAACTAATTTTTTCTTTAAGTATTTTTTTGGAGGTATATTATAAAAGAATATATTACCAGATTTTTCTGTTAGAATTTTAAAAGAGTTGTTTATATATATTCTTGATCCCTCGTTCTTAATATAACTATTTTCTATAAAAAATTTATTATTAGCCTGAGCTAGCATAATATTTTCTATTCTTCTGCTAGACAAAATAAAGCAAGCCTCTTTTTCATTAAATATCCCCATTGATTCTGCTACAGAGTTATTTGGTCCTATGGGAATTAAAGAAACTGGAATATTTTGGCTAATATTAGCTAAAATATTTACAATATTGTTTATTGTTAAATTATTTCCTACTGAAATAATTGTTTTAGCTCCATTGTTTATCTCTTCTAGTAGGACTTCTTTTAAATTTTTGACATTTTTTAGATAAATTATTTTTCCTTGAAGGCTTAATTTATTTAATTCTTCTTCAGTTTTTTTTATTTTCTTTTTATATTTATCCGTAATTTCGTCATATAAAAAAATATTCATAATTTACTTTGTGTTTTTTTATTCAATAATATTGTTCTCTTCTGTATCCCTGGGAAGCATATTTTCTTTTTTGTTGTTTATAGAAACCTGGCCATTTATTTCAGCTCCTTTTTCTATGGATATTTGAAGACACTCAATATCTCCAAAAATTTTAGCTGATTCTCCTATAGCTAGATATCCATAAATTTTTAAGTTTCCATTGACATTTCCCTTAACAATCATTTCCTCAGCTTCAACATTGGCAGTTATTTTAGCTTTTTCTCCTACTAAAATAGCTCCTTTTGTTTTTATTTCTCCATCAAGAGATCCATTTATTATAACATTTCCATTATTTTCAAAGTGTCCCTTTACTTGAACCGACTCTCCAATAATAGTTTCGGCTTCATTAAAGTCGGTTGTTTTTTCATCTTTTTTAAACATAGTTTTTAATTTAATTTTTATTATAGGTTAGTTAAATATTATATTATAATTTTATGTTAATATTTGTTTTTTGTCAAAATTTTTTATAAGGTTGTATTTTTTTTAATTATGATTTATTATTTATATTAATAAATTTATTTAGTTCCCATAGTTTAATGGATAAAACAAGAACCTCCTAAGTTCTAGATCCACGTTCGATTCGTGGTGGGAATACTTTTTAATATTTGTTATTTTATTTTATTTATTATATAATTTATTTAGAAGTATTTTGGGCCTATAGCTCAGTTGGCTAGAGCGCTTGCATGGCATGCAAGAGGTCATGGGTTCGAGCCCCGTTAGGTCCACATTACCACTTTAACATTTTTTAATAGTATATTTTTTAAAAATAATTTTAAAAAGTTTCTGTCCATATTTTTGTGGACAAATATATTTTTATGGTATCTTTTTTGTCTAATATTAGCGAAATTAAAATAGTGGAAAAGATGTTAATTTCTTATTAGTTTTTATAAATAAAATATAATTATGACAAGCAATAAAAAATTTTATTTAGTTTCAGTTGATATGGGATATGGCCATCAAAGAGCCGCTTATCCTTTTTTGAGCGTTGCTCAGGGTGGCGTTATTACAGCAAATAATTATAAGGGAGCGAGTGATAAGGAAAAGAAAATTTGGAAAAAAGATCGGGAGAGTTATGAATTAATTTCAAAATTTAAAGCTATACCTATTTTTGGTGGAGCAATCTTTTCTGTTATGGATTATTTTCAAAAGATTGATCCATTTTACCCTCGAAGAGATTTGTCAGAAAATAGTTTTCAGCAAAAATATTTTTTTAAAAAAATTAAAAATGGTTTAGGGAAAAATTTAATAGATGAATTAAATAAAAATCCATTGCCACTAGTTACAACTTTTTTTGCAGCAGTATATTTTGCTGAATATTATAATTATAAAGGGCCAGTCTATTGTGTTATTTGTGATGCTGACATTTCTCGAGCTTGGGCTCCTCTAAATCCTAAAAATAGTAATACTAAATATTTAGTTCCTAATCAAAGGGTTAAAGAAAGGTTGCAATTATATGGAGTTAAAGAAGAAAATATATATGTTACTGGTTTTCCCTTACCAAAAGAAAATATTGGAGACAATCAAAATGTATTAAAAGAAGATTTAATAAAAAGATTGGCAGTTTTAGATCCTTCTAAGGCTTATCGTAATAAATATGAAAAACTAATAGAAGGATATTTGTGTCCAAAAGAAAAAATAGATGGAGCTAATAGGGTTTTAACTCTTACTTTTGCCGTTGGTGGAGCTGGAGCCCAAAAAAAAATAGGTAAAATTATTTTAGAAAGATTAAAGAATAAAGTAGAAGAGGGTAAAATAAAAATTAATTTAATAGCCGGATCTAGGCTAGATGTTTATAATTTTTATTCTAAGGCTTTAAAAGAAAATTTTTTACATAATAATGAAAATGTAAAGCTATTATATAATAGTGATAAAATGGAGTATTTTAAAGAATTTAATATTCTTTTAAGAAATACAGATATATTGTGGACCAAACCCTCAGAACTTAGTTTTTATAGTGGACTAGGCATTCCTATTATAATGTCGGAACCAATCGGGTCTCAGGAACATTATAATAGAAGATGGCTTTTGGGTATTGGAGCTGGAGTTGATAGCAAAAATCCAAATCATGTTGATGAATGGTTGTTTGATTTTTTAAATTCTGGCTGGTTGGCCAAAGCGGCCATGAGTGGTTTTTTAAATGCTCCTAAAATGGGAACT
>Ga0265293_10001957_pt1 | contig 43215 bp, 84 predicted proteins | sample Munlanlewell138R_FD_192505 | JGI IMG/M metagenome (GOLD analysis project Ga0265293, IMG submission 192505) | Leachate microbial communities from a municipal landfill in Southern Ontario, Canada - Leachate well 138R | ecosystem: Engineered > Solid waste > Landfill > Unclassified | place: Canada...
CAGGGCTAGCGCCGCGCTCGCCGCGGGGTGCCGGCCCAGCGTGATCGAATCACTTGTGCGCGAAGGGCTCATCCCGGCGCACCGCCGGGGACGCGACCTGCAGATCCGGCTGGTGGACCTCGTGGCCGCGGGGGTGTTCAGCGCCAAGGTGGCGCGGATGTGCCCGAAGCTGCGACCCGCCGACGCCGCTGCGCGGCGCAACGTGACCGCGGAGTTCCTCACCTTCGACCAGGCCGCAAGGATTCTGGACCGCCCGGCGACCGAAATCCGCTACCTGGCGTCTATCGGCACGCTGAGGTCGGTGCGGTTCGGCAACGGAGCACACCGCCTGCACGAGAGCGAGATCAGCGGGCCGGCGCGGCAGCGGTTCAACGAGACTGCCCGCCCTTACCGGCCGCTCAAGCGCGTGCGGCACTTCGGCTGGGGTTATACCGTCAACGACGCGGCCAACCACCTCGGCGTTTCCGAACGCACCGTGCTGCGGATGATCGACAAGGGTTCGCTGCTGGCCGTGGCCGCCACGAAAGAGAAGTGGCGCCTCAACAGCCGAGGCTTCCTGAACAAGATGCCGGTACCGGTCAACCACGGTGGGTTTTTGGTGTCCGAGCGCAGTGTCTTGATCGCGCGGCGATTGCGGCAGGTACGCGGTGAGCTTCCGCGCGACGATGTGCGGATCACCGTTGAACATCTGCGCCGTGGAGTGGCCCCGGAGCTGCAGGCGTGGCAGCGGTTCTTGCTCGTGGATGAGAGCGGCAACCGGGTCGACGAGTACGGAAACCGGGTCGCGGTCTGACTTTCGGCGCCCGCGCGGACGGCGTTGCTGCGCACTGCGATTGAAAAGGCGCCGGGCTCAGAAAGCGGTGCCGCTCCAGTCTCCCTCGGCGAGGTCGAGCAGGACGATGTTCTCTGTCAGAGGTGAAGAGTCATCGGCGAGTCCGATGACCGCGGTGGCGCCCCGGTCGCCGCGGTAGCGGACGTGGTAGTGACCGTGGAAGAGCACCGCCGGGGTGGTCGCGTCGACGACCTTGCCGATCTGTTTGCGATGCCACTGAGCGGTGGCGATCTCGGCGGCGGGGAAGGCGTTCGGGGTCAGGCCGGGGATCAGGACACCGTCGGGGGCGTCGTGGGAGACGATCACATCGACCGGGCCGGGTGCGGTCGCGGTCTCGATGTCGGCGGCACTCAGGTGCTCCTCGGGCCACCAGGACACGCCCTCTTTGCGGTCGCGACGGTCAACGGAGTGGGCGCCGCCCAGGGCCATCCAGGTGTGGCCGTGCCATTTCCAGCGCAGTCCGCGCGGCAAGTGTGCGATGTGTGGCGTGATAGGCCGCATTCCGGTTTCGGGGTCCACGGGGAGACCGTAGAGCGCGGGAAAGCATTCGTGATTCCCGTCGACCCACAGCAGGGTCACGCCGTACGCGGCGCAGGTGTCTTCCAGCGCGGTCAGATACCTGGTCGTCCACGCACCAGGTGTCCAGAACCCGAAGTCGCCGAGGTGGAGCACGACGGGGATACCCCGGATGCCTGCGGACATGATCACCGAGCAGCCGCGGCCGGTGTTCCCGTGCCAGTCTCCGGCGACGACGATGCGGTCTGGGCCGGGGTGGGAGAGCGGGTTGGCGATCATGATCTTTCCGTCTGCGGGTGGTCGCGGTGCTGAGGGTGCCAGCCGCGATCGACTGACCGCGAGTCATTTACGTGTTCAGTCGATCCCGCCGGCGACGAACTCGGTCATCCCCACTGTTTCGGCGCAGCGCTTGCACACCGGCAGATGGCCCAATGGGCCGGCGTCACCGACGCCGTTGGCTGGGTTGGTGCAGTGGGCGAACCACATGCACGGCGCTTCGTACTCCGGGTCGCCATCGTGTCCTGGGGGATAGACCCGGCTATCGATTTCGAGGTGGGACATCAGGGCTTTCCTCCGGAGAGGTTGTCGGCGTGGATTTCCAGACGCTGGATCAGATCACGCAGGTAGTACGCGTTCTCGGCGTCCGTTTCGCCCGGAAGAGCAGAAACTATCGAGCTCTCCAACTCGTCTACGACTAGAGACATGTCGGTTTTCCTTTCTCCAGCTGCGGGTTTCGGTGAGGATCAGCTGCCGGTTTCGATCCATTCGCGAGCGGTGATGAGACCGCATGCGCCCTCGGCGATTTCCTGGTCCGGGCATTGGTAGTTCTTCGCGATGAACGTGGCGGTATTGATCGGCGTCCACCTGATCAGAATCTGTGTGGCACCGCGCTCGTAGGCGACGAGCTCCCCGGCTGGACCGGACGAACCGTCCACTCCCTCGTGGATTGTCCAGCCATGCTTGGCAGCGGCGTCGGCCATCACCGCGCGGCCGTTGTATGCCACGTTCAGCTCCTCGTTTCGGCTTGGTCAGCAGCTCGGCGCAGCCCCTCGGCCGCCACGGTGTGCTCGCCTTTGGAGTCCAGGTCTTCGGCGATGATCCGCGCTTCGTGCGGGGTCAGGTGCAGGTCGTTGACGATTCCGAGAATTGCTTGCGCGTTTCGGACAACGACCTTTCCGCGCTCGGTGTCGAGGTCGATGATCATGGGAATGGCCTTTCTCAAAAGCGGCTGATGGCGGCGGGTGTGCTGGAGGGAGGCCGGCCGGCGGTGTGCACGCAGTGGGTGCGGTTGCTGCAGAAGTGGTTTCACGGCATCAGTTCCCGTGCCCGTCGCCGCGTCATGTCACGTCCTACTTCCGGTGTCCGGGACCGAAGCGGTCCACCGCATCGCGCAGTTCTCGGTCGACCAGCTCCTGCAGCTCGTCGCGGCTGTAGGGGCCGTCGCCGCTGTGGACTTCGACGCGGTAGCCGGCAGCGGCGTAGGAGCGGGCCGGTTCGTGATCTCCCACGTAGTCGTGGGGGCGCCCGGCCCAGGTGTAGATGGTGGCCACCGGGTAGTCGGGATGGACCCCGCCGGGGAATGTGCGCATGACCGGGGAGGGTACGAGCGCGGACGTGGATCGACAGGGTTGGGCGCGGGCCGGCCTCGCAGTGTGCGACGCGCCCCGTGCATCGGCTGGGTGGTAGGTGCGCCGCGGCCTGCGGGATGGCTTGCGCACTTCGAGGCCAGAATGGTGGCCAGTTCAGCGGGCGCAGCTTCGGCAGTGCAGGTTCCATCTACCGTCGTCGTTGAGGCGCACTAAATGCACCGGCCCATGCGGTCTCGGCGGTGGCGCGGCTCAATCCAGCGGCTCGAGCAGCCGCGCGCGGACCTGGACTACCGCGTCGAGCTCGTCATCGCGCACATCGACGAGCTGGTCATCGGCCGCGGACTCGAGGCGGCCCGAGATGAGGAGTCCGGTGCGGTACCGGCTGCCGTCGCGCCACTGCACCCGTTGCCCGTCGAGGAACACATTGCCAGAGGTCACCGGTCAGTCCTTCCCATGCAGCGCCACGTACTTCTCGGCCTGCTTCGCGGTCGCGAAGCCTTGGTGGACAAGTGCGTTCGCCAGGTTGTCGCCGGTGTGCGCGGCGAGCAGTTCCGCCAGCAGGTGCTGGGATTCCTCGCGGTCGGCTCCGCCGGCGACGCGGCGGTCGATCAGGGTCTGGGTGTTGACGGGCACGGTGGTCTTCCCTTCTGCGGTGGTGGATCAGTGCAGGCTGTCGGGGCCGCGCCCAAGGATCGTGACGAGCGCGTCCGAGGCCGCATCCGCAGAAGCGCGCCCCGCGGTGATGAAGTGCAGGGGCGGTTTCCCGTCGCGTTCTACTGATGCGGAATGCGGGTGTGCTTCCGGGGTCGGCTCTTCGGCGGTCGATGTCCAGTCGGCGGAGCCGATGAAGTAGTTCGCCGCGTCGACGGCATGGAGATCGGGGACCTCGGCCCAGAAGCAGGTGTACGGGTCAAGCTCGGTGTCCGAGATGACGGTGACGGTTGCGTGCATGTGAGGCCTCGGCGCTACCTGTTGACTGCCCAGTTCGCAACGAGGCCGACGAACTCCTCGTCGGTGCAGTCCTGGGAGTAGAAGTCTGACCCGGGCAGGATGCGGCACGGCCGCGGTGAACACGGGCCGCCGTAGGCGGGGCCTCCCTCACAGGCCATTTCAGCGCTACGCCGGCCACCGCCGAGAGCGGCGTGGGTGTCGCACAGGTCGAAGACGGTTTGCTTGCGCATCAGCTGTTGCTCCATTCGCGGCGGGTGCCGATCAGGTCCGGGTAGTCGCTGCACGCGGTGATCTCCGTGACGACGCAGACCCCGCCGAGGTTCTCGTAGCCGCCGCTGGCGAGTTCGTGGCGGTCGTCGAGCAGCCGCACCGTGCCGGTCTCGACGAGCGCACCGTTGATTGTGGTTGCAGTAGTGAGGGTCACGGACATGTTCAGATTCCCCACTCGAACTCGCGTCCGACCAGGTCGGGCCGATCAGAGCACACCGTGATCTTGGCGTAGTACCCGGATTCGTCGTGTTCGCGGCCGTCGCCGGTGCGCGGGAAGATGTTGTCGTAGGCCCAGTCGTCGATGTCCTTATCGGCGGCCGGAGCCGGGGCATCGAAGGTCTCGGTGCGCGGGTACTCGGTCCCGTCGTAGACATCGGTGAACTTGACGGTGATCTGCACTGATCGTCCTCTGCCTCGGTGGGGCGCAGGCGCACTGGGCGCCGCGAATTCTCCTGGAACTCTGGCGGAGCTTGGGGTAGGTCGCCGTGCGCGGCGCGGCCGTCGCGGTGAGTCGCCATTCCGCCGCGTCGCCGGACCGGAAGCTCCCCCGGAGCAACCGGTCCAGCCGCTATGTCAGCTCGCCGTAACCGAACGCGGTGAGGGCCTCTTGCCAGCTCCGGAACTTCTGGTCGATGTTCCAGTCCGGGTCGGCGCCGTAGTCGCTGGCAGCGTATTCCCAGGTGCCGCTGCTGGTTTCGTGCACTGCGACGAGGACACCGTCTTCGTCGTCCCAGACGCGTACCTCGGTGGCGTCGTCCTCGCGGTGGAACTCGGAGGTGATGTCGTTGTCACCTTGGCAGAACTGCAGGCGGTCGGCCTTGGCCATGCTGGTCTCCGTTCTCAGGGTCCGTTGCCGGCCGGCGCCGAGCGGGGCTCACCGGTGGGCGGCGCAGATGTTGCAGCAGGTTCGAGCGATGCACCGTCCACGGCGCGGTGTGGTGCCATTTTCGTAACAGAGACGGGCCGGTCGCGCCGCGCGCAGCCGGCGCCTGATCCCGGCGGTAGGACTGCCCGCATGAGCAGCTCCAGCGAAGTCCCGCATCTCACCCGCGAGCAGAGCGACGACCCTGCGAAAGTCAACATGACGCGGGTCCGGGCGCTCCTGCACCTGTCCGACCAGCGACCCCTCCACGTCCCCGAACAGGACGCCTGGGCTTTTCCGCTCGGCAACGACACCGAGGCGCTACACCTGTTCGGGCCGCTCTACCGGGTGCACGGCTCCGCCGAGAAATTCGCCATCACCGCAGAGCTGGAGAACTTCACCACCGGCGCTCAGTACGTCGGGCCGGCGGACCCTGACGACATCGCCGCCTGGATCCGGTCCACCACCCCGAACAGTCACTGAGGAGCACCCATGAGCTACATCCACGACGTCACCGACTCCAACACCAGTGTGTTGAAGCCGGGTGACGACTACTACGCCAGTGATGCCCGCAGGTGCCTGAACGGGGAGGACGGCGTCGGCCGCACCATCGTCGGCATCGGCCCCAGTGAACCCACGCTGGTCCTGGTCGGTTCACGCGACGAGCTGATCCGCGTATTCCGCGATGCCCTTTCGAAGCTCGGCGCATGAAGCCTCCGAACTCGATCATCGACCCATCCACAGCCGAGCCCGGCAGGTTCCTCTATGTCGTCGCGCTCAAAGACGACGACTGGGAGCACTGGGAAACCTTGGACCAGGCTGCGAAATACAACGGCGGCCGCCGATCCACCGGCCGCTGGAACCTGCGCGACCTCGCCACCGGCTCCCCGGTCGACTGGGACTACGCCGACGACGAGGTACTGGTGCTCGAGGAACTGGGCTGATGCGGAACGCTGCGCCGCTCTCCCGCGGCGGGGCTTCGAAGGACAACGAAAGGACTTGACATGCCAGGCATTTCACTGGAGACCGACGGCAGCGGTTGGGGCGGCACCTTCACCCGGGTCGTCACCGCTGCTGCCAAGGATCTACTCTCCGACGCCGCGGCGATCGACATCCACGTCATCGCCGACGACAGGCCGGTCAGTGGCCGGCTCACCGATGTGGCCGGCGGGTTCCTGGTCATCGAGAACCGGCGGATACCGCTCGACGACGTCACCGGCTTCTACGTCGACTGAAAAGGTGGGATGAACCGATGGCGTCTGAGAGTGAGACCGCGGCGCTGAGTGGCGCGAATGGCGGGTACTGGGGCGAGCACCCCATGCACCCGCGATCCGACTGGAAACACGAGGTCGCCAACAACGACACCGGCCACGGGTACTGGTCGTGGGTGGCCGCCCGGATCAGCGACGCGTCATGAGCTGGAGACTGCAACCCAGCGTGGGTGATCGGACCACCTACAGCCGCGATCTGCATGAGCGGTTCGTGGCCTACGTCGACGTCGACACGGACTGGGAGCGCGACGAACCGCTGTCGTACACGTGGTCCGTGCAGGACGGCTCCTGCGGCCGCGTCCTCGATCGCGGATGGGTCGACGGCGATCAAGGCCTCGCAACCGCGCAACTGGCAGCTGAGGAAGCTGCCGCACGGCTGTTCCCCGGCCAGAGCCTCTAGCTAGTAGCTCCGCTCGCGCCGCACCCCGCTGCCCAGGCCTGCACCGTGGTGCCCTCATGGGAACAGGTCCCCGACGCGGAGGTAGAGCGATGTCCGAATTCACGACACTGCAGGGCTTCACGGCGGCGGTGAGCGCCGCAGCGGATTTGGACGTATGTGATGCGGACGCCCCACCGGAGTACACCCGGGGAGCTGTAGAGGTGATCGCGAACGCCTTCGTCCGCAGCGGTAACGACCCGGATGCGGCTCGCCACTACGTCGAGCGCGCCATCTGTGACGAGCGTCTGCGCTCGGGCCGCTGATCGGCGCTGCGAGGTGAGCTTCCACCGCGAGAATGTCGTGTGGCAGTCCGAGGACGGGACCTGGAATCGAGGTTTCTACACCGCCAACGAGCAGTTCTGGATCGACGACTACGACCCGGAATGGGATGTGGATTACGACTATTCGTCGTTCGATTCCGTCAGCACCGGCCACCCCACCAAGCAGGCTGCTCTGGACTCGTGGACGGGTGCGAACCCGGGCGGGCACACCGAGGCCGCCCCAAGCGCTGCGCGGCTCGCCGAGCTAGAGGCCATGGCCCGGACCTGCAACACCCGCTGATCTCGGCGTGTCCAGGTCGCGCCCCGATCGCCGGCGATGGCCGCGTGCTGTTGTCGTGGCGGTACACCGCTGAAAACTCTCGAGGAGATCAGTCCATGGCTCTGACCAAGTCCGAAGTGTGTTCTCGCGTCGACAACATGCACCTCGACGACCTGGATCTCGTCATCACGCACAACGGCGGGGGCTTCGCCGTTGTGGAGAGCCACGCCGCCGGTGTCAGCGACATCGGTTCGAGCTGGGAGGTTCCCGATGCGGCCGATGAGCACGGCCGGCACGAGTTCACCGCCGGACCATGGACTGCATACCAGTACCACGCGAGCTATACCGCACCGAACCGGAGCAACTACGAGGCGGCACTCGACCGTCTGGCCGCCGGGGAGTTCGCGAAGCTGCTCGTCGGAGTCACCGCCATCGGTGAGAACGACACTTGGGTATTCGGAATCCGAGAAGAGGCGTGACGATGGGGTTCTGGGCAGATGTTGAACGTGCGCTGGCAGGGGCGCAGTCGGCCAAGACCGCCGACGAGCTGATCGCGGCGCTGAACCTTTGGCACGCACCGAGTTCCGGCGACGCGTTCTTCGCGGGTTCCGGCGGCGACGATCAGCTGTATCACGCGCTGGACACCGCCTACTGGAAACGGCATTCCATCGACGCCGACATCCATTGGCAGGCGGTCTCACTCGTCGATGGAAGCACGATCGAGTACGTCGAAGGTGATGTGTACAAGCGTTGAACCGCAGCACCGCCCAGCGGGGGAGAACACAGTGATCAGGACTCTGAATTTTGACCACGAAGGCAAGACATTCCGCCTCGAGATTGAAGATTACGGCGACTCGGAGTCATCGGACACGGTGACCGTCTACGGTCCCGAGGACACCGAAATCGCCAGCTATGACAGCACTGTGCACTCCGCTGCCGCTTTCATCGCTGAGGCAAAACTCGAGATTGACTAGCAGAGAAGAGAAGCACTTGGCCGGCAACAATGACCTCCGGGAAGCGGCACGCATCGCCCTGGCCAACCTCGATACGTTCTTCGCTGAGGGGGACGCCGAGGACCTCGACTACGTCGACCGCGCCCGCGAGGAACTTCGCGCAGCTCTGCGGTAGCGCCGAGGACCGCCGGATCCGGCGCGTCCACTGCTGCGGCGTGTCACGCGTCTGCGGATGGCTTCGAGACGTTGCCGTGTTTCCGGGATACGTCGCGACGTGTCAGGTTTCCTGCGCCGCTGCATTCTTGCGGTACTCCCGGCTGTTGAGCTCCGAGATCGCGGTGTACGCAGCGATCCACGTCTGCGCGGCTTCCTCGGCCAGCCGTTCCCGCGTCGTCGGCGATGCCCCGGTATGACCGATGCGCAGCAGCAGCGTCTGCGCGGCGAAGGTCTCCGCCGCAGCGGTCTGCGCCTCGACCAGGCTCCGGAGCTCCTCCATGTACTTTTCGCCGTAAGGGTTTTCACCCGCAGCGGCGCCAGAATCGGTCATCGTTGGGCCAGGCACTTCCAGCAGACCCCGTCGGCGTCGTCGTTCTCGGAGCAACAATCGGGGCATTCCCACGGTTCCGTTGTGGGTTCGTCGGCGGCCGGCACGATCACAGCTCGTCCTTCCAGAAGATGGGCGGGGACAGACGCTCGAGAGTCACAGTGGTCGGGGATGATCGTCACTCGCCTTCGGTTGATCACACTCAGTGCGGCGGCCACGGCGCGGGGCGGGCGACGATGATTCCGCAATCGTGACATTCGTCCTCGGCGTCGGTCAGCGGCGCGGTGTTGGTGTGCGTGCACGTGCGGGGGTTGGTGCCGAATGCGCCTTCGTCTCCATTGAGGGTTCCCATGCCCCGAGTGCACCACGTGCGCTCCGTCCTGCGACGATCCGGCGCGTGAGGACGTGCCGCCCCGAAGAACGGTGATCCGTTCGGGATCACACCTCGATGCGGTGCGTGACAGGTCAGAGCACGCGGTTGTGTCCGCGGCGAAAGCAATTCCGGGCCTGCCTTCTAGGCCGCGCTACCGAGGCTGTCCGCGCCGATCGCCGCGTCGACCTTGCGGTACAGCGCGACCAGATCCGCGTCGTTGTCAATCACGACATCGGCCTCGATGCGGTCGATGAACGCCTCGCTGGTGTGCGCGGCGTTCTCTCCGGTCAGCGATGCCCCGGTGCGGGGGCGCCGCACCTTCCAGACCCGGCCGCCGACGGACGAGACCCACTCGACCTCCGCGGGAAAACGCATGTCGGTGATCACCGCGGAGCGGCCGCTGTCCCACGCCTCCTGGATTTTGGGCCTGGCCAGATCCACCCACAGGGAAGGGCCGTGCAAGTTCCATCCGGCCTCGGTGCCCAATCGCTGCAGGGTCCTCCGCACCTCGGGGTGTGCTTTGGCCTCGTCCCAGCCGCGTTCACCTACGAGCGCCGAAATGCGGATCGCCTGGCCGTCGGCGTAGTCGACGACAGGATCGAGTGCGAGCGCGGCCTCCCGCACACCGTCGGCGAACGCCACCCGGGTGAAGTTGCGGTGTGCCACAAGGTGCGCGGCGACGGCGTCCTTGCCCGAGCGGGCGAACCCGGTGAGTGCGATCAGCCGCGGTACGGCTTGCGTGTACGTCTGCGCCGGCATGGCTGCGCTCCCTGTTCCAGATGGTCGGCAGTGGTAATACCCCTGCATAGTCACGCATCGGTACGCACGTCGCCAAGCGCGGGGCACAACACGCCGCGCCGCGCTCGTCACGAACGAGGATCGGGCGTGTACTTCCCCGAAGTCAGCTTTCCCTGGCGAAAGGATTCCCGATGTCGGATGTGCAGGCGCAGATCATCGATGTCCTCAAGTTCGTGGGTATCGAGGTGACCGAAGGTTCCGAGGTGGTCTTCGACGACGCCGGGCAGGGTCCGCGGCGCGCCTGTCACGTCCCGGCTGGCCGGAGGTGCACGCTACGGCCCCAGCCGCGCCGCGCCGCGGCACCCGGCCCGAGCGGCACCGGTTCTAGCGTGGGCGCAGGTATCCGCACCGAGAATGTGAGTCACGCGGTGGCGACCATCACTGTCCCGGCCAAAGACGCCCGCACCTACCTCGAAGAGGTGTTGCGGCAGGTCGATTCCGGATTCACTTCTGGGCACGTCGACCGCGACACGAACTGGGATGCGAAGTTCGATGCCGGCGACCGCGACTGGTACGAGCAATGAGCATCTGGCCCGGTTGCGGCGGATGGCACGTCGAGACGCACGGGGACTGTGAGTACCACATCGCCACGGTCGCCGGCGGGCACCGTGCCGCCTATGTCACCCGCAACGACGCCGATGAATGGGTTGCCGGGATCTACGACCACGCGGGCAATCCGACGGTGATTGGATCGGGTTACCCGTCGTTGCACGCGGCGAAGCTGGCCGCTGACGACGCGCGCAACCCCTGACGGCTGCCGACACGGGAACCGCCGCGGTGTTCGGCGTGGCGTGATGTCTCATTTCTGGTCCTGGCGCAGTTCCTGGCACGCTCTGGCCCGAACACCGGAGGGAGATCAGAATGTCCGAGGTCCATGAGACGGTGCCAGCGCAACTGTGTGTCGGCGACCGGATCCTGCTTGAGCCGCTGACTCAGTACGCGTTGACCAAGCCGACCCACAAGCAGCGCGCCGCCGCAGCCTCCGATCCTTCCGCTGTCACCGGGTTTGAACGCGCTGTTCGTGCGATCATTCTGCGCACCAGCGTGTTTGACGTTGCCGTCCCATTCACCGCGAAGGTCAGTCGTGTTGTCGGCTGAACAACCGGGTTTCCCCGTCGCGGCAACCGAGACCGTCGTCATCTACACCGACGGAGCCTGTCACGGCAACCCTGGCCCCGGTGGTTGGGGCGTGGTGTTGCGCCTCGGCGGGTACGAGAAGCAGCTCTACGGCGGTGAGAAGACCACCACCAACAACCGCATGGAGCTCATGGCTGCGATCGCGGCGCTGGAGTCGCTCACCGAGCCAAATCCGGTCCTGTTGTGGACCGACAGTCAGTACGTGCGCAACGGGATTACTGGCTGGATCGACGGCTGGAAGCGGCGAGGCTGGAAGACCGCCGCTGGCCAGCCGGTGAAGAACGACGACCTGTGGCGGCGGCTGGACACCGTCGCGTCGAGGTTCGCCATCGACTGGCGCTGGGTGAGAGGCCATGCCGGGCACGAGGGAAACGAGCTTGCCGATGCTCTGGCCACCCGCGGCGCCGTCGAGTTCGGTGGGTCAACCGGCGCGGTTGGAGCACCGGGTCGACGCAATGGCCGCCGGCCCGGGCGGCGGAGGTAATGGCGGTGGCCGAACACACGGGACCGCAGGCGGCCTCTGCGGTCCTGGCTCGCGCGACGCGCCAGCGCCAGCGCCCGGAACTCGCCCACAGCCACTGCATGCGCGGCGCCGAGATCGCCGCGCGGTTCGGCCGGTCGGTCGATGAGCTCCGCGGCAATACCGCGAATCTGCGTCGGACGGAGCCGCGGTGAGTGTCTGCGACGCGTGTGACGGCAAAGATCAAAATCTTCACGAGCCACTCAGGTTCAGTGGCCGTTATCGTGACTGGCTCTGTGGGGTGTGCCGATCGGTGCTGCTCGACTCTGACCCCCCAAGACGCTGTGCAGCTCGGCCGGTAGAACTGACAGTCGTTTCGCCCCGAAATGCCGTCTGACCATATCGATGTTACCGCGGGTGCCTCCGCCGAAGCGGGGCGGCTGCCTTCGAGCCGCGCCGGGAAATGCCCCGACAGCGGGGGCGACAAGCCGAGCCGAAAATCGTTGAATCCGTGAACAGGTCGGCGTTACGTCCTATGGTCGGGGCACAAGGGACCGCGACAGAGCAAACTCGCAGGGAGAGATAGTGGGCGTTTTCGACAATTGTCAGCTGCTTCCGATGGAGTCGGTCCCGCACCCGCACACGTTCCGGGACCCCAGAATCCAGAAGTTCATGGCGCGCAACTTTGAGCCAGATGAGCCCGGTTCATTCGCCTATCAACGCGCCCACAAAGCTGCCTACGACTCCGGTGACGAGCGCTATCTGCAGTTTATGTGGGATTGCTTCCACGACTGGGAAGACGTCGTAAACATCAATGCCGCCGTGGTCGACACTTTTCGGACGAGCCCGCAGCTGGAAGACATCAGTGACGCCGGTGTGACCGATCGACATGTGCTTTCATGGTTGACCAGCCCTATCGAGGTCAGCTGCAATTCGGCCGAGCCCTCCCTTGGCGATGGTCAGCACCGCGTCACCGCGTTGCGGGTATTCAGCGGTCCGGGGACCGTCGCGCTGTGCCGCGTTTTCAACCGCGGCGACTGAACGAAACTCAGCGGCCGCGCCCCGTGCACGCTCCCGCGTACCGGTGAGCGAGCGTATGTGGCCATGAGCGATGTGCAGACGGTCTACACCGACGATTACGGGGACGTCACAGAAGAGCAGTGGCGACTCTACCGGGAACGAAACGTCAGCCCGTCCGACCACGATGAGCTGCTCGAGGTCTACGGCCGTGACGAGTCGGCCCGCGAGCAGATCGTGGCAGCGGTGCGTGAATTCACCCGGGACGGTGGCAGCTACAGCAGCTACCACATGGTCCAGGCCGCTCAGCGGAGCGGGAAGCTCAGATGAGCGATATGCGCGAGGGAACCCGGGTGCGCTGGTTCGCCGAGAAGTCGACCTCGGTCGGCACCGTCGTCGACGGCGCTCCGGATCGGCGAGGCCTGATCACTGTGAAGTGGGACGGGATCGGCACCTACAAAGAAGATCCGATCCACCTGCGCAGAATCCACGAGGTTGCTCGCCCGGCCGAACCACCGCTGTGACTTCCCCCGCCTACACACTGCGGCGCTGCGCAGCGGCACCGAAGCGGTCGCGGGTGACTGCGGACAGCTCGAGCTCGAACTCTGCGAGAAAGCGCGACCGCAGCGAGGCGCGAGATGAGCGCCGGTGAGCGGTTCCAGTCCCGGATCGTCGAATCCTATGAGCAGGCGGGGAAGTGGTACTGGCACGTCGTCGATGCGCACGCCCGCACCGACGCGGAGTGGGTTGTGGAGTTCGGCTACCGGGCAACTGAAAAAGCCGCCGAGGCCGCAGCTCTGGCGGCCCTGATGCGCGTGCGTTCGCGGCACCGCTGAGTTCCTGGCGCTGTCCACCAGAACTGCGCCGTCGCGGGAGCTGGCTGCCGGTCAGCACGCAATCCCACGCTGACCGGCAGCCGAGCCTCAGGTGTTTCAGGCAGCCTCGCGGGTGAACGGGTGTCGTGTCGCGACCCGGTCATCGGACTGGAGAACACCGCGCTCGCCGGGCCGGTCGTCGCGGATGACTTTGAACCACAGCACATAGCGGCGTTCGGAGCCATTCCATTCGTACTCGGCGTCGGCCAACGAAATGGTGCCGGTCTCCAGGTCGTTTGTCCAGACGCGGAGGCCGTCCACGATCTCGACCCGGTCGGCAGTCAGGACGCGCTCTCCTCCATAGCTTCTGCGGTACTCGTCGTTCGGCGGATTACTCATTTTGCCCGTATCTCCTACTCGGCTGAGGTGCTGTGGGGTCGATTCACATGTGCTGCGTCAGCGCACATGGCGGGAATACATCTCGAGAATCTCCGGGTGCGGCGCGATGAGGTCGGGGTCGTCGAGATCGACCTCGGTGTCGACACCCTGAAAGCCGTCCTCGTCCATCGCGAGCTGCCCAATCACCGCTCTGCCGGCGTGGATGCTGCGGATCCGGAACAGGCTGGGCGTTACCCATCACCTCGTACTCGTGCTTGAGTTGGACGAGGTCACCGCGCTTGAATCGCCTTGCCATCAGTTCACTCCCGGAACTCGTGCGCCGGGCCACTTGTCGGCGATAGCGCTCTTGACGTCGTCTTGCAGGTACGCGTACCAGCCCTGATCGAGCGGGTTGTAGAACGGTCGGTCGGTCTGGATTCGTGCCACGATCGCCCAGCCGCGCCCGATGTTGTCGGAGTCGGTGGACGCGATGCGGAATCCCATGCTGGACACCAGGTCCGTGAGCTTTGCTTCGTCGAGAGTGTCCGCGGCGACGCTCACCGGAGCGACGATGTGGCGGTTCGGGTCGTGGTCGTCCCAGTGGACGATGACCTGGCGCTGGTCGCGGTCCTGGGCGATGGTGCAGTGGTACAGCGACATTCGAATGCCGGGTCCTTTCCTGGTTGTGGTGTGCCGCGGAGATACATCTGCCTCTGAACCACGTCACCTCAGCCGTCGGCGGCCCAGGTGTCGATGAGCTCTCGCCAGTTGACCTCGCCGAGGGTGACCCAGTTGGCGAGGTTGCTGCCGAGGACGTTGCGGGCCTGCACCGCTTCCTGCAGGTCGCGCGCGGCGGTCTCAGGGTCTCCGGCCCGCGCAGCGGTCAGAATCTGCTGCAGCTGCGGGGCGAATGCCTCGGTGTTGTCGCAGGCGCCGGCGACGCCCCACGTGCTGTCGTTGGTCCACCCGTGTGAGCTCATGTGCGGCACCGTGGCACAGCTCTGCGGGGGAGGAGGTGTGTGGCGCGTGTCCCGCAGAGGCTCACAGATCAGCTGTGCGCAGCGGGGATCTTCTCGCCGGTGTGGTCGTCGGTGAGGTCGTTGTCCTCGTAGTTCACGTCGTAGGCGGTAAGGCGCCACTGCTGGTCGTAATCGTCGGTGAAATCGACTCTGTCGATCTCGGCGATCACGGTGTCGATGTGCAGAGCTCCGCCGTCCTTGGTGATGAAATAGACGTGGTTCTCGTAGCAGCCGGAGTTGTACCCGTAACGGATGCTCACTTTTGAGCCGTTGCGCTCGAGAAGATCACCGAGCCGGCCGGGCTGCCCTGAGGGACCGGACAGCTCGAGGTTCAGATTCTTGTCGATCAGATCCATTTCCCTTGCACCTTCGCTCGATGTTGTGAGTGTCCGCAGTATGTGTGCGTCCAGCCGCGGTGATCGCCGGCGACGCGCCCCGTGCCGGCGCGACGCGCGCGTGCGCCAGTTGCGGGAGAAACCGGATACCGGCACCTATTCTCTAAAATAGAGACCATGTGAGAGGGGTTCCCGTGTCCGGCAACTTGTTCCAGATCAGGCACCGCACCATGCACGTTCGTACGGCCCGGCGCACGGTCGCCGCTGCAGCCGTCCTGGTGGCCCTGGCGGCAGCCGGGATGGGGTGCGAGGGGCAGTCTGAGCACCGCGAACGCTCCGTCCCCGCCGCGCTCCGGTGACCGGCAAAGCGCTGGTTCTGGTCGGGGCGGCGTGCTGCGGCTCGGCGCTGGCGGCGATCCTTGCCGGCAACCGCACCGTGTTCGCCCTCGCGGCCTTATCGGCGGCGGTGTGTGTGATCGCGGCGGATTTCCTCGAGTGGGAGCAGCGCTGACCCGCTACGCAACGGATTCGATGTGGCCATCAGCGATTTCGCTGCGCAGCCAGTCGTCGAATCCGAGGCGGTGCCCGGCATCGACGCAGTTTCGGTGGCGTCGCTCGAGTGCGCCGTCGTCCAATGGTGCGCCGGTGCCAGCGTCTCGGTACTGGGGCATGGGCAGGTCCTCGTTTCCACTCTGGGCGCACCGCGGAAGCCGCGTGCTACTGCGGTGAAGAACTACCCCTGTGCTAGCCGATCCCGGCCCTCGGCACGCGTACGCGTGCCGAGTGGTCCATCGACCGGGTCCGCGCCGCGACCGGGTCTGCGGCAATGCCGTTCCTAGTCTCGGCTGGACGAAGGAGAGTGCTGATGAGTTGGGACGCCGAGTTGATCGACGAGGACAGCGCAGCTGTGATCGGCGACTGGAACTACACCCACAACGTGAATGCGATGGCTCATCTGGTCCTGTACCCGGACGCCGATATACCGCGGAGCGTGTTCGATGAGGTGTTCTCACCGCAGAACACACCCTGGTGGAGGCTGCTCGACGGCCGCGGCGGCGCCGACGGAGCGGCGCTTCTCGGCGAGATCATCGCGGGGCTGCGAGCTACGCCGGAGCGCTTCCGCGCGTTGAACCCCGCAAACGGGTGGGGCAACTACGAGCAGTTCCTCGCGCTGCTGGAACAGATGCGCGATGCGGTGCCCGCAGGTGCGCGAACCCGCTGGTCGGTGAGCGGCTGACGGCCGGTGTCACGTCCCCACATCGTGGTCGTCACACACCAGCGTTGGCGCGTCGACGATCTCGCTCCACACGCCTGGGTGTCCCAGGATCTCGGCATGGACACCGCCGCGGCTTCCGGCGCGGACACCGTGCTGTGGTGCCCCGGAGCGTGGGCTGCCGCCGCAGTGTCCCGCCACCGGAATCTGCGGCTGTCCTCGGCGGGTCCGCGGTGGCTGGACCATCTTCCGGCCGCGGTGACCGGACGCGAGGTCGACACGGCCACGGTCGGACAGCTGCGGGCAATCCTGCCGGTGGCAGAAACCGCCCGGGTGTTCGCCAAGTTCCCCGAGACCAAACACGAACGGTTCGAGGCCCGGGTGCGCAGTCCCGAGGAGCTGGCCGCCGACTTGGACCAACTGCCCGAGAGCGAGCCAGTACAGCTGCAGTCGCCTGTGCGGTTCGACTACGAGGTCCGGTGCTGGGTCCTGGGCGCGAAGGTGGTGGCCCACGCGGTGTACTTCCCGGGTGCCCCTCGCGAGGAGTGGGCGGGGCTCGAGCATCCGGCGCGGTCGGCAGCCGCGGTCAAGTGGCTGGGTCGTGTGCTGGCAGCCGGGGACGTGACAGTGCCGGACGCCGTGGTGGTCGACGCCGGCTGGTGCACCGACCCGGTGGTCGGTCCTCCTGGCTGGCGCATTGTCGAGGCCAACGCCGCATGGTCGGCGGACTGGTACATCCCCGACGCGATGGATGCGGTGGTCGCGACGGTAGCCGCCAGCCAACTCGGCGTGTCGGACCGCTGGCGGTGGCGTCCGAGCCCGTTGCTGGTGCACTGCTCGAAAGCGCTGGCTCGCCGGTGAGAAGCCGCACTCGAGAGGCAGGACCGAATACATGCTTGGTGATTGGGAATCGCACCTCATTCCGCCGGGGGTGCTCTCCGACATGTCTCCGCGCCACGCTCCTGAGATTCGGTTCCGGCCACACTACTGCGAAGGCTGTGCCGCGGGGGTCGATCAGGAACACCTCCCGGACTGTTCGGTGTGGCTGCAGATTCTGCGGAGCGGACACTGATGAGAGGGAAACGATGAAGATCATCAACTGGCTCAACGAGTGGTGGGTCACCTGGCGGGTATGGCGGCGCGCAGACGAAGAACAGCGCCGTATCCTCACCGGCCCTTTCGACCTCGACGATTACGTGGAGGTCGAGCGACCCGGAGACGGCCTGTGACCGGCGACGACTCTGTGGTCAGCACCGCGGCTCGCGCTGCTGCCGAAGCCGCGGTGTTCCTACGAGGCCGCAGCGCAGAAGAACTCGGATGGCCTGAACGCGGGGCCGTAGCCATGCATCTGGCGACTGCCGTGTTGGGCGGACTATCCAGCCGGCAGTACGGCAGTGATCCGCAGGGATGGTGCCTCGACACGCTCCAGCCCGCGATCGAGCGCCGACTGAACGGCATCGAGGGCGACCTGCGCGAGGTCGGGTGGCCGCATGCGCCGACGCTGGCTGCCGCAGTGGTCGGATGGCTGGTTCAGGACGCGGTGATCGCCGGCTAGTCGGAGCATCGAGGCATTCCATTTGCTCTGCTGGACAACCGCTTTGGTGCAGATCAGGACGGCTTCCCTGGGCGGGTTGTGCGCTTGTCAGACCATCGTTCTATTCTCTAAAATAGAGAATAGAACGAACAGGAGATCACCATGCGGATTGCGGCTCCCGCCTCAACACTGGTCAGGACTTCGAGCACGGTCTCGTTGCCCACGATGACCAGCCGGGTCGATCCCGAGGGAGCGCGCCGGATGATGGAGATGCTGGTCAACCTGTACTCCGACAGGAGATTGGCTGTCGTCCGGGAGTACGTGTCCAACGCGGTGGATACCACCCGCGTCGCAGGCAGCACTGAGCCGGTCGAAGTCACAACCCCCACGGTGCTCGACCCCAACCTGATCGTCACCGATCACGGAACCGGAATGTCCACTGCCGAAGTAGAAGCCACGTTCCTGGCATTCGCGGCGTCCACGAAGCGTGACAGCAACGAGTTGATCGGCGGACTGGGAATCGGAGCGAAGGCCGCTTGGGCGTTGGCCGAGTCCTTTGTGGTGGACACGGTGAAGAACGGCAAGCGAACCGTGGTGCGAGCCGCGCGTGATCTGTCGCACCAGGTGATTCTTTCCGGGGTGCCCAGCGAGCAGTCCGACGGAACCACCATCACCGTCCCCGTGGAGATCGGAAGCCACGGCGAATACTGGCGTCACGTCGTCTCCGAGGTGGCTTCTGCGCACGCCGAAGGGGCGGTGGTGGTGGACGGAGCCGCAGTCCCCAGCATCGCGGCCGGACCCACCTGGATCGGTCCTGTGTCCTGCAAGCAGGTCAATCAGGAACACGCGGTGATGGTGCGCAGCGGTGGCACGCTGTTCGCATCGGTGCCCGAGGTGACCCAGCGCGTGCTGAGCGCCACCAAGCTGACCGCCTGCCTCATCGAACTGCCCGTCGGGTCTTTCGATCACACCCCTAGCCGGGAGACGTTGGTTGCCACCGCGCGGACCCTGGCCGCTGTGGAGACCGTGCTCGCCCAGTACGCGCGGGCCTACGCCGAGCGCGCACAACAGGTCCGGGAACTGGCTGAAACCGACCTGGCTGCCGCCGTTGCGCTGCGTAGCGCCACCTTGGGCGGGGTCGGTACTGCAGAGCACCTGCCGATTGCATTCACGGTCGAGGTGCCCGCAGACATCGGCGCTTGGTCGTCCATCGTGAGCAAGTCCGGCCGCAAGCGGTGGGAACGCGTCGCCGCGGGCGAAGACGACTTCACCGCCGTAGCCGGAACCAGAGAGATGGCCCGCACCGTGGTCGTGACCGACGTTCCCGCCGGTCGGACCCTGCGGGGCTTCGTCACGTTCCTTGCCGACGAGCACCCGGCCGCCGTGCGGGTCATTCCTGTCCCGAAAGGCCAGGCGTCCGCGCTGCTTCCGGTGCGTGACGCCAAGAATGAACTGACCGGACAGCACTGGGCTGTCGGAGCGGACACTGCTGGCGTCCGGCACTACACCTTCGATCAGTGGTGCGAGGCGTTGGCGCAGTTGCGGGTCAAGCGCGGACCTGCAACCGGGTACTACTGCACGGTCGTCGAAAGCGATAACGCCGAGCCGCGGCACGCAATGCTGGCCGGAGCGGAGATCGCGGCGTTGAACCTGCCGGTGTGGTTCACCAACGGAGACCGCCCCCTGCAGCCCCCGCCGAGCGCCCACGCCTGTGTGGCCGTCTACCTGGGGAAGCGTCTGGAGCGGCCGCTGGTCGCTGCGGTGCCCCATGCGGTGAGCCGAGAAGCGTGGCTTGAACAGCGATTCCACACCGAGACCGCGACGTGGACCGGTGAGGAGTTGCTGTCCACTGCTTACCGGCTTTACGACCAGCACCAGACACTGCTGTGCGCCGCAGCGGCTGCCGCCGAGCGCATCGATTCCGGCTCTCCGACCCCACAGGTGCTGTCGAGCGCCAGCGCGGTTGTCAAAACCGCCGAAACCGTCACCGCTGAGCAACAGGCCACGTTGCAGGCGGTGAGCGGGTGCGCCTCGGTTCGCGCGCTCACGTCGAAAGTGAGTGAGCTGAGCTACGCGATTCAACACGCATATCCGTTGACGCGCCACCTGCGTCAGTGGGCCAGCGCGAGAGACCGCGAGGAGTTCATCGACTACATGGTGAACACCCCGCCGAGGCCGTTACGGGACGGCAACGACGCTGCTGCGTAGCCCGACCCCACGTAATCCACCGCCGAGAGAACAGGACCACCACCATGTACGCACTGATCGACCAGAACTCAATCGTTGTCTCCGAGGGAGATTCCACGCTGCTCATCGCCGGTTCTGATCCCGCGCACGCGGAGGTGCGACGGTACCTCGTCGATGAGCGGGGAGCCGATTTCGAGACGGTCCGCGCACTGGTCGAGACGTTCCGCAGCGGAGTGAAGGCCGCCGTAAAGGCCGCGGTTTCGGTCGTTGACGGGTCCGTTGTCGCAGACGCGGAGGATGAGCCGGCATACCGCGTTGTGCATGGTGATCCGGTTGAGGAGACGATGCTTGCGACGGCGATCCGGTTGGTGCGTGAGAGCTCCGACTTGGCCCCTTTGGGTGAGTTTCTTCGGCGACTGGAGCGCAACCCCTCGCCGGCGTCGCGCTCGCAGCTGTTCGGCTGGCTCAAGGCCGGTGGGTTCACGCTCACCGCTGACGGTTTCATCGTCGGGTACAAGTCGGTGCGCGACGACGGGCTGTCTGTCTGCAGCGGCGAGGAGCCGGTCACGGTGGTGCGCCAGGACGGAACCGCCGAGACGGTCGCCGGCCGCGTGCCCTACCCGGTCGGGTCCACGGTGTGGATGCCGCGCAATCTCGTTGACGACGACCGGCATTCGGCGTGCTCGGTGGGCCTGCATGTCGGCACGTTCAACTACGCGAAGGCATTCGCACAGCAGATGCTGGTGGTACTCGTCGATCCCGCCGATGTGGTGTCGGTGCCGGTGTGCAGCGGTGCGCAGAAGATGCGTGTGTGCCGTTTGCGGGTCGCCGCGCGTCACGACGGTGAACAGATCAGCGAAGCGGTGATCGAACACATCCGCACCGTTCCCGATTTCGAAGCCGAGGAGGAGTACAGGCGCCGCCCCGAAAACGCGACGCGGCCGATCTTCTCGGTTGCGGCCCCGTTCGGCGAGGGCGAGGACCAGGACTACGGCGACTACGACGAGGACTACGACGACGACGACGACGACGACGACGACGACGACGGATTCGGTGAAGGTGTCCCTCCGGGCCTGCCCGCCGCCACGGTCCAGGTCCGCTAGGAGCGCCCCTCTCGGCGTGTCGCGACGACACGCGAGGGGCATGCGCCCAGCACTGGTGCAGTGATGGAACGCACAGCAGCAGGGGAGGAAACGGCGATGGTAGACCCGGAGCGCCCGGACGCACTCGATGCTCACGCCGTGGGCGAACAGCAGCCCTGTGCTGACGTCGTAGCGGTACCTGCGGTCGGCGGGTGCACCGCCGAGTCCATGGTGCTGTTCCGGAACCGCCGCCGCTGCAACCGAAGCGCTTGGAAGCCAAGGTGAAACCAGTACCGACACCGGTTCAGCGGTTGCGCTGCATCGCCCATGAGGCCGATGCACTCCAGGTCATCGTAGGAGCCACCTCCAAAGCCGACATCCTGTCCCTGTGTGCGCAAGCCAACGTGGGTGTGCCGGGCATCGCCGACAACCACGCGAGCACCGATCTGCGCTGGGTGGTCATCCCCACACCTAGTGGTCCAGTGGAGCTTCGGGACGGCGACTGGATCGTGCGGGCAGCGGGTCGGTACCTGGTGATGCCCACCAACGAGCTGTGGACGTGGTTCGAGTCAGGCTTGAGCACACCGTGACGGCCGACGCGGCCGGCAGATGTGGAGTCCGGAAGGAAAGTAGGAAACCGTGAGCGATCTGTCCAACGAACCAGCCCAAAGCTGGGAGCAGCTCCAGCAGCTTCTCGGCGGCCGGTTTGCAGCCGAGAGAGAAGCCTTCGACACCGTTCTCGGCGGCGGCGAATCAAGCTCGGATGCCGTGCTGGCGGCATAGCTCCCGCAACGCAGGGCTGGAAATCGCGCCGCGCCGCGAGCCGAGTTGAACCATGGCTACAGCCATGATGCGCAGCAGTTGCCCCACACAAAAAGGAGCTGTCATGTCCCGAACCGAGCAGGTGAAACCGCTCGATCTCCGTGAAGGAGAGCTGATTGACCTCAGTCCGCTGTTCGAACACGCGGATGTTCCCGTCAGTGAGAGCGACCGGATGGTGGCCGAGTGTGAGCTGGCCACCGTCGAGTCGATCGAACTGGCCGAGCGGTGGCGCAAGGACCCCAGCCAGCGGCTGGTCATCATCTACAACGATCAGTGCAATATCGCGGTCCCGGAGAACCACCTCGTGACCCGGACGGTGGCCTGAGCATGGCGAGCACTGACATCGTCGGGTACACCTACCAGGCTGAGAACTACTGTCTCCGTTGTGTACTCGCAGTGGTCGACTACAGCGCCGATGAGCCCGCGCCCGGCCCTGATTTCGCCGAGCGAGCCCTGGACGTGGCAGCGAACCTCATGGACATCAACCGCCACGACGAGCGCAGCTACGACTCCAACGATTTCCCCAAGGTCATCTTCGACAGCCAGGTCGAAGACGCCGACGAGCGGTGCGGCGGCTGCCATGAGTCCCTCATCGGATGAGTGGAGTGTTGACGGCGACCCGTGCCCATGCTGCGGGTCCTGCGATACCTGGGCAGGACTGCATTGGGAGGAACCGATTCTTGTCTGCCGCCAGTGCAGATACGGAACGTGAAAGGAATTCAGCTGTGCAGGTGCCTCATTCAGTGATCGACCCCGCTGCCGCCGCTCTGGATGCCTGGACGTACGTCGTCGCGCTCGCTGACGACGACTGGGACGACTGGGACTCGCCCAGCCAGATCGCGAAGTACAACGGCTGCCGCCGCTCAAGCGGGCGCTGGAACCTGCGGGACCTCGTCACTGGCTCTCCGGTCGATTGGGATTACGCCGACGACGAGATCATCGTGCTGCGCGCGCTGGGGGCATGAATCCGATGAATGCCGAACACGCGCACACCGAGGGGCAGGGCCGGCACAGCTCCGGCGCCGTAGCCGAACACAGCTCCGGCCGGGGCCGTCACCGCGCACCCGAGGACCCAGCCGAGGCGTGCACCGCTCCCGAGCGGGCGACCCGCACCTATCCGAGCGAGAAAGGACAGACCGGATGAATGTCTCAGCCGAGCACGCCGCAGTAGCCCGCGACAGCGCCCCGCCTGCGACCAAACGGATCGCCAACGCGATCATCGACCGCTTCGAGATTCCCGCCGACCACGCCCTGCGCGCGGCCACGGTGCTCGCTGCCAACGACCAGCAGTGGGCGTTCAAGATCGACAAGGGCTACTGGCTCGACCCCGTCCGTGAGGCAATAGAGGAGACACGATGAGCACCAGTCAGATTGGCGAAACTGTCCGCGTCCACGTCCGCGGCAAGGACTACCTCGCCGAGGTCATCGCGGCGTCGCGTTCGCGGGTCACGGTCCGCTACACCGATGTCTACGGTGAAGAGCGGATCGTCAAGCTGCCGCTGATGGGAGTGCAGGCAGCCTGACCGTCATTGCCCCGACCGTGCCCAGCGCGGGATTTCCGACGCACCAGCCAAAGGAAGATAACGATGCACGTCCTGACTCTTAGCGGCGAGATCCTCGAGGCGACTGACTTTTTCTGGGGGCGCCCCGGGGAACTCGCCTTCCCCGGATTCGTGTGCTGCCGTTCTGATTCATGCGGCTGCAATCGTGCGTTTTCCGGCGCACAGTCCCGCAAAGCCGGAACGGTGCTCACAGTCCTCGACGCGAGTCTCACAGCTGGGGAAGTCTTTTCGATGTGCCGCGCGAGCATGGACGCTGGCGGCTGGACCGCCCTCGATGACAGCCACGTGCAGTCTCTGGTCGACATCAACCTTCGAGCAGCTGCCCGCTACGCCGCCGGCACGCTGCTGCGACCACACGCACGCGGCCTGGACGAGTGGGACTTCACCCCGGTGTGACGGCCGCCCTGCGGGCGCCTCTAAAATAGAGAACAAGAAATGGGTGTGTGATGGATGCCGTGGTCGTTGACGTCGACGGAACGCTGTGTGACGTCTCCAGCGTCCGGCACCTCGTGCAGCGGCGCCCCAAAGACTTCGAGGGCTTCCATGCCGGGGCCCGGTCCTGCCCGCCGCACCAGTCCGTCCTCAACGAAGTGAACAGCCATCACGCCGCTGGTCGGACGATCCTGGTGGTGACCGCAAGGATGTACCAGTGGGAGGACTCCACCCGGTCATGGCTGAACCAGCACATGCGGGTGCCCTATCTGGGACCGTTCATGCGCGGTGACAATGACTTTCGGCCCGATGTCGAGGTAAAGCGCGACATTCACCGCATCCTGACCCTCGACCACGGCCACCGCATCGTGCACTGCATCGACGACAACCCAGCGATCGTGGCGCTGTGGACCGAGCTGGGCATTTCCACGACCGTTGTCCCCGGGTGGACGGGCTGAAGGCAGCGGGTCCACCCGGGGACAGGCATCTGGCTCCTGGCGAGGGCGCTCGCACGCATCGGAATCAGTAGCTGTAGCTGTAGGTGTCCGGGCTGTTGGCCAGTACGACCACCCAGATGATGAACGCGAGCACTGTGAAGGCGCTCGACACGGCGCCGAGGATGATTCCCCACAGCGCCTGGCCGTCACCGCTCTGGGCGCCGCCCGAGTCGGCGATCTGCCGCTTGGCCATAACGCCGGTGATGACCGCTGGGATGCCGAGCACGGCGCCGCAGCACAGCATTCCGACGATGCCCAGGACGAGGCTGGTCAGCGCCATCGTGTTGTTGCGCTGCGCGGCCGGGTAGGGCTGTCCCTGCTGCGGGTGCTGGCCCGCGCCGGGTGCGAACTGGGCCGGCTGCGGCTGCGGCATCGGCGGCACCGGGAACGCGGCTGCAGCCTGCGCCGGGTACTGGCCGCCGGGGTAGGGATCGGGGAGGGTCATGGGTTCTCCTGGCAGGTGATCGTGGTTCAGGTCAGGGCTGCGCGGTCACCACGGGCTCGGCTGGGCGGGCCGGGCCAACGCGCCCAGGTCAGCCATCTTGAGCGCGCTGAACACCGCCGCGGGGTCGTAGACGAACTCGATCGGTCCGTTCTTCGGCTGGGTGAAGGTTGCTTCCAGCAGTCCGTCGTCGGTGGCGACGGCGAACACCTCCATCCACGTGTCGTGGGTCTCGATCAGGGCGTGCGCCGCTGTCGGGTCCTGAACCGAGGTGCCCACAGCGGCGTTGTGGTATTCGCCAGCGGCGGCGGGTGCGGTGCGGCACGCTTCGAGGTAGCGGCGGTAGGACGCAAGCGCGTAGCTGGCCGCGTCGATCCCGGGGTAGGACGCTCCGGCGACGGTTCCGGCCCAGCCTTCGGTGTTGCCCGCTGCGCGCAGGTCCGCGACGAACACGGGGCTGGTCGCGGCGGCACGACGGTCCAGATCGCCCGCAGCGGGGACGCCGTCGATGGAGCAGGCGGTGAGACCGGGCAGGACCTCTGCGGTGCGGTCATGGCCCATCACGGCCTCCCACCCGGCTGCGCTCAACGGGAGGTCGGTGACGGCGATTACCGAGAACGGCTGATCAGCCGCGGTGACGCCGCCAGCCGGGTCCGCCGGCGCGGGGTCGGCCAGCGCTGGGTGCGCAGTGACGGTCAGCGCTACGAACGCGGCTGCTGTCGCGACCGCCAGTGTGTGAGTCAGCTTCATGCAGGGCACGGTAGAAGCCAACGCCCGGCGGCCGGTGCCGCGGCGCGATGGTGCCCGACCTCTGGGGAGGACGTGTCACGTCCCGCCAGTGTTCGCCGGTGACCGGCCGGCTCAATCGAGGGTCGGGTCAGGGGCAGTGGTCGGTTGCTGCTGCCGCCGCGGAGGAGTCGCGGAACACGCTGATAGCTCGCCCAGCCGCAGCTCGGTAGTGCTCTGCGGGTTCGCGATCGAGGTCTGACCACTTGCGGCTTTTGTCAAGGCGCAGTTCCATGAACAGCGCCTCGGCCGCTGCTTCGAGCGGGTCCTCCCGCCGGGGGGCCGGAGCCAGCCGCCATCGCGCTGCTTTTCACCGCGGCTCGACCGTCCCGTCGGGATAGCAGATGAGGACCGGCCGCCCGATCGCCACGGCGTAATCGACGGTGTACCAGGTGCCCGATCCGCTGCGCCTGGGACCGTCCGGAGTGGCCAGCAGCAGTGTGGATGCGTCCACGATGTCGCGGTCACGGTCCAGATAGTCCTGCGCCGGCAGCCAGGTAGCTCGCGGGTCGTAGGGCATCCGCAGCTTCGGGTTGATGGGCGGATGCACGGTGACGGCAGCGGTGTCGGGCACCAGTGTGTACGCGAATGCGTGCATCTGTGCGTCGGCGCCAACGCATCCGCCGTGATGCAGGGGTGCACCGGCAACGAAAACCGTAGGCAGCCAGTCCCGCTGCTCGGCGGACATCCCTTTGCGGGTGCCGGTGAATCCGAAACGGTGACTCATGTGTTGTCATCCTTGCTCGGGCCGGTCGGGGACTGGCGCGGTACCAGTCTTGGCGTGAACACCACGGCCGGCTTCGTCTCGGTCACGGCCGTGACCGGCAGCGGGTCACCGCTGACTTCGGTGCCGTCTGCGGTGGATTCGGTGATGGTGTACTGCCACAGCTGGCCGTCCGGGTCAGCGGCGACGATGGTGAAGTGCACGCGGGTGTACTTGAACCACACGTACTCGCGGGAGATGACGGTCCATCCGTCGAGCTGATCGCCGACACTGGAGAGATATTCGCCTCGGTCAGCGATGAATTCGCGGGCCTGCTCCAGGGTCGTCATGAGAACTTCCGTTCCCGAACTCCGGGGGAGAGCACCAGGCCGTGGCCGGCGCAGGTCGCGCAAACGACGTGTGGCTCGGCGATCCGGGCTCTGATGGCGCCGACGATTCCCTTGATTTGCGCGTGTGCCAGCTCAAGTGAGTCGGCGGTGATGGTGACCGGCACCGTCGCCTGCAGCTGGACGTAGCGGGTGTCGACCACTTTGACGCGCTTGGCGTTGCGTCGGGTGTTGAGGGGGTTCTCTTTGACCAGCTTGGTGCGGGCATCGGAGAACGCCGCGTCGAACTCAGCGGTCAGTGTCGTCGCCGGTTCCTTGAACCGCGGCGGTGCCACGCGCACCCGAGTTGCCTGGCTCTGCAGCTGCTCGGCTATCAGCTCGGGGACCCCGCCCAGCGTTCCGGGAACCAGCGCCGACAGAGGCGCCGGGATGCCGGTGAACTCCGGCGCAACGGTCCATCCCCGTGCGTCCGCCGGGATCTCGGTCTCATTGACCTCAACGATGCGTGCGTCGGCGAGAGAACGGGTACGTGCTGTGGGGAGCGCGACGACCGTTTCGTCGGTGATGCGGCGGTAGAACGCGTCGACGTTCTCCCAGCGGCCACGCAACTCGTCCATCTGCGCCTCGGTGGCGACGACGTCCGGCAACTCCGGTACCTCGGCGAGGCGTTCGAAGCGCAGGAGCTTCACGGTTTTCTCGGTGCGCGGCTGGCCTTCCACCGTGAAGTCGACCGCGCCCGGCTCCAGCACCACGAAGCCGCCGGCTGCGTGCACAGTGGCGGACTCGACGACCCTCTCACCGGGGCCGAGTTTGGTCGGAATCAGGTGGGTGCCGTTGGACATTCGTACGGCGATGGTCATGGTCTGGTCCCATCTTTGATCTGGCCTTCTTCTACCGTCATCCAGCCGCCCGCAACAATCTCACCTGTGGCGCTGCGCTCGGACCGGACGGCCAGTACCGGCGATCGCCGCACCTGCGTTGTCGCGGAAGGGTTCAGCCGCGCCATCACAGGGCCTTCACGGCTTCGATCCATTTCGACAACGCGGTGCGTGATGTGTAGGGGCGGCGGTGGGTGCCGTGGCCGGTGTGGCCTGTGTCGGGCCGGATCTCGCGGTCGAGCACGTAGGCGCTGCGGCGGTAGTGGCCGGAGGTGGCGTATACCGCGACGATCTGCTGGTCGAGCACTGCGACTTTGGTGGTGGCGTTGCCGAATCCGTTACCTAGCCACGCCGACCAGGTATAGACCACCACGCCGTTGCGGTAGGGCTTCTGTGCGCGGTAGCGGTAGTCGGTGAGTACGCCGACGGCATCCACCGCCCGGCCGGGGCGGGGCAGCTCGTCGGCGTACACAAGTTCAGTTGCGCTGGCGTCCGAGACCATCGCGCACTCCTCTCTCAAATCTCTAAAATAGAGAATATCATGCCGCTGAATCCGGGCGCTCGGTAGCGGGTCAGATGCCGGCAACGGCGCGAGCGTCGGCGTAGATCGCCGCCAATTCAGCTGGCCCAGGCACCCTTTCGGCGCCGGGCGCGGCAAGTACCGCTTGCAGCGTTACTCCGGCCACCAGGAAATCGGCCACCGCGCGTCGCAGGTGGTCCGCGGAGGTGACCAGTACCGCTCCGGCGCCGATGCCTGAACGGCGCAGCAGCGCCGCGGTGTTGACGGCATTGCCGACAGTCGAGGCCGAAGCATCCTCGGAGAGGATGCGCTCAGCCGGCAGTCCGTTGCTGATGAGCCACTCGCGCATCGCGGCGGCCTCGGTGCGGCCTGCGCGCGGGTTTCCGCCGGAGACGACCACCGGCATGGCCGGGTACTCCACAGCGACCGCCAGTCCTTGCCGCAGCCGATCGACCAACCCCTCACGCAGCGAACCGTCGGGCTGCAACCCAAAGCCGAGGATCACCACCGCTGCTCCGGGAGCGATACCTGTCGGAACCTGGGCGGTCAGCGGGAAGCTCACCGCCGCATCGACGTTGGCGATCACCGCGACCACCCGGGCCGCCTGCTGTTCAGGCAGTGCGTCTATCGCCGCCTGTGCTCCGGAGCGGTCCCCGGCGGCCATCCGGGCGAACGCGACGTCAGTGAGTGCCGCCGGCGTGGCACCGGCAGTACCGGGTTCGGCTCTGGATGGCCCGGCGAGTATCGCCGCTAGCGCCACAGCCGGCGCAAGTACCAGGAATATCGCCGCTAGCACCTGACCTGTCCGGACGATCACGTCAGGGCACATTCGAGGTCGAGCAGCGACAGCTGATCGGGGTGCACCGGCGCCAGAACTGTCACATTCTCCATCAGGCCCCGGTCCTCCGACAGCAGCGTCGCCGCGGACGACAACTCGACCAGTCGCCACTGCCGCTCGGTGCGCTGCGCCAGCGTTTCGGACGGCAGGGCGCGAGCTGCGAACGCCTGTTGCGCGATCTCATCGGCAACCGCGACCACGCGCTCATCGGGATCATTGCGTAGCTGCCGCAACGCTCCGGCCATCTCCTCGACCGCGACGGACTCCGGACCGTACACACCACCTCTGCTGAATGCAAGATCCACGTCGTAAGCACCAAAGGGCTCGTCAGCGATGACGTCGCGCTCCTGCAGTAGTCCGTCGAGCAGGACTTCGTAGCTGGTTGCGGTCAGAGGTGACACCAGCGACCACGGGGTGTCGGTGTCTTCGTCCCAGCGTGCGGTTGTCGAGTAGGCGGCGTCAGTGACCTCCTGTATGCCAGCGGAGGTGCCGCGGGTCGCATACGCTGCAGCGTCCTCGCAGGCGAACACCGCGGAGACGTCGGCGGCCACCGCGCGGCGGGCGTCCTGCTCACGACCCTGGGCCCGGTCCAGGTAGGCGTTCCAGTTCTGTTCGCCGATCGCCTCAGCGGCGGTGTCGCAGCGGCCGATGTGCACGCCGTGTGCCAGAACCGCATCGCTGTGTGCGGCAAAGAAACCCAACCCCACGTCACGCCCTGACAAGCGGGCGTAGGCCGCGCGGATATGGGCGGCCGCACCGGGATTGATGGACAGCTCTTCGCCGCCGGCCCCGCGGAAAGAGATCTCCGGACTGCGCTGTAGCTGTTTGCCTTTCAGGGTCGTTTTCACAGGAGCAGTTGGCTCCGGGGCGGAACCGGCTGCGGCGGCACACTCGTGTTCGGCCTCCGCCCACGCCATCCACTGCTGTTCTTCGGCAGCAGCGGAACGCTCCAGCTGCGCTTCGGCCACGAACAGATCGGCGATTTCCTGGCGGCGCCGGTGCTGTTCGGCCTCTACGGCGTCCAACTCCGCCTCCGTCAACGGAAAGCCGCCGCCGATATCGCCGCTGACGCTGTGCTGCTCGATTTCGGCGTAGTCCTGCCGCAACTCGAGCAACGGCCGGGGTTCGACGACCCGCGCCGGCAGCGGGTGCAGCGGCTCGTAGCCGCGCTGGAGCGCGTAATCCAACGCGGCTGCCGACCGGTGGGCGCGGTCGCACGACACTTGGCCGGCCGCATCGGCTGCGCGCGCGACAGCAAGTGACTGCAGCGCGTTCGTGATGTCGTGGGTAACCCGGACAGCGGGGATCACGGGGGACACCGCAGCGGGGTCCAGCCCCAGCTCCGCTGCGATGGCTGCCAGGGCGGAGGTCGGAGCCGTGGCGATGACTTCCCGCACCGCCGGTCCGGACACTGACGCCGCTGCTCGAGCGAGGTCAGATCGGTAGGCCTTCATCGCCTTTCGACGTTCTCTGTCTCGCACGGCGTTGTGTCGGCAGCGTCGTCCACCCCTGCGGCACATCGGCGATCCTCCCTGGTGAAACTGGAGGGGACGGTCCCCTGTCCATTCGGAAGGTAGTGCCGCTCACCGACGCGTTCGCTTCGCGAACGGGGACACGCCGGGGGAGCGGGCGGTGCTCCGGGTGCGGTCTTCACTGCGCGGAAGGGCTGGAGGCGTAGCCAGTGCCTGACCTCTCTGTGCGGGTGTGCAAGCACAGAGAGGTCAGGGCTGGGAGCGGTGTCGGCGAACCCACGCGGCGACAACAGCCGCTGGTACCGGTAGCTGTCACGTCCTGCCGCGGTGTGACGCAGCCGCTGGTCAGACGCCCGGCTCCACACCAGATGGCGAGTCCTTCGACGTGGCCTTCGCCCGCTTCTGGGCGCGCACCGCGGTGCCGCCGCGCACGTACCCGGTGGGCGACACCGACACTGAAAGCACGGAGTCCTCCCCGCTGATGAACGGGTGGAACCCCACCCCGGCGCCGCCGCGTCCCTTCACCGGAATGTCTGCGCAGGCCGTGACTTTCCAGCCTTTCTCCGACACCGACAGCAATGCCTCGCTCTCGGCGCCGGTGAGCGGCAGCGCAGCGACTACCTCATCGCCCGGATCGTCGGCGGTCAACCGGACCCCCGCGACGCCGTTTCCGGCTGCGCCTTGCGCATTGACCGAATCCGGGTCGATGCGCAACACCCGGCCCCTGCGAGTGACCAGGGCCAGGTGGGCACCAGGCGGCAACACGCCGGAGCACAGCAGGCCGGTGATGTCGGGAGCAACCGGCATGTCGCGGATCTTGAGCGGCAGGCCGGCGCCGGCGGTGAACTTCACCCGGCCGTCGGTCCACGCCGCCCAGCCGATGCCGCTGGAAAGTAGCTCACCATGGCTGTCTGAGAACACCCCGCGGTCGTCCAAGCGCCAGGCGCCGTTGACCTTGCGCTCACGGCTGGTGTCGTCGTCAGCCGGGCCGGAGACTGGAGCGGCATCGAGCTCGAGACGGGTGCGCCGGTCGAACTCCGAAGAGTCGAACATCTTGGCCGTTTCGACAAGCTCGGCGTCGATCACCGTGCGCCGGGCGCCGGGGGACGCGATGAGAACCCGAAGCTGGACAGATTCCTCGTCCAGCTTCGATGCCTCTGTCTTCAACTCCAGCACGTCGAGCCTGGTCAGGCGACGCAGTTGCAGTGACAGCACGTGATCGGCTTGCTCGGCGTCGATCGCGAACAGGTCTTGTAGTCCGACCCGCGCAGCGTCGACGGTGTCGGACTGCCGGATCACTTGCACCGCGGCGTCGATGTCGGCGTGCACCGCGAGCAGCCCGGCGACCAGGTGCCGGCGTGCGTCGACCTTGGACAGTCGATGCTCGCTGCGTCGCACTACGACCGAATCTCGCAGGTGCAGGAACGACGCGATCAGCTCGCGCACCGACCACCATCGCGGCACGCGATCACCGTCGAGTGCGACCAGACTCGCAGCGAAAGTGGACTCCAGCGGTGTCAGGGCCAGCAGCTGGTCACGGACCTGCTCCGGGTCGTGGCCGCGCTTGACCGCGACGACGATCCGTAGCCCGTTGCGGCGGTCGGTCAGGTCGGAAAGGTCAGAGACTCCGGGCAGCTCGCCGGAATCCACCAGTGCTCGGATCTTCTCCTGCACAGTCGAACTGGCCACCCCCGGAGGCAGCTCGGTGACCACGACATTCTTGCCGTCGACGCTCAGGGACCCGCGCACGGTGAGCGCACCCTTGCCGGTGGTTATGTAGTCCCGCAGGCCAGCCGCGCCGACCACGGAAGACCCGCAGCCCCAGTCGGGTCCCGGGATGAGCTCCATGAGGACGTCGTCGGAGAGGTGCGGGTCGGCCAGCAGCGCCCGGCAGGCCGCCATGACTTCGCGCGGGTTGTGCGCCGGGATCTTCGTCGCCCATCCTTCGGCAATGCCCATCGCGCCGTTGCACAGCAGCACCGGGAAACGGGCCGGAAGCATCACCGGCTCCGTCCACTCCCCGTCAAACGTCGCAACCATGGGCACCGCGTGATCGGCCAGCTCAGCGGTCAGTGCCGCGCCGTGCTCGGACAGGCGCATTTCGGTGTAGCGGTCAGCCGCGGGTACGTCTCCCTGGATCCGGGGAAAGGCCCCTTGTCCGTCAATGACTTTCACACGCTGGAAGTCGGCGGCCATGAGCGCCGCGGTTCCGTACATTGACGCCCCGCCGTGCGGGTGCAGGTTGCCGGTGACCGCTGAGCACACTTTCGACGACTTTTGCGGCTTGTTGCCGGGCAACAGTTTCGAGTCGTGCATCTGATACAGCAGCCGGCGCTGGCCTGGCTTGAGTCCGTCGAAGGCCGACGGGATGGCGCGGTCGCTGACGCTGTAGAGCGCAAAAGTGAGCTGGTAGAGGTTCCAGTAGTCTTCGGCGCTCTGTTCGAGAACCAGGTCGGGGTTCTGCTCGAGGCTGGTCACAGCGGTGATCTCCTAGTCGAGGTCGAGCGAAGCGGTGTCGATCCGGGCAGCTGCGTTGGCCATCCATGTCCGACGACCTTCCGGCGGCCCGCCGAACAGGGTGTGGTGCAGTTCGTCGGCGGTGTCATCCGGCCGGAGCCGGATGACGGTGCGCCGCTGCGGATCTAGCACGGTGTTCCAGAAGTCGTCGGCATCCATCTCGCCGAGCCCCTTGTTGCGCTGCACCTCCACTTTGCGGTTGGACGCTGCTTTGAGTCGGGCCACCGCTTCGTCGCGCTCGGACTCGTCCTGGGCGTAGACGCGCTCGGTGCCGTTCTTCACGACGAACAGCGGCGGTAACGTCACGTACACCAGGCCTTCGGCGACCAGCGGACGGTAGAAATCGAGGAACATCGAGATGAGGCTTGAGTTGATGTTGCCGCCGTCGGGGTCGGCGTCGGAAGCGAACAGAATCCGGTCGTATCGGCACAGTTCTGGGTCGCAGTGGTCCCGCACGCCGCAGCCAAGGATCCGTTCGATGGCATCGAACTCGTCTTTGGTGCGGGCCTTGGCCGCTGTCCACCCGAAGACGTTGGGCGGCTTGCCTTTCAGTGGAAAGGCGGCCTGGAACGTGGCGTCGCGGGCGGCCTTGATGGTCCCGAGAGCCGAATCGCCCTCGCAGATGAACAATTCCGCGCCAGATCCCCGGCCGGTCTCCCGGCTGGGCAGCAGCTTCGGCGGCAGTGAAAGGTTGGTGCCCAGGCCCTTGGCTTTCGACGCGGCGCGAGAACGGGCCTTGGCGCCTTCGGCACTGCGGCGAGCCCGGGCAGCTACGAGCGCGAGTTTCGCCCACGCGGTGACCGCGTGGGCGTTGGCCGGGTTGGCCGCCCAGATGGTGACGCTGCGTGCCACGTCCGGTGCCATCGCCAGATTTAGGGAACGTGACGAGACCGCCGTCTTGGCCTGGGAATCCCACGTCACGTCGGGGGCGCGGGTGTCGACCGCCAATGCCGTCACCGCGGCGAAGTCTTGAGGCTCCGGGCCGTCTTCGCCCTTGGCCAGGCCCAGATCACGCATCCGGGCCACTCGTTCTGTCAGCGCCTCAGAGATGCCTTTGACTGCCGCTGACAGGTGCGAACCCCCGCCCGGAGTTCGCACCGTGTTGCAGAACGCGGCAACGGTTGCCGGCTCGGCTGGACCGGCCGCCAGCGACCACCGAAACGGGGTCGCGCCGCGGGCGGTGGTGTACTGCCCACGGCCCTCCACGCAGGCCACCAGCGCCGGGATCAATGCTCCGGCCGCCGTGCACATCAGGTGCAGCAGTGCGTCGGTGCCCCACGGGCCGTTGAACGATTCCAGCAACGGGGCCGGCACTTCCTCTCCGGGCCAACCGTCATCGATCACGACAAGGTGCACGCCCGGCGACATCCGGGCCGCTGCGTGTGCGCGCAGCAGGACCTCGGCGATGTCGATGTTCAGGTCGGGAACCACGGCCTTGTCGAAGAGGATTCGCACCGAGGTTCCGTGCGCATCGGGTTGTCCGTTGCGGCGTCCCTTGAGCACCTGGGTGTCATCGCGGGTGAACGGAGCCTCTGGGTCGAAGCTGTCACCGTCGAACACGCCGGGGTATCCGCCGCAGAAGCTCTGCAGGTAGGACCTCCCGGAGCGCGACACTGTCACGTCCGTGCGCCGCGAGATGAAAACAGCTGCTGCGGCGCCGATCCCGTTCAACCCGGCACCGGTGCTGGCGGCGTCGGCATGAGCGGAGAACTTGCCGCCGGCCCGTGCGGTGCCGAGCGTCTTGACGATGCCGTTCTTCCCGGTGACCGGATCGGAGTCGACGGGCAGGCCTCGGCCATCGTCGGACACGGTGACAGAGCCGTCGCTGTGCATCGTGATCGTGACTGTGGACCCGCCGTGTCCGCGGTCGGCAACTTCCTCGATGGCGTTGTCGACGATCTCGCGCAGGGCGGTGTTCAGCACGTCCTGGCCGAGGTTCACCGCCGGCCGCAGACGTGTGTGCTGAACGTCGTCGAGCTCGGTGATGTCGGCGGCGGTGTAGCTCACCTGTGGTCCTTCCGGTCGACGTCGCGCCACGCGGGCGGGGTGCGTCGAGCCACCCTGCCAGCCGGGCGAATGTCGGAGACCCCTCGGCGCGGTGACACGCCGAGGGGCGTCCGGCTCCGTCAGAACCTGTGCGATCGGCGGGAGTTCGACGCTGTCACCCATACCGGCTAGTCTCTAAAATAGAGAATAGTTACCGACTGGAGGGACCTGCGAATGTCTGCCTCAGCCCCATCATCGGCACTCGAGACCCTGACTTTGATCCAGGTGAACGCCGCAGGCAACAGCAACAAGTTCTACGAGCTGTCGAAGATGCCTGACGGTTCGACGTTCGCCCGCTGGGGGCGCGTCGGGGCCGCCAAAGCGCAGTCGCGCACCTACCCCGGCCACAACAGCTTTCACCTCAAGCAGGCCGAGAAGCTGCGTAAGGGCTACACGGTTTTCAACGGGGGCGGCGCGGCAGCAGTCGCGGTCGCGCACCAAGGCAACCTCGTCGACGGGGTTCTCGCCGGCCTGTGCCCCAAGGCCGCACCTGGCTCGGCCACCGCTGACTTCGTGACCTCCCTGATCCGATCCAACCGCCATGCCATCGACACCGCGACCGGTGGGCGGATCACCGTTTCGGACTCCGGAGCTGTGAGCACCGCTCTTGGTGCGGTGTCGCTGCAGCAGATCGCCTCCGCTCGGCGTGAGCTCGCCGTGTTGCGCGGCGGCTATGACCGATCGGCCGTCGAGAAGTACCTGACTCTGATTCCGCAGAAGATCATCAACGTCCGCGATACCGACTGGGTCACGGCGTCGTGGTGCCGTCGCCAGGACGATCTGCTCGACGCGCTGGAGTCAGCGGTGACCATGTCCTCGGCGACCACTGACGGCGACACCGACGGCCGAGACGCTGCGGCGATCCCGTTCCGCCACGTGCTGAGCGAGCTCGACCCCAAGAGCGACGAGTTCACCCGGATCGCTGCGAAGTTCGACCGGTCACGCAACTCAATGCACGCTGCGAGTCGGCTCAGCCTGTACCGGGTGTGGGTCCTCGAGGACTCCGCGGCCGCACGCTGGGAGGGCCGCAAGCGCGAACTCAAGCACACCCGCGAGCTATGGCACGGCACCAGCGCAGGCAACGTGCTGTCGATCCTGCGCACCGGGCTGATCTGTCCGTCGATGAGCGCGAGCAACTACAACACCACCGGGCGCATGTTCGGCGATGGTGTCTACTTCTCTGACCAGTCGACCAAGAGCCTCAACTACGCCATCGGCAGCGCCCCGGGGCAGATGGCCCGCAGCGGGGGACAGGGCAACCCGATGATGTTCCTGGCCGATGTCGTGATGGGCAGGGAGTGCCGCTCGGACGCCTCAACCTCCGGCTCCGAACTCGTGCGCCGATCACGCAAAGACACCGACGCCAAGGGGCGCGAGTACGACTCGCTCTACATCCGCGGCGGGCACTGCGGTGTCCGAAACAACGAGATGATCGTGTGGCGCACAGAGCAGATCAAGCTCGCCTACCTGTGCGAGTTCCGGTGACGGTCCCCGCCGCGAGACAAGCCGCCGACGCAACCGCCACGATGGTCAGGTGAGCGCGCACACCGAACACACCCGCCGAACCCGCCGCCTACTGTGGGCGATGCTCGTCTGCGCGACGGCCGGCAGTACGGCCGGCAACATTGCCCACGCGTGGACGCACCCGAGCACGGTGACGGCCGGGGGAGCGATACTTGCCGCTGCGATCCCGCCACTGGCGCTGCTGAGTCTCACCCACCTGGCCGGCATGTGGTCGCGCATCAGCGGCCGCGGCGTCGTCTACTGGTGCTTCCTGCTCGCGGTGGCCTGCATCGCCGCAGCGGCGTTCCGCCTCAGCTTTGACGCGCTGCGCTCGCTGGCGGTGCAGTACGGCTACGGCCACGCTGACGCAGCGTTGTTCCCGCTGATTCTCGACGGGCTCATCGCGGTGTGCACCCTCGGGCTGGTGATGCTTTCCCGCATCGAGGCTCCGCACCGCGATGCAGCTGATGCGCACCGCGACGCACCCGCGGTGGATCGTGATGCAGGCTCTACCAGCACTGATGCAGCTTCCGCGGCGGGTGAGGCAGGTGCGGGCAGAACCGGTGACGCGGTGCAGCGTGACGCAGTGCTGCACCACGGTGACGCACCCAAGACGCAGTTGTGCACCACCGCGGTGCGCAATGGGGCGGTCGCGACGCACCGATCAGCGGGTGCAGCAGCGGTGCATCTGGGCGGTGCCGCACCTGACGCACCTGACGCGCATCGCGAGCTGGCGCGTCACCTCGTGGACTCAGGCCGCACCACGGTGCAGCGCGAGTTGGTGCAGGTCGTGCTGGCGCGCACCGCAGCCGGCGAGTCCAGCCGCGCGGTGGCGGCAAAGACCGGCCTGTCGCCGAGTTCGGTGCAGCGGATCGTGAAGGCCGCGCGGGATGAAACCGCAGTAAGGACGTGACAGTGAGGGATCAGTCAAGACCCAGGCGTGTGCGGGTGGTCTCGCTGAGCGCGGACCGCAGGACCCGGCACCCGCAGTAGTCGCAGTTCCTCGACACGCAGCGGCAGCCCTCGCAGCTGCAGGTGCAGGCGGGGCATTCGACTTGCTCTTGTCCGCTCATCGCGGTCCCGCGCCGGCGGGAGGGTCGAGCTCGCACAGGATCTCGTCGACCTCGTCGAGGGGGATCGTCTTGGTCTCGCTGGTTCCCTCCCAGCTGAACTGCCCAGCGGTGGCGTCCCACTTCGCCTCGTGCGCCAGGCGCGGGTACTTGCCGATGATGCTGTACCAGCGGCCGTCGCGCAGTTCAGTGCTATTCGGGTTCTTCGGCGCCATCAGTTCGTCTCCGGGTAGGCCAACGCGGCGCAGCGGGGGCATTGACCGGAGGGCACCACCCCGCCGGGATCGAGCCGCTGCGCGAGGTCATCGATGGGGTCCAGGGTCGACTCGTCGCCGACGAAGTCGCAGTTGTCGCAGCGGGTTACAGACACAGTCAGCGGCCCCCGGGATCGTCGACGTCGCGGTCGAGCCGCTCCCACGCGGCTTCCAGGTTCGAGAGGACCGCAGTGACATGCGGCAAGGCATCCATGCCCGAAAAGCTGTGTGACGGCCTATCGACGAGCAGAAAGGTTTCCTTCATCAGCTCCTCACCTCCCTTAGACAGTGGTCGTTGATCCGTGCCACCAACGCAGTCACGCTCGCTCGAAGCGATCCGCGGTCTCGGCGTCGAACGACGTGCCGTAGCCGCCCGGGCGAATGTGGGCGTTGACCGACGGGCCGTGGCGCTGCGCCCGTCCGCCCGACATCGGTGGGTCGATCCGGTGGACGATCAGCACGTGGTCTTTGCCCACCTCGCGCACCTTGTCGCCAAGTTTCACCGTCCACACGTCGACAGCCACGGCAGAGTCCTTTCATGGGGGTGCGGGTCGCAGCGATGGTGGCCGCTGTCAGGTCCGGCCGGACCCCGCGGCGCGGGTGTGCCGATCAGGTCCCGTCGATCCCGCAGCCGGTGCACAGCAGCACCCGCCCGTCGAGCACCCACTCCGAATCGGTCGCTCCCGCGGTGCACTGCTCCGGCGTGTGCGGCCACTGGCGTCCGGGGATACGTGCCACGAGGCGGCCGGGAGCCACATACGCCCCGCCGTGATGGCCCGGCGGGTTGGGGTCCCAGTACCCGCCGATCTCAGAGAGGTCGGGGATGCTGCTGCGGTCGTAGGTGCTCATCAGGACAGCTCGATGTCGTGCTTGGCGGCCAGGGCGGCGCCGGCGGCGGTGAAGTGGATGAACACGTCGCCGTCGTCGTCGCTGGTCTGGATAAGCCCAGCCTGCTTGAGCTGGGTGAGGTTGCCGTTGTCTTCGCGGGAGCCGCCGACGTTGCCGCCGACCAGCGGTGTCCCGCCCCAGTTTCCGGCGTCGCGGGCGTAGTCGAGGAACAGTTCCAGGGATCGAGCGGTGATCTCAGCCATGCGCCGCATCGTCGCGGCGAAAGGTTCCGGACCCGCGGTGGGGCGCGGGTGGCAATCAGTTCCGGTTGAGCCCGAAGTCTCGGGTCATCAACGCCTTCTTGTAGTGCGACTCGGCGGCGTCGACTTCCGAGGACGCGGTGCTGGGTCCGAACACCCGCAGGATGCTGAACACGAAATGCCGGGCGTGATCGGTCTTGGCGCCGCCGGCGCCGATGCTGGCCTCAGCCAGTTCACGCAGGGCGCGGTTGCCTCCGTGTCCGTCGCCGGCGTAGTCGGTCCACCGACCCAGGATTCGTTCGGCGCCATTGGCTTTGCCGACGTACTGCTTGCCGTTGGACGAGTCGGTGATCAGGTAGATCCCCTGGACCTCTCGCAGCGCCACTCGCCAGTCGGCGTAGCGGTCGTCCGAGACCATTTCGGTCAGCGCGTGAAACGTCAGCAGTATGTTGTCGTATCCGGGGAACGGCACGGTGTCCCGGTCGGCGATCTCGAGGACCGGCATGCTCGCTGCGGCGGCCGCCTGTCGATTCCAGACCAGGGGGACGTCCCACTCCACCACCAGCCGACCCACGAGCGGGTCCAGGAAGCTGTGACGGCGCAAGTCGAAGAACCGGTTCGTCGCGGTGCGTTCGGCGCTGATCTCGCCGTGGTTGGCGAAAGTCCCCCACAGCCGGGAGCGTCGCTGTCCGTCGGCGACGAGCACCAGCCAGTACGGTTCTGGCTCGGCGGGAAATCGGCGCGCCGGAAACGCTTGGGAGCGGGTGTATGCGCGCACCCGGTCCTCGTTCAGATCCCCAGGCCCCTGCAGCCCGCCCTCGTCGCCGGTGTTGAAGCTGTGCCGGATGAGGCGGATGTCGTTCAGGCTGATCGGCGGGTCGTGCTGTTCGCCGATGGCGGTCAGCACATGCCCGAGGGTGAGGTTCGGTCCTGCGGGCTCCGCGGGGGCGGGGAACGGATCGGTCACGTGGCCCACCCTAGGACCCGCTGCCTCTGCTCGGATGTCCGACCGCACCTCTACGCGGACGCCGCGTTACAGAAATGGGGGACATGACATGACGTCGGCGGCATATCCCGAAGAGTCCGGCGGAGCCAGGGCGCTGACGGCGCTCACGCACGCGTTGCCGTGGGTTCTGGCTGTCGGCCTGGCTACGCGGCTCGCTTCGTGGTTCGGCTTCCTGACGTGGTTGGACCTGGCCGTGGCACTGGTGCTGCTGGCGTGCATAGTGGCCACATTGCTCCATCAGCGTTCAACGAATCTGTGCCAGCGGTGCATGGCCGAGGTCCCCGCCGACGCCCCGGTCCGTGCGCAACGCCGCAAGAAGCTGCTGTGGTTCACGCACGCAGCGACTTCGGGAGTCGGTCTCGGTGTTCTGGTCGTCCTGTTTGTCGTGGTTCCGCTTGTGGGGATCGTGCTCGGGAACCCGCTGATCGGGAAGGTGGCCCGGATTCCGCAGGATGTCGCGCTTTTCGCCGCGATCTACACGACCTGGCTGCACCACCGGCTGCGACCGTGGTGCCCGTACTGCCGCGATTGGGACGACGACGGCGACCCGGAACCCTCACCAGGCCCTTCGGAGTTCGGAACGAGAAGCGGGCGCTGAGGCGCGGAGCCAAGGTGCTGCGACAGCGATGCGCAACGGCAGACCCGCTACGGTCTCGGGTCTGGAACTCAGCTAGTCGCCTGCATCGCCCGGATGAGGTTGGTCTTGCGCCGGTCACGTACAGATTTCGGCTGTTTGCGTTCCTCGGCCAGGTTGGTGCGGCTGATCTCGTCGAGCTCTTTGACGGTGGCGGCAAGTTCGGCCAGGAACCTGCCGGTGGACGAGTCCGCAGCATTGTTGGCGGCCATCAGACACCTCCTGTCACGTCGCCTCGACCGGCAGCATCGATGCTACCGGTGCCCAGTGACTTCAACTCCGATATGTCATCACGTGTCTTGACATCGGCCGTCGCCGCTGCTTCGGCGAGCGCCAGGGTTCGCGCGGCGGCGATCAGCGCTACGCGGTCCAGTTCGGTGAGATCGCCAGGGTTGAGGGCGTTCGCTGTCAGCATCCCGAAAACCGCAGTCCCGGCGCGAACGGGCAGGGTTACGAAGGTCTTGTACCTCTTAGTGGTCCAGTCAAAGTCGGGCACCGCATCGCCGTCGTTCCTGATTTTGCAGTTCTTATCCGGAGTGGCGAGCAGCTGCCATATCGAGTGTCCGGGATCATCCGCCGCCCGAAACTCGGTTACCGCATCTTCGGGTCGCCCCTGAGTGACAGGATCTACCAGCTGGTACTTCCCGTCTGCGTCTCGTGTGAGGGCGTAGTAGCTGGCGCGAACGTTCTCCGCGCTCGGGACTTCTGACGCGAGCGCAGCAGCGGCGAGTCGCACGTTCGGCATCTGCACCTGAGCAGTCGCACGTCTACTTCTAGCCACCTGGTTCAGGTTCTCGAGGAGGGCGATCAGACGGACCACTGCTCGCACACCAGCTTCGCTGGCAGCGTCTTGGGACAGCTTTTCCTCTTTCTTCGCGTGGCGGTCAGCGAACTTGTCGGCCGCCGAGGCAAGCGCTGCTGCGATCGCCGCGGCGAGGAGGGAGCGCGGCGCCCAACTCAGCGGTGCACCCTCGGAATCGCTGGCGAAGACGAGCACAGCGACGCAGATTGCAGCGCCCAGGGTGATGGCCAGCAGGATGTACTTGTCCCGCAGCCAGACCGCGTACCGACCCAGAGTCCACACCAGTCCATGCGGTTTGATGGGATGGTCCTTGCGCTTTCGCGTTGCCCCCCAGGACATAGCGTCTCACGCGTAACCGACTGTTTGACCGTGTATCCACGCCATTTTTGGCATGTCGGGAGGGTGAGGCCGCCAACGAACACCGCCCCGAGCCGAGACGGCATCGGGGCGGCGACGGGAGAGGAATCAGACGCTAGCGCGCAGCGGTGGCGGGTGCACTTCACCCAGCGTCGGTCGAGCGCGGTTCGGCGACATCCGACTCGCTCTACAGGTGCAGTTTGGCGCCGTTCGACAGAAACGAATCGTGCAGTCTCAGGTGCTGGATCTGGACTGACCCGTTGCGGCATTTCAGGGTGTCGGTGAACGTCGCGCCGGGCTGGAGGTCGGAGGCCCGCCCGCCCTCGCAGTCGAACCTGCGTCCGTCGGCGTCGACGGCCTTCTGGTTGTCGCCGTTGTAGGACCATGCACGGTTGCCGATGTTGTGCACCTGCAGCTTGCCGCCGGACCCGTTCCAGGTGAGGAGGGTGAACTCGAACTTTCCGTCGCGTACCGGCGGCAGGGTGACCTTGTCGCCCGCATCTGCGGACTCACTCACCGCCGCGGCGACGACAAGTCCGAGCACGACGACCGCCACGATGGCTATCCATTTGAAGTCCCACCTGCTCTCAGGGGTGGACTCCGGCGTGGGCTTCGGAGCGGCAAGCGCTGCGGACTTCGCATCGGTGGCCGGAGGCGTGGTCTTCGGAGCCTGCGCAGCCGGCGGCGTGGCGGGCGGTGGTTCGGTGGGCGGTGCGTCAGCTGTCGGCGATCCGGCCGATGGAGGTGGTGGTGCGGTTGGCGGTGGTGCGGAGGCCAGGGGAGCGGGCGGTGGCTCGAATGCTGCTCCGGTCCATTGCGCACCGTCCCAGTAGCGAAGATTCTGCGGATTCGAGGGATCGGGATACCAGCCGGGCACAGTCACGGCCGGAGTATATGGCTGGTCGTTTTGCGCGGCGGCCATGCGATCCGTTCCCACCGACCACCGCGATTCAGATGGCGAAGCTTTACCCTCGGTCGCCGGCGAGCAGGTCGGTTAGTACGGCCCCGATTTCCAGATGTAGGTGCCTGCGCCGGTGAGAGTGCAGGTGAGAACCCCGTCAGACCCTTCCAGCCTTCCCTTGGCACCCGGATTGGTGCACGGCTGGTCGATGAAATCCCAGCTCATCGTTGGCAGCGGCGGGGCGTTTTTGTCCACCCAGATTCTGTTCAACCCGCTGCACCCGAATCGACCATCAGGCGACTCCGCTCCCGGGCTCTCGCACGGCATGCCGACGTAGATCGACGGGGCTGCCGCCGTTGTCGGCTCCGCTGTGACCGTCACCGTGGGCACGAGCGAGGTCGCCGTCATCGTGGTCGGCGTCGTGGCAGTCGGCATCGTTGTGGTCACGAGGGGCGTCGTCAGCCCTGGCGCCGATGTCGTGGTCGTGGCCGGCAGCACCGTGGTTGCCTCCGTGTCGGAGCTGCGGCGCACCACCAAGTAGGCGGCCAGTGAAGCTGCGATCACCAGCACCGCGACCGCGGCGGCAACGAATGGGAGGGGCCGCGGCTTCGGTTCCGGTGCTG